>JAEIGA010014054.1_pt1 | contig 12173 bp, 9 predicted proteins | sample 9270691 | NCBI WGS metagenome assembly JAEIGA01 (sample SAMN17057246, study PRJNA624740) | gut metagenome | biome: biome; isolation source: fecal sample | host: Bos grunniens | place: China: Xizang | collected 2019
ACCCGCACCGGAAATATGTGCGCCCATGGTATTCAGGAAGTTGGCCAGGCCCACGATATGAGGCTCCTTGGCGGCGTTTTCAATAATGGTCTGACCGGGCAGCAGTGTCGCGGCGATCATAATGTTCACCGTTGCGCCCACACTGGCCATATCCAGGCTCACCCGGTTACCCCGCAATCCGTCCGGACCGGGCTGCAGCGCCACATATTCGTCGGTTTCGTCCACATCGGCACCCAGAGCAACAAATCCCTTGATATGCTGATCGATGGGACGGGACGCAAAATTACAGCCACCGGGCAGTGCCACATGGGCTTTGCCGAAGCGGCCCAGCAGCGCACCCATCAGGTAGTAGCTGGCACGCATTTTCTTCACCAGCGCCGGCTCCGGGCAGGTGCTGGTGATATTGGTGCTGTCGATGACCACGGTACCACATTCTTCTCTGGTCACCACTGCGCCCATATCTTCCAATATACTCAAAAGGATGCGTACATCCGAAATATCCGGCACATTCTCGATCCGGCACACGCCCTCCACCAGCAATGCCGCAGGCAGAATCGCCACGGCAGCGTTTTTCGCACCGCTGATGGTAACGGAACCGTTCAGAGGGTTACCGCCATTGATGACATATCTAGCCAAGGAATATCCTCTCCTTGCGATTATAATAGGGTCATTATTTAGTATATCACAAACTATGGATTATGTAAAGCAGAAATTCAGCTTACCGCCGAAGCCCCTTGGGGTAGTGATTTTTCAGCACTCTGCCATCACCCTTGCCCCAGCCCAGAGAATAACCGTCCGCTGTAACAATGCACCAGCCCTTTTGGGCAGAAGGAATCACCTCGCCGTGGATATAGGCGGCGATCTCATCCCCAAGCGCAGGAAGATCGTGTACACAGGCGCAGTTCCCCAGCCACAGCGCCAGAGCATGAGCCGGTTCAAAGCGGTCTTTTTTCACCACACCCAGCTCCAAACCGGGACGCAGCACCTTCAGTCGGCTAATGTCAGGCATTTCTTCCGGTGCCAGGTACAGGCTCTGCCCAAAGGACAGCATTGTGCCCCGGGGCAATTCTATGCCCAGCTCCTTTGCAAAATTCGTCCATTCTTTTGGGAGCTTTTGGTTTTTCACAGGGGAAATTTCGATTTTTTCATCGCCTACCCTGCGCAGCACTGCCGCAAAATGGCCCTCGCCCAAAAGCTTATGAGGCCACAGGCGGTACATTCCAGTGCCGCAGTCCGTAAACCAGGGAGCATCCACTGCTTCCAGCGAAAATTCCGGATGGGTGCGAAGGAATTCTTCCACCGCCAGTTCATCCTCCTCCGGGGCAAAGGTGCAGGTGGAATAGACCAGCCGGCCACCGGGTCGAACCATGGCGGCACCGGAATGGAGGATCTCCGCCTGTCGCCGGGCACACATTTCCACTGTTTCCTGGCTCCAGTCGGTAACGGCGGCTTCTTCCTTACGGAACATTCCCTCGCCGGAGCAGGGCGCATCGATCAGCACCCGGTCAAAAAAGTTCTCAAACCGTTCTGCCAATCGTGCCGGGTGTTCGTTGGTCACCAGCGCATTGGCAACACCCATGCGCTCAATATTGCGGGAAAGGATCTTTGCCCGTTTGGGGTTGATCTCATTGCAAAGCAGGAAGCCCTCCCCCATCATCCGTCCTGCGATCTGGGTGGTTTTACCGCCGGGAGCGGCACACAGGTCGCAGACCCGCTCACCGGGCTGGGGATCCAGCAGTCCCACAGGAGCCATTGCGCTGGCTTCCTGCAAATAGTATACGCCCGCCTCGTGCAGCGGGTGCAGGCCGGGACGTGCTTCCGGATCATAATAAAATCCTCTTGGTTCCCAGGGAACACCGCTGCCCACAAACGGAAGCTGAGGTGGCTGACCCTTCAGGGGATTAAACCGCAGTGCCACTGCCCGGGGACGTTCCAGACTATCCAGAAAAGCAGGAAATTCATCTCCAAGCTGTATATTCATACGGGCGAGAAATGCTTCAGGAAGCATAGTGGTTCCTCCGTTATCTCTGTTTTTATTTAGTATACCACATTCCTCACCGCCACGCAAGGGACGGAAAATCGCAGTTTATTGTACGCTTGTGGCGGTGCACAGCATCGCCGCAAATTACAATTTACAGAAAATTCACTACAAACGGATGAATCATTCGTTGCGAAATGCCCCAAAATGTGGTATGATGGGTCAAATGAACTGTCCCAAGGAGGATAATCATGGACAACAACGAACAGACCAAACCCAAAAATCCGAAACCCGGCGAATCCAAGCCCAAGGGCTTCTCTTTTGCCAGTATCATCTTCACACTGGTTTTGACATTGCTGATCGTTTGGGTCTACAATTCTGTGACCCAGGGAAAGTATCAGAAGGTTGACTACACGCAATTTATGACTACCTACCAGGAAGGTCAGCTTGCGGAGGTCCAGATCAAGTATGACCGCATCATCTACCTGACCAAGGAGGAAGCCGCCAAGGATCCCAAGCTCCAGCAGGCATTCTACACCGGACTGCCCTCCGGCGGCGATGCCCTGGCACTGGCCCGGGAGCTGAATGATGCCGGCATCACCGTGGACGCCCCCATTGTGGAGGACAACTCCTGGATCATGATGATCCTGAGCTATGTCGCCATGTTTGCCATTTTGTATTTCGGCATGAACCTCATCACCAAACGCATGGGCGACGGAGGCATGATGGGCTCCTTCGGCAAGAGCCGTGCCAAGGTCTACATGGAAAAGCAGACCGGTGTGACCTTTGCGGACGTTGCCGGCCAGGATGAAGCCAAGGAATCCCTCCAGGAAATCATCGATTTCCTCCATAATCCCCAGAAGTACACCGATGTGGGCGCCAAGCTACCCAAAGGCGCACTGTTGGTGGGTTCTCCCGGCACCGGTAAGACCTTGCTTGCCAAGGCGGTAGCCGGCGAAGCCGATGTACCCTTCTTCTCCATTTCCGGTTCCGATTTCGACGATTCCTATGTGGGCGTAGGTGCCAGCCGTGTTCGTGACCTGTTCTCCCAGGCATCCAAGGTGGCTCCCTGTATCGTCTTTATCGACGAGATCGATGCCGTGGGCCGGACCCGTGACAGCCGTTACAGCTACAATGACCAAACCCTGAACCAGCTTCTGGGTGAGATCGACGGCTTCGATTCCTCCAAGGGCATCGTGGTCCTGGCCGCCACCAACCGTCCTGAGGTTCTGGACAAGGCTCTGCTGCGTCCCGGCCGGTTTGACCGCCGGATCACAGTTGACAAGCCCAATCTCAAGGGCAGACTGGACACCCTGAAGGTCCACACCCGAAAGATCAAGCTGGCTGAGGATGTGAATCTGGAAAAGCTGGCTCAAGCCACTGCCGGTGCCGTCGGTGCGGATCTTGCCAATCTGGTCAACGAAGCCGCGCTGCGGGCTGTGCGCCAGGGACGGCAGATGGTGAATCAGGAGGACCTGCTGGTGTCCTTCGAGGTGGTCATCGCAGGTACCGAAAAGAAGAACACCGTGCTTACCGACAAGGAAAAGCGCCTGGTTGCCTACCACGAGATCGGCCATGCGCTGATTTCTGCCCTGGACAAGGATGCCACTCCTGTGACCAAGATCACCATTGTCCCCCATACTGAGGGTGCCCTGGGCTATACCCTGTACCTGCCTGAGGAAGAAAAGTTCCTGTCCACCCGGGAAGAGCTGCTGGCAGAGCTGCGCAGTCTGCTGGGCGGACGTGCGGCAGAGCACGTACAGTTCGACACCATGACCACCGGTGCCGCCAACGATATCCAGCGTGCCACTTCTCTTGCCCGGCACATGGTTGCTCTGTACGGCATGAGCCAGGAGCTGGGATTGATGGCCCCCGCCAACGTCACCCACCAGTACCTGGACGGACAGGCATATCTGGACTGCTCTCAGGAGACCTCTGCTCTGGTTGACAAAACCGTGAAGGAGCTGCTGGACAAGTGCTATCAGGAAGCTGTGCAGACCCTGACGGACAACCGTGACCTGATGAGCCGGATCGCGGAATATCTGCTGGAAAAGGAAACCATCACCGGCGAGGAGCTGATGAAGTTTATCCATCCCGAAGAACCCGCTGCCGAAGAAACCGAACCCCCCACTGAAGAATAACAGCAAAAATGCCCGGACGTGAAACCACGTCCGGGCAGATTTTATACGGTGGGCAAGGTGGCCAGGCTCTTGGCGATCTCCTCATCGGTAGGAACATAGTCGGTCATCTTGCCGTCATGGAACCGCTCATAGGCAAACATATCGAAATATCCGGTGCCGGTGAGGCCAAAGACAATGGTCTTTTCCTCGCCGGTTTCCTTGCATTTCAGTGCTTCATCGATGGCCACACGGATGGCGTGGCTGCTTTCAGGGGCAGGCAGAGTGCCTTCCACCCGGGCAAAATACTCCGCCGCCTCGAACACAGCCGTCTGGGGCACGGTAACAGCTTCCATCAGTCCGTCGGCGTAAAGCTGGGACAGGGTAGAGTTCATGCCGTGGTAGCGCAGGCCACCGGCATGGGTGGAGGCGGGAATGAAGCCGGAACCCAGGGTATACATCTTGGACAGAGGGCAAACCATGCCGGTATCGCAGTAGTCATAGGCATATTTACCCTTGGTAAAGCTGGGACAGGAAGCAGGCTCCACCGCAATGAAGCGGTAATCCGCCTCGCCACGGATCTTCTCGCCCATAAAGGGTGCGATCAAACCACCCAGATTGGAGCCGCCACCGGCGCAGCCAATAATGATGTCGGGCTTAATGTTGTACTTATCCAGGGCTGCCTTGGTTTCCAGACCAATAATGGACTGGTGAAGCATGACCTGATTCAACACACTACCCAGGACATAACGGTAGCCGGGAGTATTGGTAGCCACCTCCACAGCTTCGGAAATGGCACAGCCCAAGCTGCCGGTGGTGCCGGGATGGGCAGCAAGGATCTTTCTGCCCACAGCGGTGTCCATAGAGGGAGAGGGTGTCACCGATGCGCCGTATGTACGCATAACCTCTCTCCGGAAAGGCTTCTGCTCATAGGAAACCTTCACCATGTGCACCTTGCAGTCCAGTCCAAAGTAGGAGCATGCCATAGACAGGGCAGTACCCCACTGACCGGCACCGGTTTCCGTGGTCACGCCCTTCAAGCCCTGCATTTTGGCATAATATGCCTGGGCAATGGCAGAGTTCAGCTTATGGGAGCCGGAGGTGTTGTTACCCTCAAACTTGTAATAGATCTTGGCGGGAGTCTGGAGCTTTTCCTCCAGGCAGTAGGCACGAACCAGCGGAGAGGGACGATACATTTTGTAGAAATTACGAATGGCCTCAGGGATCTCAAAATATGCCGTCGTATCATCAAGCTCCTGGCGGATCAGCTCGTCGCAGAAAACGCCGGACAGCTCCTGCGCCGTCATGGGCTGGCGTGTTTCGGGATTGAGAAGCGGTGCAGGCTTGTTGATCATATCTGCCCGGAGGTTATACCAGGCAGCAGGCATTTCGTTTTCGTTAAGATAGATCTTGTAAGGGATGACTTGTTCTGACATAATAATTTCCTCCTTGAAATGCGGGACAAAAAGAAACCTGTCCCAGAGCGAAATTGCTGGGACAGGATAAAAATTTCCTGCGGTACCACCCGGCTTGGCGCAATGCGCCCACTTATGCGTACTGTCATACGCTGACCCGGATAACGGTGGGTCTTACCGGCGCACATACTGGGGTTTCCCCTTTCCGGTTGCCCTCGGAAGTCCATTGGGCATTCGAATCTCTGCCGTGATCACACCCCACACAGCTCTCTGGGAAAGATGAACGAATGCTTACTCACTCTTCCTCGACGGTTTACCATATTATATGCGGCTTTTGTCCGTTTGTCAAGCACAATTGTGCGTCATGTCAGCTTTTCAGTGCACATTCGCAAAAACGGAGAGGGTTCATTCCCTCTCCGTCTATTCTTTCGTTTTCTCTTTTTTGGCAGACAATTTTTCCTTCACCTTGGCGTAAAGATCCTTCAATACACCCAGGGTATGCTGATCGTTTGGAAACAGGAACCGCAGCAGCGCCATGGCAATGGCAACGGTGACGATCTTCTCCGGGGAAATGGGCAGCCACAAAAAAGTCAGGTAGGCGCTGGCCACAGCGATCATCCAGCCGATGCCCAGCCAGGTACCTACCACCAGCATGATATAGGACCAACCATTGGTGATGATCCATCCAATGCCCAAACACAGCAGCAGCCTTGGATTTGCGAAAAACTGCAGTATCCTTCTCAACCTTTGTTTCATCGGCAACTACACTCCCCTGTCGTTCTTTAGAAATTATAACCCAAACAACGAAAAAAGTCCATGTTTTCCTGAAAAATTTTCAATTTCTTAAACATTTAAGGGCGCACCCCAGAAGGGTGCGCCCTATGGATGGCAAATCAGTCGCGGGTAACGTTGACGATCTCCATGGTGTAGCTTCCGGCAGGGGCGTTGACGGTGAAGCTGTCACCGATTGCCTTGCCCACCATAGCACGGCCGAAGGGAGAGTCATCGGAAACCTTGAACTCCATGGGATTGGCTTCCTGAGAACCGGTGATGCGGTAGTCAGTTTCCTTGCCGTTGCGGGGATCCCGAACGGTAACGATGCAGCCCAGACCCACACGGCCCGAGGCTTCGTTCTCGTCCTGGATGATAACGGCATGAGCCAGGATGTCCTCGATCTCAGCGATTCTGCCGTAGAGCTTTGCCTGCTCGTTCTTAGCGGCATCGTACTCAGAGTTTTCGGACAAGTCGCCGTAGGAGCGGGCTTCCGCGATCATAGCGGCGATCTCACGTTCCCGGGTGGTCTTCAGGTAGTTCAGTTCCTTCTCAAGGTCAGCCAGACGCAGGCTTGTGATCTTAAATTCCTTTGCCATAAAAAATCCTTCCTTTTCCTAGAGATTTGCACAGCTTGTATTATTATAGTTTATTTTATTCACGCAGTCAAGCAAAATCATATAATTTCCTTGCCAAGCGGAATTTGGGATCTGTGGCACCGTTGCGGATACCCTGCGTGGGGTTCAACCAAAGCCTCGCCCTGCAAATCACAACGGAAAAACCTTATCTTATTTTCCAAACTGCTCCAGCGCAGCCTGGATCTGCGGATCATTTTCCGGAGGAAGCAGATCTGCTTTGATCTGGGCAGCAGTGTCGCCGTCCACCTCCACCACCACATCCGGTGTCAGTCCTCCGACGTCAGCCAAACACACCCCGTTGGGAGTGAAATATTTGCCCACGGACAGTCCCACAGCAGAGCCGTCCGGCAGCTTGTGTGTGGTCTGGAAATATCCCTTGCCGCAGGTCTGGGTGCCTACCACAAAGCCTGCCTCGTATTCCCGGATGGCGGCAGCAAAGAATTCCGCCGCTGAATAGGAGCTGCCGTTGACCAGCACCGCCATGGGCAGTTTCACGCAGCTCTCGTCTGAGGAATCCACGGTTTCCGTACCGTCATAGCTCAGACTGCGAAACAGCGGTCCCTGGGGCAGCAAATAGTCCAGCACCTTCACCAGCTCCCGCTTATAGCCGCCAGGATTATTCCGTACATCAAACAGCAGCTTGTCCGCTCCCTGTTCCAGCAGGCTCTCAATGGCAGCAATGGTTTCCTCGGCGCAGCGTTCATCGAAGTTTTCGATGGTCACCAGACCCACATTGCCATCCAGGAGCTGACCCACAGCCACGGCGACCTTGATCTGCCGCCGCTGGACGGTCATCGTATGCTCTGCCCCCTGGCGCAGCACTGTCACATCCACAGAAGTGCCCTGATCACCTTTGATCAACGCAGAAACCTCATCCAGGCTGGTTCCTGCCACAGACTGTCCCTGAACCGCCACTACCACATCACCTGCCTGCATTCCCGCCTCAGCGGCAGGACCATTGCCCACCACTTCCTCGATCAGGAAGCCGCTTCCATCCGCCATGCGGGTGATGGTGATGCCGATACCCACGTATTCGTTTTTCATCTGGGCAGTATACTGGTCATAGCTGGAGGCTGGGATGTAATAGCTCCACCGGTCACCCAGGGAAGCTATCATGGCATTCGCTGCAGCATCTCCCATGACAACAGGATCCGCCTCCCCAATAAACCGCTCCAGAATCAGCGCTTCCAGCGCCTCCAGCTTTCCGGGCTGGGGCTGCTGGGACTGCTGGGGCTGGGGCACCGCCACCAGTAACGTCAGGCAGGAAGCCATTGCCGCCACCAGCACATAGGATAAAAACCGCAGAATTTTTTTCATACTTCCACCTCATTAAGGGCGCAATTTCCCACACTCCCATAAGGAGTGTGGGAAATGGATCATACTTTAGAAAAATTAACGTAGTTAACGGGATTCACATGGGTGCCGTTGTACATGACCGCAAAGTGCAGATGCGCACCGGTAGAAACACCGGTATTGCCCACATAACCAATGGTCTGGCCCTGGGACACGGTCTGACCTTCCTTGACAATAAAGTGGGTCATGTGCAGGTAGCTGGTAGAGAAACCGTCACCGTGGTTAATGACCACATGGTAGCCGGAGGAGCTGCCGTACTTGGCAGTGGTGACCACGCCGCTGCGGACAGCCACAATGGTGTCGTTCTTACGGCTGGCCAGATCAACGCCCTTGTGCATTCTCCACTCCTTGTACACGGGGTGCAGACGCATACCAAAGGGGCTGGTAACATAAGTAGGATACGTCATCGGGGAGCGCCAGGAACCGGAGCCGGTGGGCGCGCCGCCATCGGAACCGCCAGTGGGCTTGGGAGCCTTTGTGGTGGGAGGCACGGATGTAGCCAGCCACTCCTTGTACTTCTGGTTCTTGTACTCTTTTTCCTTCTTGGCGATCTCCTCCAGCAGGGCATTGTCTGCTTCCTCGCTTTCGTCGATCAGCGCCTGATACTCGTCACCCTTGGCAATGAGCTGATTCAGCAGCTCCTCTGCCGTTTCCTGCTTTGCTTCCAGCTCAAGCTGGGCAGCCGCCAGTTCCTCTTTGGTAACTTCAAGCTGGGCACGTTCTTCAGCAAGCTGCGCCTGTGCCTCTGCCACTGCCTGAGAAGCAGCCTTCAGCTCCTCCATGCGACGCATATCGGCAGCTTCGATCTCCAGGATCATGTTGATCCGGTCCAGGAAATCCGCAAAACTGCTGGCACGGAACAGAACAGACCAGTAGCTCAGACTGCCCTCCTCCTCCATGGCACGGACACGCTCCTTGTACTGCTCATTGAGGGTGTGGAGCCGGGCCTCGGCTTCATTCAGATCCTCCTGCATATCGGCAATGAGCACGTTGTAGGTGGCGATCATGTTGTTGGTGGTGATGATCTCGTCGTGCAGAACAAAGATCTCCTGATCCAGGATCTGCCGCTGGGCAACGATATCCTCGATCTTCTCAAAATTCTGCTTGTACTGGGATTTCAGGTCAGCAATCTGCTTTTTCTGCTCAGCCCGCTCCTCTTTCAGCTCATCAAGCTGCTTTTTGATCTCGCTGGAGCTTGCCGCGCTGACGGGACGGGGCAAAATGCCCGCCAGCAGGGACAGCAGCATCACTGCCGCCAGAATTCCGGCAAGAATGCTTGCCCAAAGTTTTCGATTTTTCATAAATATCTCCTTTGATCCTGGGATCAATTAAACTTCACATATTCCACAGGGTTCACAGACTTGCCGTCCTTGTAGATGCCAAAATGCAGGTGGGGTCCGGTGGAAACACCGGTGGAGCCCACGTAACCGATGGTCTGTCCCTGGGTCACAATGTCGCCCTTGGCGACGATAAAATGGGTCATGTGCATATAAGTAGAGGAAAAACCGTCACCATGATTGATGGTAACATAATAGCCTGCGCCGCCTGCCTGATAGGCAGCCACGGTCACAATGCCGCTGCGGGCTGCCACGATAGTATCACCCTGCTTTGAATACAGGTCAACACCGTGGTGCATCCGCATATCGTTGTGGACAGGGTGCTTTCGCCAGCCATAGGCACTGGTGACATAGGTGCTGCGCAGCAGCGGAGAACGCCACGGCTCTGCCGGGATCTCCGGTTCAACAGGAGGTTCCGTAGGCACGGTAGGTGCTTCCGTCGGCTTGGTAGGCACTTCCGTCGGCTCGGTAGGTGCTTCCGTCGGCTTGGTAGGCGCTTCCGTCGGTTTGGTAGGCGCTTCCGTCGGTTTGGTAGGCGCTTCCGTCGGTTTGGTAGGCGCTTCCGTGGGCTTGGTAGGCGCTTCCGTGGGCTTGGTGGGAGGTGCCGTAGGCTTGGTAGTGGGTGGCGGTGCCGTGGTAGGCGGCACAGAGGTCGCCAGCCATTCCCGGTATTTGGCCGCATCGTAATCCTTTTCCGCCTGGGCAATCTCCATCGCAAGCTGCTCCTGCAGATCCTCGCTTTTCTGGATCAGGGCTTCATATTCCGCGCCCTTGTCTACCAGACGGTCCAGAAGCTGTTCCGCTTTCTTCTGCTGCTCGTTCAATCGCTCAATGGTTTGCTGCTGCTCCAACTGGATCTTTTCCAGCCCGTCTTTTTCCGACTGGAGCCTCTTTTGGGTGTTCTCCACCATCTCGGCTGCCTGACGCAGCTCCTGGATCCGCTTCCGGTCCGCTGCTTCGATCTCCCGAACCATTTTCATCCGGTCCAGAAAATCCGAAAAGCTTTTGGCTTTGAACAGCACCGACCAGTAGCGAACACTTCCCTGCTCCTCCATGGCACGGATCCGTTCTTTATGGATCTCGTTCACCGCTTCCAGATGTGCATGGGCGGCTTCCAGCTCAAGCTGTATATCCGCGATCAGCACCCGGTAGGTAGCGATCTGCTCCTGGGTGTTGAGGATCTGCTGGCTCAGCAAAAACACCTGCTGATCCAGGTTTCCTTTTTGCTTCACCATATCCGCCAGATCCGTCTGGTTGTCGCTGTACTTGCGCTGAAGTTGGTTCAGCTTGTCTGACAGGACCTTTTTTTCATCCTTCAACGTTTCAAGCTGTGCTTTCAGTTCCCCGGAGGTAGCATTGGAGGCGTCCACATCGTTGGAAACCAGCAAAACCACCGCCAGCAATGCCGCCAAAAGCAGCAGGAGCTTTCTGTGCCGCAGCATGATCAAACATCCAGGAACTTCCGGATGGAAGTCCAGCTACCAAGAATACCAACAAACATACCGGCAGCCGCAAAGGTAGCCACCATAGGAATGAGCATCTGCTCAAAGGGTACAAACTTAAAGAGCTGGAGCATATAGTCCGCTTCCTCAACGGTCTTGATCAGCGCATCGTAAAGGAGCCAGTTCGCAGCAAAGGCAATCACCGCACCGGTCATGCCCAGTGTGAAGCCCTCCACCACGAAGGGCAGCCGAATGAAGCCGTTGGTAGCGCCAACCATCTTCATAATACCGATCTCCTCTTTGCGGTCATAGAGCGCCAGCTTCACGGTGTTGGAAATGATCACAAGAGAAACACCCAGCAGCAGGCTGATGATACTAATGGACACGATCCGCAGCACGTTCTGGATGGTGATAAAGCCCTCTGCCAGCTCGTATTCTGCCTTGATATCCGCAACACCGGGAATTCTGCGGATATTATCCACAGTATCCTTCATGTGAGCGTTGTCCATCAGGGTCACCACAAACCGGTGGCGCAGGTCACTGGCCACCACGCCGGCAAAGGCATCACCGCTGTCGGCGTGATCCTTCACAAACTTGTCCAGTGCTTCCTCCCGGGAAACAAAGACAGCATTGTGTACATTGGAGATCTGGTTGATCTTTGTGCCAATGGAACGGGCCTCCGCATCGGACAAAGCACTGTCGATGTAAACCATGACCTCATTGGTCTTGTTCAGATCCTCCACCATAATGTTCACATTGTACAGCAGCATGGAAAAGCTGCCAATGATCACCAGACACGCCACCGTCACGCACACGGCGGCAAAGGACATAAAGCCGTGGAGAAAAATACCACGGATGCCCTCTTTCAGCAAATATCCCAGATTATTGATTTTCATAACGATAATACCCATCCATTCCGTCGCTGATTACCACGCCCTCGTCGATGGCGATGACACGGTTGGCAAACCGCTCCACCAGATCGTGCTCATGGGTGACCACCAGCATGGTGGTTCCCAGATTATTGATCTCCTGCAGCAGGCTCATGATCTCAAGGGACCGGGCAGGGTCCAGGTTACCGGTAGGCTCGTCGGCAATGATGGTGCTGGGGTTGTTCACCAGAGC
>JAEIGA010014055.1_pt1 | contig 12173 bp, 11 predicted proteins | sample 9270691 | NCBI WGS metagenome assembly JAEIGA01 (sample SAMN17057246, study PRJNA624740) | gut metagenome | biome: biome; isolation source: fecal sample | host: Bos grunniens | place: China: Xizang | collected 2019
AATACGCTCTTTTGTTCCCTCAATGATCTTGTAAGCTACTGTGATTGTGTCACCGGGGTGGAACTCCATCTCGCGCTTTACGTCAGTAGCAAATGCTTCTTTAGCAATTTTAATTAAATCCATTTTTTGATTCGTTAAATTGTTCAATCATTCAAACGCAACATATCAAGTTACTCTTCCTTGACAGCGATTGCGCCGAAAGCGGGGACAAAGATATTACAAAATTCTTGTTTTGCCAAATATGCATTAGGGTTTTGTTCTTTTTGTAACATGAAAATTGCTTGTTTCGCTTCCGTTTGTTACTTTTGGAGGGTAATTTATTTATGTATGAGAACTTTTGCCCGATTTTCAGTTGCCTTGTGCCTGGCAGCCTGCGCCATTTCCTGTGGCGGAAATAAGATAAGTTTTGTTGAGGGCGGCTCGATGAAAGTTGCAGCAGCCGTCTCCGAGTGCGGAGCCACCGAGGTGCGTGCTCTCCTTGAACGTGGGCGCATGGCGGTAGACAGTATAAGGCGTCCCGTGCTTGGCAAGGCAGCCCATGACCTGGAGAAATATATACCCGAAAGCCCACTTATGAATTTTGCTGCAGATGCTTTGCTGCAGATGGCGCGCGAGACGACTGGGCAGCATGTAGATGTGGCAATAACGAACAAAGGCGGTTTGAGAAGCAATATTGCCGCAGGCGAGGTAACCTTCGGCGATGTGTATAATGTCTTTCCGTTCGAGAACACGCTGGCGTTGCTTACCCTCAGTGGCGAGCAGTTGATGCAGCTCTGTTCCGAAATAGCCTCGGTGGGCGGTGAGGCCATATCGGGAATGACCATTGTTATTACGGCAGACGGGAAACTGCTTGATGTGAAGGTCGGTGGCCGTTCTGTGGACAGGTCTCGCAGCTATCGCGTAGCTACGTCCGATTACCTCTCTCAGGGAAATGACAGGATGACTGCACTTGCATCCGGCACTGGACGCGAGATAATGGGCGACATTACAATCAGGGACCTCATGATAAAATACATAAAGTCTCTTGCGGCCGAGGGTAGGGCCCTTTCTGCCGAGTGTGATGGTCGTATAACAATAAAGGAGTGAAAGCTATGAAGAGAATGTTTCTTATAATGGCCATTGCCGTTTCAATGGTGGCCTGCCGGCAGGAGAGATTGACGATACTGCATACGAATGATACGCACAGCTGCATTGAGCCCGAGAGGGACGGTGGTGCAGGTGTGTTGAACAGGGCTTTGCTGCTCGAACATATGCGTGACTCTCTGGGGGCCGGCAATGTCCTGCTCTTCGATTGCGGGGATTTTTCGCAAGGTTCGTTGTATTACAATGCTTTCAGGGGTGCGGCGGAAATAGAACTGATGAACGCCATGGGATATGATGCCTGCGCGATAGGTAACCACGAGTTCGATTTCGGCATGGACAACATGGCGCGCATATTCAGTATGGCCGAATTCCCTGTAGTGTGCGCAAACTACGACTTTGCGGGCACGGTATGCGAGGGTATTGTGAAGCCTTGGGCTGTTATTGAGCGTGCCGGCATGCGCATTGGAGTTTTCGGCTTGTCTCCCGATCCCGAAGGTCTTGTGTTGAAGGAAAATTATGCGGGCGTGCGATTCGTTTCTCCGTTAGAAGCTGCACAAAAAGCTGTTGCAGCTCTTGAGGAAGAGGGGTGCGATGCAATTGTGTGCCTTTCGCATCTTGGATGGAAAATCGGGAATGAATTCAACGATGAACGTCTTGCGGCAGAGACATCGGGCATCGATGTCATACTGGGAGGGCACTCGCACGATTCGTTCGGCGAGCCGCTTGTTTACAAGAACTCCAATGGTGAGGATGTAGTTGTGCAGCAAGTGGGCAAGAACGGGCGTCGTCTAGGGTATGTTACATTGGTTTCGGAGTAGTGCGGAGAGCGCACTGCAGTGCCTTGACGCTGTGACTTTGTCTTAAATAATGTGAATTGGGTGTAAAATCCCAACAATTGGACTATCTTCGCAAAAATAAATAAATAAAAACAAATATGAGACTATTTACAATTCTTGCAATGTCGGCATTGACGCTGGCTGCAACAGCGCAGAATTATACAATTACAGGTAAGGCCGATGCCAAACTTGAGGGTAAGAAAGTTTATCTTGTTGACCAGAATACTTTGGTCTGCAGTGATTCGTCCGTAGTGGAGAACGGCGAGTTTAAATTTGCCGGAACCGTTGAGGATCAGGCTCTGTATGAGGTTAAGGCCGGCAAGAGAAGAGGCAAGTTGTATGCCATTGTGCAACCCGGTGCAAATGTCGTGATGGATATTGTAGCACAGCCCGTGAAGGTTACCGACAATGGCGGGCTCAATGACAAACTTGCTGCCTTAGAAACGGCTGTTGCCGAGGCTGGAAAGGTGGTAAACGAAAAAATCCAGGCTCTGCAGCAGGAGGGTAAGTCTCGCGAAGAGATATACAATACCGTAGGTGCTGACATTGAAGCGATATACGGAATCTACCGTAAATGTATAGAGGATAATGCAGACAATATGCTTGGTGCCTATGTCCTTGCAATGGTTGCAGGTCAGTTCTATCCCTCCCTTGGCGAACTTGACACCGCAATGTCAAAAGTGAAATATTCGGACAAGATTGCCAGAATAAGGATGGAGCGCGAGGGCCATCTGAAGGCGGAAGCTACACAGGCAGGTAAAATGTTCGTCGATTTCAGCGGTTTTGGTGTTGATGGTTCTGTTTCAAAGTTGTCCGATTATGTAGGTAAAGGCAAATATGTCCTTGTTGACTTCTGGGCATCCTGGTGCGGCCCCTGCAAGGGCGAGATTCCCAACCTTATAGAGTTGCAGAACAAGTTCGGTGGCGATAAGTTCATGGTCCTTGGTGTAAATGTATGGGACGAGGAGGATAAATTCAAGGCTGCGCTTACGTCTGAGGGCATAACCTATCCGCAGATATACATCCCTCGTGACAACAAGGACAATGCAACAGATCTTTATGGTATCAAGGGCATTCCGCAGATAATTCTTTTTGCTCCCGATGGCACTATCGTTCAGCGTGACCTACGCGGTGATAAGATGAAAGCTCTTGTCGAGGAGAAACTGAAATGATTGTGACATATACATATAGGACAGAAGGAGCGGCATGCCGCTCCTTCTGTCCTATATGTATATGTTCAGTCCGGTAAGGTTCTATGCAACGAACCCTGTGTATATGAAATAGCATGCGACTCCAATCGCTATTAGTATGATGCTTTTTATGGCTATATGCAATAGTGTTTTCATGAAATGGTTTTGTTTTAAAAGAAAGGAGAGGGTCAGGTGACTGCCCTCTCCGTAATGCCTGTGTCTGCGTAATTATGCCTCGTGGATAGCCTCTGAAGGACAAACACTTGCACAAGTACCGCAATCTATGCAAAGTTCTGGGTTGATTGAATACTTCTCACCCTCTGAAATTGCACCCTGAGGACACTCGTCGATACATGTACCGCAAGCAACGCAGTCGTCTGAAATTACGTAAGCCATAGTTGTAAATTTTAAATTTGTATTATCCGTTGGCGAAGATAGTGTATTTTGTATAGATACAATTCGCCCTGTTCGTTTTTAACATTTTTTTACAGTAGTTTCCGCTTGTCATATTTTTTTGCGAACTTTGCAATATGTAACCGGTTTTTACGTTATAACAAGAGGATGAGAAATATTGTTTCATATATATTGTTGCTCATGATGCCTTTGGGGATATTGGCTCAGGAGCGTAAAGTGCAGAACAAGCCGTACATCGACTACCGCCGTCTGCACTACGGATTCTTTGTCGGCACTCACGTGCAGGACATGGAGTTTACCAATAATGGTTTTGTTACGGAAAACGGCGAGGCATGGTATGCCGATATTGCCAGCTATAATCCCGGACTTTCCGTAGGTGTACTGGCCGACTTGCGTCTTGGGGATAATTTTTCCCTTCGTGCAATGCCTACATTGCACTTCGGGCAGAATACCATAATATTCCGCGAACAGAACAGCGGCGAGCGGTCGCGTCAGCAGGTGAAGAGTACATATGTGGCACTGCCTTTTCATGTAAAGTTTGCTCCGGAACGTTTCAACAACTACCGTCCTTATGTTACGGCAGGTGTCAGCCCGATGCTTAACCTTTCGGTCAAGAAACAGCAGCAGCTACTGTTCAAGAAGTTCGACTTCATGGTTGAGTTTGGTATGGGATGCGATTACTATCTGCCTTTCTTCAAACTTATTCCAGAGATAAAGTTTGCGTTTAGCCTGCTCGATGTGCTTGACAAGGACCGTGGTGACCTGCTCGACAAAAGCTACGAGAAATTTACCAAGTCGGTGGACAAGGTTGTGAGCAAGATGATAATCCTGACCTTCTATTTCGAGTGATTATCCCTGTTTTTACCGTAAGTTTTCATGCCATATGATTATGGAAAGGAACCGAAAGCTTCTATATGTTCACGGGTTCGCTTCGTCTGGAAGTTCGGGTACAGTAATGGCTCTGCGCCGCAATATGTCGGCGTGGCGCGTTGTGGCTCCGGATTTGCCGGTTGATCCTTTTGAGGCCCTTGAGCTTCTCCGCAGGACTGTGGAGAGTGAGATGCCGGACATTGTGGTTGGCACCTCCATGGGTGGAATGTATACCCAGCAGCTTTGGGGAGTGCCCCGCATTGTGGTGAATCCTTCGTTCGAAATGTCGCGTTCGTTGCTGTTCGGTAAGATGGGACGCAATAAATATACCTCAAAGCGCCAGGATGGAGCCACGGAGTTTCGTATAGACAAGGCTGTGGTTGAGCGGTTCAAACTCATGGAGAAGAATCAGTTCGACGGCATTACCGACGAGGAGAAGAATCTCGTCATGGGACTTTTCGGTGACAAGGACCCGGTAGTGCACTTCTATCCTCTCATGTCGCGGCTGTATGGCGGGGAACGGTGCCGCTGGTTTGATGGCGAGCATCGTCTAAACGATGTGCTTGTGAAGAAAGTACTCATTCCGCTTGTTCATGAAATGGTGGGTGGTGATGATGAACCGTCCTGGTATTGAAGTGGCCGCATCCTCTACATCGGGGCGTATTCCCGAAACCGGTTCCCGGCACTTCTCTCCGCTTGTTGCTGGTGCTCTATTTTACAAGTAAAATAGCTCTGTATTTCCCCGTTTTTATTATCTTTGCATTCTGTAAAATGATTTTCGGATGGGAATATTCATAACAACCATATTTGCATTGCTCCTTTCGCCGTCGGTGGAACTTCTCGATTCTGTTATGCTGCAGACCGTCGACGTGGTCTCTTCGCTAAAATTGGATGATGACGATTCCAGGAGCACATACCTTTCCACGACTCTCGACCGTGGGCAGCTCGAAAGCAGGCAGGTATTTTCTGTCAAGGAACTGTCGGCCATTGCTCCTAACTTCTACCAGCCCGATTACGGTTCCCGCATGACTTCGTCCATTTATGTACGCGGTTTCGGTTCCCGTATCGACCAGCCTGTAGTCGGAATGAACATCGATGAGATGCCTGTGATGAACAAGAACAATTATGATTTCGACCTTTTCGATATAGATCGTGTGCAGGTGGTCCGGGGTGCTCAGAGTGCCCTTTATGGCCGCAATACCTCGGGCGGTGCGATAAACATATATACATTGTCGCCACTGAAGTTCCAGGGCAAGCGTCTAATGCTTGAGTATGGCAACGGGAACAGCATGCGTGCCAAGGCTGCCCATTATGCGCGTTACGGTGGCAAGCTCGGCTGGTCGGCCAGTGTTAACTATAGCCATAGCGATGGTTATTTCCTCAATCATGAGCGTGGCGGGAATTGCGACGGTGGCGACAACCTTTCTGTCAGGCTGCGTGCGCAATATCTTGTCGGTGACAAATGGAGCGTGGACAACAGTTTCTCGGCCGGGTATACCGATGAGGGCGGTTGGGCTTACCGTGCATACAATACCGATGACGGCACTCTGGCACCGGTTGCCTATAACGATGAATGCTCATACCGCAGGTTCGCCATAGGCAACGGCCTGTTGATAAAGCACTATCTCGATTGGGCGACACTGTCGTCAAGTACCGGCTACCAGTATATGGATGACCGTATGGACCTCGACAACGATTTCCTGCCCCTTGACTATTTTTCAATGGGGCAATACCAGAAGGAGCACTCCATTACGCAGGAGTTTGTCCTGAGGTCGCACGATACGGGTGACTTCAGTTTCATGGCAGGCCTTTTCGGTTTCTACAAGCATAACGACATGTCGGCTCCTGTACGTTTCAAGCAGTACGGTATAGACAATCTTATTCTGAAGAACGCCAACGATTACTACTATCATCTTCTTGGTCCCGACCGCGAACTCTCTTTCGAGAGTGACAATTTTGTGATAAACGACGATTTTGCCATTCCTACATATGGTGCGGCGGCCTACTTACAGCTGGGATATAAGCTTGGGAGTCTTGATATAAGCGGCGGTCTGCGCGTTGACTATGAACGATCGGAGATGGATTATGACAGCCGGGCATCGCTAAATTACAAGACATATATTAGCCAAACGGTATATACGCCATTGCATACGGCGTTCAAGGGAGATAACTCGATGGATGCGCTGGAACTGTTGCCTTCGCTCTCGCTCTCTTATGGTGGAGATTGGGGAAATGTGTATGCGTCGGTACGCCGCGGTTTCAAGGCCGGAGGTTTCAATACGCAACTTTTTTCCGATATACTGCAGAGCAGACTGACAGGAGCACTCATTGGCAACGAGCAGGATGCTGATGCATCGTCAACTGTCTATGAGCCCGAGACCAGTTGGAACTATGAGATTGGTACACACCTCTCTCCACTTTCCGACGGCAGTCTTGGGGTTACGGCAGCCCTGTTCTACATTGATTGCCGTAACCAGCAGCTTACTGTATTCCCCAAAGGAATGAGTACTGGGCGTATGATGTCAAATGCCGGAGAGTCATTTAGCTATGGTGCGGAACTGGCGGTCAAGTACAGTATTGGCCGCGTGGTCATTGATGCTGCATACGGATATACCCATGCCGAGTTCAAGGAGTATGTGAGCGGAACAAGTGACTATTCGGGCAAGCGTCTGCCGTTTGCTCCCCGCGAGACCGTGTCGGCCAATGTCTCATGGCGTCTGCCCGTCCCCGAAAGGTTTGCATCCTCATTGCTGTTCAATGTAGGATGGAAGGGTATAGGCCATATCTATTGGAATGAGGAGAATTCGTTGGGGCAGTCGTTTTATGGTCTTCTGTCTGCATCGCTCATGTGGGAAAAAGGTCATTTTGCAGCTTCCGTATGGGGTAAGAATCTGCTCGATGAGGAATACAATACATTCTATTTCCGCTCTATCGGCAACGATTTCTTTGCACAGGGAAAACCATTGCAGGTTGGAGTGTCATTACATGTAAATCTATAAATCCAAAAATATTGAAATTATGAAAAAAATGTTTTTATTGCCTTTGTTCGCGTTTCTTGCGCTTTTTGTTTCATGTTCAAGCAGTGACGGTGACAACATGCCCGATAGGTACGAGGAGGTCTTCTATGGTAAACTATTGAAAGATGGTGCCATATACAACGATGACACTAAATGTGAACTTAATGTCATTGCCGACATGGCTTCTATTACAATCTATAATGTCGGTTTTCTTGACGGCAAGGAAATTACGTTGCCTAACCTGACATATGTCAAGAGTGGCGACAACTACGAAATCAAGGGAAATAACATAATTGCCATTGTTGGTGGCAAGGTCGATACCTCAAAGATTTTCCGTACAGTAAGCGCATCATTGAAAGACGGAAAGTTTGTGGTTACTGCCGATAACGAGGATATGAAAATCGGTTTCAGCAATGCGCTGCAGACTCCTGTAAAGCCTGCTGATGGTAAAAAAAGCTACAAAGGAAATCTTTTGGTGGGAGATTTTGAAAAGGAGGTTACGATTGATGTAATAATTGCCAGGTCTGCTTCCCTCGTTGATGTTGTCATGAAGGATGTAAAATTCGCGCCGAACATGCCGCTTGTTCTTGACATAACTGTGAAGGAGATGCCGTATACAGAGGAGGGTGGTGTTGCCACTTTTGCAGCAACCGATATCGACCCATATATGAATACAGAACAGTCGCCTTCCGACAAGTACCGTTTTTCCCAGATAAGCGGTGAAATCAAAGGTGGCTCTATGGTGCTCAGTGCCAAGATGGCCGACAATCTTGCTCCTTATGTGGCTGGTAAGGAGTTTGCGTTCAGTGGAACAGAAGTCGTAGAATAATATCAAGATATCTGCATTATGACAAAAAGGTTTCTTGTCGTTATTGCCTTAGCGGCAACAATGTTGCCGGCTATGGCTCAGTTATCGGTAAAATGGGGTAATGTCGATACACGCTACCCCGTAGAGGCCGGTGCTGTAATAAAGACAAAGGCTGTAGCCAATGCTGTGGCATGGCGTGGTGAACGTGTGAACCTGCAATTGCTCGTGAGCAATAACGATACGACTCAGCTTATCGGTTACACTTTCAGTGAGCTCAAGAGCGGTAATCATATGATTCCTGCAACGAATGTTGTGGGAGGTTTTGTGCAGCCTGTGATAACAGACAAGTTTACTGGGTGTGGCAAGCACGAGGTTGACGCGCATGGCGAGAACCTTGTCGCCGACCGCATAACAGGCGATAATCCCACAGTGGTCGAGGCCGGTACATCGCGTGGCCTTTGGCTCACAGTGCAAGTGCCGCAGGATGCAAGGCCCGGAACATATAAAGGCAGTGTAGAGATTGCATCTGCCGGGAAGAGAAGTAAATATACCTACAGCGTAAAGGTGCTCGACCGAGTGCTGCCGGCACCAAAGGAGTGGGCGTTCCATCTCGATCTGTGGCAGAACCCTTATGCAGTGGCACGCGTACACAATGTCGGGCTATGGAGCGAGGAGCATTTCGAAGTGCTACGTCCCTATATGCTCAAGCTGGCATCGGCAGGCCAGAAGGCCATTACTGCAACTCTTATCGATCGCCCGTGGGACGGGCAGACATACGACCCGTTCGGCAGCATGGTAACATGGATAAAGAAAGCCGACGGTACATGGCTATATGACTTTACTATCTTTGACCGTTGGGTAGAGTTCATGATGTCGTGCGGAATCGACAAGGAGATAACCTGCTTCTCCATGATTCCATGGAAACTATCTTTCCGTTATTACGACCAAGCGACACACTCCCACAAGTATATCGATTGTGCTCCCGGCGATGAGGCCTATTCTCGTTTTTGGGGCGGTATGTTAAGTGCCTTTTCTGCGCATTTGAAGGAAAAGGGGTGGTTCGACAAGACCTTCATCTCCATGGACGAGCGCAGTCTGCAGCAGATGCAGGCGGCTATAAAGGTAATAAAGGAGTATGCACCCGGAATGAAGATATCGATGGCCGGTAACTATCATCCCGAGATTGAGCCCGATATATATGACTATTGTCTTGACATATTTGCCTACGGGGCATATACTCCCGAACTTATAGCAAGTCGCCGCGCACAGGGCAAAGTATCGACATACTACACCTGCTGCAGTGCGGAATATCCTAACTTGTTTACCTTTACAGCTCCTGCCGATGCCGAGTTCATCGCGCTTGAGGCTTTAGCCAAGGACCTTGACGGTTATCTGCGTTGGGCATACAACAGTTGGACCGTTACTCCCGAGGATGATTCGCGTTTCACCGCATGGCCGGCCGGCGACACATATGTGATATATCCCTTTAGCATCAGCTCAATACGTTGGGAGCGTCTTGTGCAGGGCATACAGCAGTTCGAGAAGTACAGGATACTTCTTGCCGAAGCAAAGGAGAAGGGCAATATGTCGCGCGTCAAGGCTTTGGAGAAATTGCTCCGGAGTATCGATATAAAGAAAATTTCAACCGACAGCGAGAAGATGACAGGAAGCTTCCGCGACGGTTTGAACAGAATGTAATGTTATGATAAGGAAACTATTGTTGTTGTTGATTGCCCTTGCTCCTCTGTTCCATGCCGGAGCAAGAGTGTACAAGGTCGGTGATGTGCCCATGGTGCATCTCCAGGACCGAACACGTTATGTCAGCAACCCCGACAATATACTCTCGTCCTCGTCTGTCGCAACGATGGACAGCCTTCTCTTCTCGCTTGAAGAAAAGACCGGAATACAGGTTGTGGTGGCTGTGCTTACCGACATCGAGGGCGGCGATTGTTTCGATTTTGCCTATCGTCTTGGTAAGGAGAACGGAGTGGGGCAGCAGGGACGTGACAACGGCCTCGTCATTCTGCTTTCTACCGGAGAGCGCTGTGTACAGTTCGCTACAGGCTATGGGCTCGAGGGCGTAATGCCCGATGCCATATGCAAGCGCATACAGCAACGCCACATGGTTGGGCATTTTTCTGTCGATGACTGGGATACAGGTATGGTCGAGGGTATACGTGCCGTGTGCGGGCATCTCGACGGCTCTATGGTAAATGATGGTGGCGACGAGGAGGATGAAGGGCTTGTGGCACTTGCCGTCTTTGCGACACTCATATTAGGAGGTGGCCTGGTGATATTCCTTATGGCATGGTATAATAGCCGTTGTCCCAAGTGCGGAAAGCACGAAATAAAGAGAGTAAATTCCCGCATAGTAAAGCGATGTAACGGATATGTTGTACGCGAGAATACCTATACCTGTTCAAGTTGCGGACATACATTCAGCCGCAGGGAACATGCCGATGACCTCAGCAATAGGGGTGGCCGTGTTGTGATTGGCGGCATTGGCGGTCGTGGTTTCGGTGGCGGAGGCGGTTTCCGTGGCGGTAGCTTCGGAGGTGGTAGTTTCGGCGGAGGCGGTGCCGGCAGCAGATTCTGAAACACTATTGATTATTAGAAGATAAAACATTGAACAATATGAAAAAGTCAACAATTATTATCCTGGTGGTTGTAGGTATAGCCGTAGTATGGGCTATAATGGGTTATAATGGAATGGTGAAGGCCGACGAGGCAGTAAGTACAGCATGGAGCAATGTCGAGAACCAGTACCAGCGCCGTGCCGACCTTATCCCCAATCTTGTAAATACAGTAAAGGGTTATGCAGCTCACGAAAAGGAGACACTTGATGCTGTTGTTTCGGCCCGTACACGTGCGACCCAGGTCACTGTAGATGCCGATGATTTGACACCCGAGAAACTGCAGGAGTACCAAAATGCGCAGGGTGAGGTAGGTGCAGCTCTTGGACGTTTGCTTGCAATTACCGAGTCTTATCCCGACCTCAAGGCCAACCAGAATTTCCTTGAACTCCAAGCACAACTCGAGGGCACGGAGAACCGTATAAGTGTGGAGCGCCGTAACTTCAACGAAGTTGCCAAGAGTTACAATACATCAATACGCACATTCCCCAGGAATATCCTTGCAGGCATGTTTGGTTTTGAGAAACGTCCCTATTTCGAGGCCCAGGAAGGTGCAGACAAGGCGCCTGAAGTAAAGTTCTAATAGATAAGACCATGGAAATATCATCAGCAATAAAATATGTTGGTGTCGATGATCTCGACATAGACCTTTTCGAGAGCCAATATATAGTGCCCGATGGAATTGCGTATAACTCATACATAATCCTCGATGAGAAGGTGGCAATAATGGACACCGCCGATGCGCGCAAGGGTGCGGAGTGGTGGAGCAATGTCGAGAGAGCGCTGGACGGGCGCACTCCCGATTATCTCGTTGTTCAACACGCCGAGCCGGATCATGCATCACTGATAGCCGAGGTTCTTGTTAAGTACCCCGGGGCAAAGGTGGTGGCAACAGTCGCAGCGCTGAAGATGTTGCCCCAGTTCTTTAATGGGGTCGATTTTGTGGAACGTGGAATTGCTGTCAAGGAAGGCGACACCCTTTCGCTCGGTGAGCATACATTGCAGTTCTTTGTTGCCCCTATGGTACATTGGCCCGAGGTTATGGTCTCCTATGAGCAGAGCGAAAAGGTCCTTTTTTCGGCCGATGCGTTTGGCAAGTTCGGTGCCCTGTGCAACGGAGGTGGCTGGGAATGTGAGGCACGCCGCTATTACTTCAATATATGTGGCAAGTACGGTGTGCAGGTGCAGAATCTTCTCAAGAAAGCTGCAACACTCGATATAAGGACTATTTGTCCCCTGCATGGTCCTGTGCTTACAGAGAACTTGGGTCATTACATAGGACTTTATGATACATGGAGCAAGTATGAACCCGAAACCGAAGG
>JAEIGA010014056.1_pt1 | contig 12173 bp, 12 predicted proteins | sample 9270691 | NCBI WGS metagenome assembly JAEIGA01 (sample SAMN17057246, study PRJNA624740) | gut metagenome | biome: biome; isolation source: fecal sample | host: Bos grunniens | place: China: Xizang | collected 2019
CAGGACTGGAAGAAAACCTGGCGCGAGCTTGGGTGGAATGAGACTGGCGACTCTGCCGAAAAGGAACTTTGCGGCATTGACCTTGAGGGAGAGGGTAAACTCTGGGGTGCGGACAAGAAGTTTCTCTATGGTTTTTGGAGCGATTGCCTTGCCGTCAAGCAGCAGCTCTATCTTGTTTTCGTAAGAGCAGAGCCAATTATGATGGGAAGCGGTTCGACAACTATTTTGCCGCCGCAGTTGGGAGGACGCGGTATGGCGCTTGTGTGGCGCGATCCTGCCAGGACAAAGAATCAGGACACGCCACATAGGACACGAGTACTTTTCTATAGGCAGTTTGACTAATTAATTTAACGTAATGGAGGGAATTGTGATGAAAGCTAAAAAAGCTTTTACGATGGTAGAGCTTCTCGTTGTAATCGGCATATTGGGTTTATTGATTACCTTGATGGTCAGTATGTTTGGCAACACGGAGTCGGCGCGTAACGTGCAATGCAAGGCAAACTTGAAGAATCTTGCAAATGCTGTGCGTGCTGCCGCAGTGAACATCAACGATGTTCGTTATTTCCCGCTTGCCGGTTCTGTCGAGTGGATGGATGTTAAGTTCGATTCAAATAATTCCTACGAGTTGTACAACGAGTACCGCGGTTGGATTTGCTGGAATTCCAATAACAAGTACAACAATACCCGTTCGCACATATCGAACGCAGGATGGTTTACGTCGGCTTATGAGCAAGATCCTGATATTCGCGAGTACTGCATTAAGGAAGGTGCTATTTACAATTATGTCAAGAATCCTTCGTGCTATGTATGCCCTGCGCACGTAAAGAAAATGCCCGACGGGCTTAAGCCTGCGTGGAGCTATGTGATGAATGGCTATTACGGCTACGATACCACAAAAGGCACTGGCGCCATTGGCGGATATCCAGGGCGCGGCATAGACGATAGCCGTGCCTCGCAGAGGCTGCTTTTTGCGGAATTACATTGGGAGGAGTATGCCGGAAGAAAGCCGAACTTCAATACATCTGCAGGCCTTGAGAACGATTGCACGCTTCAGTATTCGCCGCAAGATGGTGCCGAGGTGATTGGCTTTAACCATAAGGCAGGAAAGGAAATTGTCGCCCATATCGTTTTTGCCGATGCGCACGTAGACACAATCACGCTTCCTCGCCGCGGGTTTAGCGACAACGAGCTTAAAGAGCTTACGGAATTGCTTTGCATCGGTAGCGACTATACCATCAAGAATGGAAATGTGGAAGAGATACAGTGATTTCGATTGTAATTGTTGATGACCATCCTATGGTTCGCGAGGGGCTTGAGGCAATGCTTCTCAGTGAGGATGGGTTTAAAGTAGATGCGCTATGCGCTAATGGCGAAGAAGCGCTTGATGCAGTGGGCTCGCTTAAGCCCGATGTTGTCTTAAGCGACGTGCGTATGCCAAAACTTGATGGGTTTGGTATGTTAGAGCGCTTAAAGTCGCTACATCCCGAAGTGCGCGTTGTTTTGCTCGCTGGAATGCCGCTTAAAGAAGAAGAGTATCGGGCAAAAACAATGGGAGCCAGCGGCTATTTACCTAAGGATGTTGATCAAGATCGTCTGTCGCAAGTCATTCGTTCTGTTGCAGACAAGAGTTTAGATTTTGCCTGTGAGCAGTTTCAGGCGGCTCCTTCCTTGCTGACTGCGCGTGAGATGGATGTGCTTCGTCTTGTTGCACAAGGCAATCAGCGCGATCAAATAGCCGTTGCTCTTGGGATAGGTGCCGAATCAGTAAAAACGCACCTTAAAGGTATTATGACAAAACTCAACTGTCCGAATGCGACATCGGCGGTGGGGCGGGCCTATGAAATGGGCATATTGAGAGTGTGAAGTGCATAGATTTGTAATAGAAAGGAAACGAGAAAAATGAAGAAAATAATACCTACGGCAATTGCCGCAATCGGGTTGGCCGGGTGTTCGCTTATTCAATGTTTTAATAAGGGATATGTTGAAGCTGAATATGGCGATAACGAGATTAGGCTCTATACCCAGCCTTTGGCTTACGAAGTCCTTCGCTACGGGAAGGTTCTTGTTGCAAAGACTGAAATAGGGCTTGTGCTTGATGGCGTAAAAACAGATGCCAATGCAAAAATCGTCAAGGTGGAGCAGGCTGTTCTTTCTGGCAAGGAAGATACTCCGGTATATAAAAAATCGTCAGTTGATCTTTCAGGTGTCCAGACATATGTTGACTTTGGCGACTTTGGCGTAAGGCTTGCTGCTCGTGAGGACGGTGTAGCCTATCGCTTTGAGACGAAGAAGGCCGCCACGATCAACTATGAAAATGCCCCTATTACAATTCCTGCCAAAAGCGCTCGTACGTGGTTCAACAAGACATGGGACAGGCGTATGGGGTGCGAGGAATCTGTTCCTGAGATGGCCGATGCCGCCAATCTTAAATCACCGAAAGACAAGTACATATATCTTCCGTTCGTCTATTCGGTTGACGGCACAATCGTAGCCGTTACAGAATCTGATGTCCATAATTATCCGGTGTGGAATTTTGATAAGGTCACGCAGGGTGAAGACACCGTTAAGCTTTCTGCCGCATTCGAGGGGTACCCCAAAAGCGTTTTCAGAGAAGGCGGTGCCTCAAAGGGCATGACTCGCGGCGGTCGTTGGGTCAGGATTAGTGAGCATGAGAATTTCCTCGTAAAGTCCGACTCTGCTCGTACTCTTCCGTGGCGTACGTTTGTGCTCGCTGACACGCCGGCTGACCTTGTTGAGAACGATATTGTTTTTGCTCTTGCCGAACCAAAGGAAAAGGGCGCTGATTTCTCTTGGGTCAAGCCAGGAAAGGTTGCATGGGATTGGTGGAACAACTTTGATAATCTTGGGTATGGTAAGGGTTGTACGACTGAAGGTTACAAGAGGTTTATCGACTTTGCCGCCAAGACGGGCGTAGAGTATGTGATCTTCGACGAAGGTTGGAGCGCAAATCTTAATATTTGGAAATATAGCGATAAGGTTGATGTGCCTGCTCTTATTAAGTATGCAGAGAGCAAGGGCGTTGGCATTATTCTTTGGATGGCCTGGGCGCAGACTTACGGGGAAGAGGAAAAGGTTGTTGAATATTTCTCAAAACTTGGCGCAAAGGGTTTCAAGGTTGACTTTATGGATCGCGGCGATGCCGAGATTGCCGTGTTCCTTGAGAAGTTTGCGGCAATTTGCGCTAAGCACAAAATGATTGTAGATTATCATGGTGTTTATCGTCCTGTTGGACTTCATCGCAAATATCCCAACATTGTCAATTATGAAGGTATTCACGGCCTTGAACAGCTCAAGTGGGGTCGCCGCGATAAGGATATGCCGTACAATGATGTGGCATGCTTCTTCCTGCGTATGACAGCAGGTCCTATGGACTACACGCCTGGAGCTATGGACAATTATAAGATTGGTGATTACCGTGGCAATAATACGCACCCTGGCTCAGTTGGTACGCGTTGCCATCAGATTGCTTTGATGTCGTTGTATGAGGCTCCGCTGCAGATGCTTGCTGATTCGCCCACAAAGTACGAAAAGAATATGGAGTGCTTTAGCTTTATGGCCAAGACCCCTGTCGTTTGGGAGGAAACAGTTGGATTGGGCGGTTGTCCTGAGTCATTCGCCGCCGTTGCAAGAAAGGCTAAGAATGGTTCATGGTATGCTTCTGGCATAACAGATAGAAATGCGCGTACTTTCGAGCTTGATACGTCATTCCTTGGTGAGGGCGCGTGGACGGCCGAGGTATTCCGCGATTCGTCGGAGTGCAACGAACAGCCTTCAAAATTCATCCACGAGACGATAACGGTCAAGGCTGGCGAAAAGATTAAAATTTGGATGGCCAATGGCGGAGGTTTCGCCATTCACTTCACGAAGTAGATATATCGTGGTAAAATATCCAATTATGAAAATTGGATGTCATCTATCTTCAAGCGGAGGTTATCTGGCTATGGGCCAGACCGCCGTTTCTATTGGCGCTAACGTATTTCAGTTTTTTACACGTAATCCGCGCGGCGGTGCGGCAAAGCCTATAGACAAGGCCGATATAGCCATGTTTAACGATTTTGCCGTGCAGAATTCAATTGGGCCAATATTGGCTCATGCTCCTTACACTCTCAATGCCGCCGGCGCGGATAAGAGGGTGCGAGATTTTGCTGAAATGACTATGGCCGATGATTTGCGCCGTCTCGAAATGACCCCTGGTGCAATGTATAATTTTCACCCGGGCTCACATGTAGGTCAAGGCGCCGATAAGGGCATTGAGCTTATATCGGGTATGCTTACGCGGATTTTTGATTCGTTTGGTAAAACGCCTTCTACAACTGTGCTGCTTGAGACCATGGCCGGCAAGGGCTCGGAAGTTGGCCGAAACTTTGAGGAGATTCGCGCCATAATCGATAAGACGGGTCTGCCTCTTGGAGTGTGTTTGGATACTTGTCATTTGTGGGACGGAGGCTATGATATCGTAAATAATCTTGATGGTGTTATTGCAGAGTTTGATCGGGTAATAGGTATTGAAAAACTCAAGGCAATACATCTGAATGATTCGATGAATACGTTATCATCGCATAAAGATAGGCATGAGAAAATAGGTAAAGGTAAAATTGGTCTCGAAGCGATCTCCCGCATTGTCAATCATGCGGCTCTGAGGAACCTGCCGTTTTATCTTGAGACGCCTTGTGACCTTCAGGGATACAAGGAGGAGATAGCATTATTGAAAGGAATGTCCAAGTGAGAATTTTTCGTGAACCGTCGAAATTACAGAAATGGGCGAGAGCTCGTTCTAAATCAGGCGCGAAGATCGCGTTAGTTCCTACCATGGGGTATTTGCATGACGGACATCTAAGCTTGATTGCGGAGGCGAAGCGTCGCAAGGCCGATGAAGTGATTGTCAGCATATTTGTGAATCCAGTTCAGTTCGGCCCCAATGAAGACTATGCTAAATATCCGCGCGATGAAAAGGCCGACATGGCAAAGTGCCGTGCGGCAGGAGCGACGGCTGTATTTTTTCCGACGCCGGAAAATATGTACCTCGATATGCACTCGGTGTATGTCGATGAGGAAGCGCTTTCAAAGGGGTTGTGTGGCGCGCGCCGCCCGGGGCATTTTCGCGGTGTATGCACAGTGGTGGCAAAACTCTTTAATTTGTCGTACCCGGATTTTGCCGTCTTCGGCATGAAAGACTATCAGCAGGCTCAAATTATAAAGAGAATGGTGCGAGATCTTAATTTCCCGCTTGAGGTTGTACTTGCGCCTATAGTCAGGGAGAAGAGTGGCTTGGCAATGTCCTCCCGCAATGTGTATCTTTCGGCTGATGAGTCTGAAAAAGCTATTGCATTGTCTCGTTTGTTAAAGAGTGTTAAGATTGGCAAAAACGCAACGGCCGAGCGTGATAGGGTATGTAAAGAACTTGAAACGGAAGGCCTAAGAGTTGACTATGTTGAGATAGTTGATGGCGAAACGCTCGCACCTGTTGATGAAACAGCAAAAGGCGTATGTGTTCTTGTTGCGGTATACAACGGAAAAACTCGTTTGATAGACAATAGGGTTCTTTGATTTTAGAGAGGGCGTGGCCTATGACAGCTAAGATGGTGATAGAAAAAAAGAAGGATGGGCGCGCGCTTGGTTCTGCAGAGATTCGCGATTTTATTGATGGGTTTTGCTCTGGAGAGATTCCTGATTATCAGATGAGTGCTCTTGCCATGGCAATTTGCTGTCGTGGCATGACCGATCGTGAAACGGCAGATTTGACAGAAGCCATGATGCGTTCTGGAAGATGCCTGAACTGGGACGAGGCTTATCTTACGGCAGATAAGCACTCGACTGGCGGAGTTGGCGATAAATTGTCATTTATTGTTCAGCCCATTGCTGCCGCATGTGGTCTAATGGTGCCGTCACTTGTTGGACGGGGGCTTGGCCTTACTGGCGGAACGGCAGATAAACTTGAGGCGATTCCTGGGTATGATGCGTCGTTATCAATCGATCAGTTTCAGAAGACTGTTGCCGAAGCTGGTTTGTCGATGGCTGTGCAAACAGCGGAGATAACTCCCGCCGATAAAAAACTTTATGCATTGCGCGATGTTACAGGAACTGTAGCTTCTATACCGTTGATTGTTTCTTCAATACTTTCGAAGAAACTTGCCGAAGGAGCTTCTGTACTTGTGTTTGATGTAAAGTGCGGTTCAGGCGCATTTATGAAAACCCGTGAGCAGGCGCTTGAGTTGGCTAATCGCCTTGTTTCTGGTGCTAAGGCTGCAGGAAGAAAAGCTGCCGCGTTAGTTACCGATATGAATACGCCGCTCGGAGCTGCCGTCGGCAATGCAAATGAAGTTGCAGAAGCGCTTGAGATTCTGCGTAATGGCAAAAAGTATGTACAAAGAAATGACGTTGCACTTGCCGTAGAACTTGCAGCCTTAATGGTTTCGCTCGCAAAGTCTATGACACTCGAAGAGGCAAGGGTAATGTGTGTAGAGAAACTGTGCGACGGCTCAGCGTATGCTAAGTTTGAATCCATGGTTGTGGCGCAGGGTGGGAGCCTATCGCGGTTTGAGGAGATGCACTCAAGGCCAAGATCGAGATTTTGTGTGCAGGCGATGCGTTGTGGATATGTTACCGCGATTGATGCGCAGGCTGTCGCACGCGCCGCGTTTGCACTTGGGGCTGGCAGGAAGGCTGCGGGCGAGAGCATCGATCCCTTTGCGGGGGTTACAATATCGGCGTTTGTAGGCACAAAGGTTTCCTTAGGTTCACCGCTCTTTTTATTGGAAAAATCAGGTGGCCCTGATGGACTTGAGGCGGCGGCGTCAGATTTACTGAAGGCTTTTACGATATCGCCTACTCAATGTGAAATCAAAGACTTGGTGATTGATCGCGTACTTTGAAACAGATGGAGAAGGTGATGGTCAACTACGAAAGGCTTCGTAAAAAATTCCCTGTTAAGAGGTCCGCGGATTTACAGAAGCATAAGGTGCAAATTAAGAAGAGCATAGCCGTGGAGTATCAGCGCAAGCGCGCAGAATTAGGAATTGCTCCATCGGCAGGTCGCCGGGGTATACGTTATTATTTGATTGTTATAATCGGAATGGTGCTTATATGCGGGCTTGTCGGTTCAAGCATTTATAAGCGCGGCGGTATAGATTTGGCGGGGATGAATCATAAGAAGGCGCGTGATTCTGTGGCCAATATAGCGATTGCGCTTGGCCGTTATAGGTATCATGTGGGAGTTTATCCAACGACTGAACAAGGAATCGGGCGGCTTACCGAGAAACAGGTAAAGGAGCGGGGATGGCTTGGGCCGTATATAAAAGCTATTAAGAATGATCCATGGGGCAATGAGTATGTGTATGAAAATAATGCAGGACAAAAGTACCCTGTGCTTTTTTCAAAGGGTCCGGACGGCACTGCCGGAACAGTTGATGATATAATCCCGTCTTCAGAATCGTATGAGTTGCCGTTTCGCGACACGTCGTGGACGGATGGATGGGTGCCGTGGCATTTGCGGGATGTGATATTGGCAGATAGCAAACTTCACAAGGAGATTATAGAGCGACAGGTTGCGGCGGCTCTTGGCGAGTCAGCCTTGGTTCTCGGCGAGATTGCAATAAATGATGGGTGGGAGTTTCTCGGGCGTGTAGGCGGCAATGCGAAAAGTAAAGTGGAATTGCCCTTTGATTGGAAAGCGTTGGGAAGTTGCGTGCCAAAAGAAATTTCGCAAGGAGTATTTAAGCGAGGGCTCGCAGTTCCTGAAGACTATAAAGGAGCATTCGTAGCGTTGAGAATATCGGACGTGAAGGGAGATGCTCTTGTGCGGGTTAACGGCATAGATCTTGCAGTTAGCGATATTGGGCGCGACGGGTATGAATGTGATTTAACGAAGCATTTAAAGTATGGTACGGATAATATTGTAGAGATTGTCGTTAAATCAGGGCAATCAGATGGTGGCGCAGGCGTCATTGGCGATGTTTCTCTCGTGGTTGAAGACATGGATGGACGAGTAGTGGCAGGCAGTACGAGAGTCGAAACGAAAAGCGCCAACGAAAATAATGCCGAGTTGAAAGTTGAGCGCAAGGTGATACATTTTGATGGGACAAATGCCACGGAAAGATTAGAGAGTAAAGTTTTTAATATTAAAAACCCAAGACTTTGGACCCCTGAAAAGCCGCGCGTTAATAGGGGGAATATGACTGGTCGTTATGTCATTCGCAAAATGGAGCCGTCTTCAGATTCTGCTGTTATGTTAAATGGCGCCGAGTATCAAATAAAAGGAGTAGCGCTATGTTTGAAGTTTGGAATTATGGGATGCGCGATTAATAGAGCGCAGGTCGCGAGGATTCTTTCCGGGCTCAAGGATGTAGGCGTTAATGCTGTGCTGTTTCTTGCCGGCGAGGTTGGCGGAGTGGTTTTGGAAGAGTGTGAAAATATTGGTCTAATACCTTTTTCAACAGGCGAACTTAAAAAGTTCGCGCTTAAAAGGGAGTGCTTTATAGATATTGGTAATTTGCCGACGCAGATGGAGTTGGCGCTTGTAAGAGCGCGCTATAATCCGATTCGCGGCAAGGTTGATATTTATCCGCATTGGTCATGGGCGGATGGAGCAGTAGCTAAGGTTAAGTGTATTGCAGATGCGGATTCGGTAGAGTTCTTTGTTAATGGTGATAGCCAAGGCGCAGCTCGAAAAGCAGGAGACTGTTTGTTTGAGGCGGATTTAGCTTTTGAGGCTGGCGAGGTAAAGGCAATGGCAAAGAAGAATGGTGTTTACTATGGACAGAGTGTTGTGACTACCGCCGATGTTGCGAGTGCGTTACGATTTGATGTTCAGGATTTACGGCTTGAAGAGGGAGGCGTTGTTATTGTAGATGTACTTTTTACTGACGAGCGCGGCCGGCACGTTCCAAATATTGCATCGGAAGTAGAATTTCTGATAGAAGATGGCCCCGGGGTTTTTGTAGCGAGCGAGGGGGCGATTGAACAGTCATCGAGAAGAAAGGCTTCATGTCGTGCCAAAGACGGTGTAGCCTCAGTAGCCGTCAAAAGGCTTAGCGGTTCTGGTGTGCCGTTAAGGATATCTGCGAAGGCGCAAGGTGTTAGACGAGGCTTGGCTATTATACCGCGTTGATTTTATTTACGGAATGGATTACAGAAAAAGCAGAATTGATACCGAGCATAATTTGGGAGGAAAAAGAGTTGGCTAAATTGCAGTTTCCAGATACATCAACAACACTATTAAGGGATGTGTCAAATTCACAGCACGCAAGGTGGGCGATTTTTTATTCTAAGTATCGGCCGTTAATGCTTGCATATCTAACATCGCATTTCCCACAGTTAGAAGGAGAGGATGTAATCCAGGAGACTTTTCTTGCGCTTTCAAAGATTATGTTGAATTATAATTATGAGCCATTGGAAAAAGGTCATTTTCATAATTATGTGATCGGAGTTTTGCGTAACAAGGCATTAATGAGCCTTGAACGAAAGAGTAGAATGATTGAGATTACCAGAGGTTTTGTTTCAGAACAGGCATCTAACAGCGCGCTTCATCAGGATCAAATCGATGAGGATTGGAGAAAATCAATATTCCATATGGCGCTTGAGCGGTTTCTCTCCGATAAGTCGGTTCATAACAGGACGAAAGAGATTTTTAAGCGCTTAGCTGTAAATGCTGAAAAGCCAGAGCAGATAGCATTGGCATATGGTGTGACGCGCAACATGGTGGATCAGATAAAATCAAGATCGATAGCCAAGCTCAAAAAAATTATCAATGAACTGGAGTCAGTGTAAAATGAGTGGGCCGGCAACGACGGATATTGAATGCTTCCTGAGGAATCATGCGGCAATTGATATTAGTTGCACAATAGATTGTGGAAGCGTCATTGGGAAGTGGAGAGTTGTGGCCTTTATCGGCAAAGGTGGAAATGGTGAGGTGTATCGTGTTGTTGATGATGCTACAGGGGGAGTTGGAGCGTTAAAGATTTCTTTGGGTGTGGGGCTGTCGTCAAATAGAGTTTTGCGTGAGATAGAATTTTTGAAGGTATATGGCGGCGGATGCTTTCCATATTTGTATGAGTCAGGGGAGTATGATTCTAAACCTTATTTTGTGATGGAGTATTTAGAGCCTTTGGAATTGCCATCTAAAGGTCGTGCGATCGAGAAGTTTATTTTGAAAGTTGCCCAAGCGGTGTCGCAGTTGCATAATAACGGCTATATTCATCGTGATATCAAACCTTCAAATGTCATGTGCCGTGCGGCAAATGGAGTCACGGAGTTTGTATTGATCGATCTTGGTCTGTTGAAAAGACATAGCGAATCAAGAGAAGGCCTATCAGATGTTTCTGTCACTATTGTTAATGGTGTTGCCGCGAGATCTGGAACTCTGCGATATGCGGCACCCGAGCAATTTTACGGAGGCGAACTTTCCCCGGCAGTTGATATTCATGCGTTAGGAATGCTTGCAAACGAATGCTTTGGCGACAGGATGCTAATAACTTGGCGCCTTATCATTAGGGAGGGCAACAAGTTCAATTCCGGGGATGCGATATCAGAGCGTAGCTGAATTTGTGAAGGCAATTCGCAGGCGCCGTTATTTGAATGTTTTGTTATTGATTTTTGCATGTCTTTCTTTAATCGGGTTGGCTTGTTCATTTAGTAAGACTTCTTCACCTGTTAATTTGCTTGGGGAGGCGTTGGGATGTCCGCAATATATGTGGACAACTTCAGAAGATCCTTGGCGCTCTTGCTATGGCCGTATGTATGACGGCGGCGCAGCTGTAGAGGCAAGTGGCGGAGGTGGCGGCATAGTTGAGACTTATATGAAGATAAAGGTTAAAGGCTATGCCAAGAAAATGAGAGTCAAATTTCAACGGGCATACTATAATGGGCGTTTTTCAATTGAGATTGACGGCAAGTGCGGATACTTTGATGAGTCCGTTGCGGTTGATGGCGAAGATTGGAAACTTGTCGAAATAAATATTCCATCCGGCGAGCATGAGGTTATGTTTAAGTATCGCCATGCTGGTGTAGGATTTCGAAATGCGTATAACGGCGTTAGGATAGATACAGTAGAATTTTTAGATCAATGAGCTTTTAAGGTTTTCAGAGGATTTATTAGCATGAAAATATAAATTGTTTTTGATTTCGGCGATAATATTTTCTGGATGCAAGATGAAGTAATTTCCATCGACGATGTTTTACGAAGGCGATTCATAACCTGAGGCTCTTGCGCTAAAAGTAAGAATATGATATCATTATCCATCTTGTGAAGTCGGGGGATAAAACCGGCTTCCCTCGTTGCCGATAGTTGTGCAGCGTGAAACACGGGCAAAACCCTGGATAAAGGGCACAAAACCGTAAAATAAGGAAAAACAAAATGCAGAAGAGCTATCGCGCTCCGAATCCGGGAGAAAATCGCCCGTGGTTCATTATTGATGCGAAGGACCAGTCTCTTGGTCGTCTCGCAGTAGTAGTTGCCAATAAACTCCGTGCCAAGGATCTCCCTACTTTTGATCCTTCCGTTGACGCAGGCGCATTCGTTGTTGTAACAAATGCCGCTTCCGTTAAACTTACGGGCAAGAAGGAAGAGCAGAAGGAATATCAGCGTTACAGCGGATATCGTAATGGTCTCAAGCGCTTCAGCGCTGCCGAGATGCGTGCTGCCCATCCTGATCGTATGATCAAGGAGGCCGTTTGGGGAATGCTTCCCAAGAACAATATCGCCCGCAAGATGATGACGCGTCTTAAAGTCTTCGCCGGTGCCGAACATACACACGCCGCGCAGAAGCCGGTTGAAATCAAGCTCTAAGGAGATAATTTAAAATGGCTACCAAGAAAGCAATTTCCGCCGGTACAGGCCGTCGTAAAACAGCGACAGCCCGCGTAAATCTCGTTGAAGGAACAGGTGTTTGGACTGTTAACAAGGTTGCTCTTGAGGAATATATTCCATCAGAAGCCCTCCGCGATTATCTCAAGCAGCCCGTCGCTATCAGCGGCTATGATCTTTCCAAGGTCGATGTCGTTGCTTATGCCAAGGGCGGCGGCATCGCAGGTCAGGCCGGTGCAATTCGCCATGGTCTCGCTCGCGCAATCGTTCTTGCCGACGAAGCTACGCGTGCAGTTCTTAAGAAGGCTGGTTGCCTTACTCGCGACAGCCGCATGAAAGAACGTAAGAAACC
>JAEIGA010014057.1_pt1 | contig 12173 bp, 10 predicted proteins | sample 9270691 | NCBI WGS metagenome assembly JAEIGA01 (sample SAMN17057246, study PRJNA624740) | gut metagenome | biome: biome; isolation source: fecal sample | host: Bos grunniens | place: China: Xizang | collected 2019
TTCTTTAAAAAGTAGTGTATGGCTAGAGCGAAGAAAAAGGCTGGAGAGATTAACTCTAGCTCAATGGCGGATATTTCATTCTTGCTGTTGATATTCTTCTTGGTGACCACTACGATGGATGTCGACACAGGTATGAAGCGTACGCTTCCACCCTGGATTGACCCTCAAGAGCAACAGAACGATGTTGATGTTAACGAGCGTAACGTATTGAAGGTAAACGTATCGCGTAATGGCGGTATCATGGTTGGCACTGAGGAGTATCGTGCTAACGACCTCAAGCGTTCAGCAGGTCACTCACGTCTTTCACGTGAGGTGTACCACTTCCTCGTAGATCAGGACAAGTCTAACAAGAAGGCTACTGAGATCGAGGGTGCAACCTACGACATCAGCGAGGGCCTTGTTTCTCTTAAGGCAGATAACGAGTCAAAGTATAGAATTTACCTTCAGGTGCAGGATGAGCTTACTCACGCCTTCAACCTCTACCGCGACGATATCTCTCGTTTGGTATATGGTGTAGGTTACGATGAGTTGGGCGACATCGAGGCAGCGAACATCCGTAAGGCTGTTCCTATGAAGATATCTGAGGCAGAACCTAACGATCAAACAAAGAAGTAATTATGGCAGTAATGGCAAAAAAGGGCAAGCGTGAAGTGCCCGCTATGTCGACCTCATCACTTCCCGATATCGTGTTCATGTTGCTCTTCTTCTTCATGGCAGCAACTACAATGCGTGAGGTAGATCCGTTAGTTAAGGTTCAGATGCCACAGGCTAACGAGATTACTGAGCTCGACAAGAAGAATCTTGTAAATATTTGGATGGGTAAACCCATGAACGCCGCTAAAGGTGAGGATGCGTTGAAGATTCAGCTCAACGACAAGACTCAGGAGGTGGAGGATATTCGTAACTTCATCAGCGCAACAACAGCAACTAAGGGCGTAGGTCCTAAGGATATCGTTGTTAACTTGCGTGTTGATAAGGAGGCAACAGTTGGTAAGCTTACAGCTGTAAAGCAGGAGCTTCGTAAGGCTGATGCGTTGAGTATCGCTTACGCTGCAATGAGCGCAGAGTAACACTCTACTCATCTTAACATACCAGGAGAGACTGTCTGAATGGACAGTCTCTCTTTTTTGTGTCAGTATTGGTCTATGTGTCGCAAAAATTTCGTATATTTGTGATATAGCAACCAACGACTACCCCATCAATGAATAGAACTATACGATATATCCTCGCAACGATAGTTTGTATTGCATCATCATGCTTTACGTCGTTGGCTCAGGAGGTTGAGACAACGGAGGAGCTGAACTACCGTGATTTTAAGTTCTACAGAGAGGAGGAGGATATATCACTATGGGGCGGACTCAATGAAAATGAGGATGACGAAAGATCAACATATAAATATACGCCCAACAGCCGCTACGCACTCTCCTATGCTACAAACAAATACCGCGGTTATGACTACTCTGAGATGCGCAACTCATTCGGGAATATGGGCATTGACTACGCCACTGCACGCTTATTGAAGGCTCTTGGCTTCAGAGGCACAACGGAACAAGGCAGTAGTGGTTCGTTGGCATCAGGCGGCCTTGCGGAGAGTACCACAATAGCCACGGGCAAGGAGCTGACACTCTACGATGGTCACTCTATCCGCATGGATATTTCGGGACGCAATTACCTCGCTGGTGCGACATATCGAGGAATCTACACACTACCAACAAAGGGCGTAATGCTCAAAGATGGCTGGACGCTAATGACCCACGCCCGCGGACGCACTGGTCGCGACCTCTATGTTGAGGGTGTCTATACAAACGCACTTGACCTGTCATTTGGAGCATCATACTCGGGTCGCAACGACGACATTCACATCACCGTCATTCTACCCTACTCAGAGCGTGGACTAAGAGGAGCATCGACACAAGAGGCATACACGCTAACGGCAAATAATCTCTACAACCCAGCGTGGGGATTACAAAATGGAGAAGTACGCAACTCACGCGTCGCCACAACACTGCGCCCCGAGGCAGTAGCATTATGGCAACATAGGGTCACAGCAATGACTCGTATGACACTCTCTGCTAACCTATATTACGAACTGCGAGGCAACACGGCGCTTACATGGTTCAACGCGCCCACTCCAGCGCCTGACAACTACAAATATATGCCCTCCTATCAGAGGCTGGATAGCGACCGACACATAATCGAAGAGGCATGGCTCGCCAACGACCTGCGATACACCCAGATAGACTGGGACAGGCTCTACCACACCAACTCAATACAGCAGGATGGACACGCACGCTATGCCGTAGCATCACGCCACAGCAACACAACTCATCTTGCCATAAACGCAGGATTTAACACACTTCATAATGGTGCAACGGTAGACTACGGCATCGTACTGAGGGGCAATTCTGAGCATAAATATAGGGTCTTGGACGACCTTCTCGGAGCAAGCCACATCATCGACAAGGACTACTACCTTGAGGATGATGCTACTTACTCACACCTCACGGAGAACAACCTTCAAAACCCAAATAACAGAGTTATCGAGGGCGGACGCTATGGCTACGACTATAGCCTTGCGCGCCTGTATGCTAAGTTATACGCGTCGGCACGCTGGCAACTGTGGGGCGCAAACTTTGAGGTAGCGGCAAACATGGCGATGGAGCATACACAACGACACGGCAACTTCGAGAAGGAGCTTTTTGCCGGCAACGCATCATATGGCCGCTCAAGAAGTATCAACCTAACCCCAGCACTCCTCGCTGCGAAGTGCAGTTACAATGCAGGCAAACACGATATGGGCATCGCCCTTAAAATCCGCAGCGAGAGTCCTCGCCCCGACGACCTGTTTCTGCAAACAGAATACAACAACCGTATCATAGACAATCCAACCCTCGCGACTGCAGTGGCAGGAGAGATATCATACACCTACACCGCGCCACGACTGCGCCTAAACGCACAACTATACCTCTCGCACATCGCTGGCGAGACAGATGTTGTGCACTATTACGACGACCTTGCTGGAGAGTATGCAGATGCTGTGGTCAGCGGCATATCACGAATGAACATCGGCATGGAGGCCTTGGCGTATGCTAAATGGTCGCAATATTTCAGCTCCAGTTTTGCGGTTTCCGCGGGATACTACCGCTACAGTAACAACCCAACAGTAACAACATATTCCGACAACGACAATACGCTTATCAGCAATACAAAATCGAACATGAAGGGGTGCAATACGGGCGCACCCGAACTAACAGCCTATGGCGACATAACCTTCAGATACAACGGTTGGATGGCACGCGCATCTGTTAATTATTGGGGCATGCGATATGCAACACCCTCATACATACGCCGCACCGAACGCATAGTATCCTACGCATCTTCCATAGAGGAGGTAGATATTCTAAAATCACAGCAACGCCTGCCCGATGCAACAACCATGGACATCACCCTCTCAAAGCGAATAAAACTCCACAATAACACGACTCTTAACATTCAAATTTCCGCACGTAACATATTAGGCAGCAACGTGATATATAGCAGCTACGAGGAGAATCGCATATCACGACACAAGGTTAGCAACCGCACCGATATAGCACCCTTTGCCAACCGCATGACATACGCCTATCCACGCCTTCTCTCCCTGTCAGCATCGCTATGGTTTTAGGGGCACGGAGAGACATTTGGTAAACTTTTGGCATAACGCTTTTATGTTTACTCTTTTTTTTGTATCTTTACCCCGATTTGTATATATAACAGCGAGATAATGAGTTGTAACAAAAGACATATTCCAGATATTGGTCGTGGTTGCACATTTTGCGACTGTGGCGAAGAGATTACAGCACACGCATCAGAGGGGTGCTACAAACTCCACGAAACCGACTGGCTTGAGGAGTATCCCAATAATATCCCATCTGATATCTTTGAGGTACGCTTTAAGAACACACGTCGCTCATACTATCAGAATGTCAACAATCTTGAGCTTAAGCGCGGCGATATTGTCGCCGTTGAGGCTCAACCAGGTCACGACATAGGCATCATATCGCTTACTGGCGACATGGTGGCAAAGCAGATGCGCCGTGTGGGCTTCAACCCCCACAATGGAGAGTTCAAGAAGATATACCGCAAGGCACGCCCCTACGACATTGAGCGTTGGCAGGAGGCCATCGCACTGGAGCATGAGACCATGATCGCCTCACGCCAGATTGCCGCCGACATGGGTCTCAATATGAAGATTGGCGATGTGGAGTATCAGGGCGACAAGCTCAAGGCAATATTCTACTACATTGCCGACGAGCGTGTCGATTTCCGCGAGCTCATCAAGGTCTTTGCCGAGCGTTTCCACATCCGCATCGAGATGAAGCAGATTGGTGCACGTCAGGAGGCAGGACGCATTGGTGGTATCGGCGCATGTGGCAGAGAGCTATGCTGCGCATCGTGGATATCGAGCTTCTCAAGCGTAACGACAAATGCCGCACGCATGCAGGAGATATCACTCAACCCACAGAAGCTGGCTGGCCAGTGCTCAAAGTTGAAGTGCTGCCTCATGTATGAGTATGACGTATATGCCGATGCACGCCGCACCATCCCCCGCTTGCGTGAGCCATTGCAGACCCTTGATGGAGAGTGGTTCCTTGTTAAGATTGACCCATTGGCAGGCACTATGTCATTCTCAACAAGCAAGGGTACTATGGCAAACCTCACTACGCTTCCTATCAGCCGCGTTAGAGAGATCATCGCCCTCAACCGTGCTGGAGAGAAGGCTGAGACACTTATTGGCGAGGGTGGCGAGGCAGTCGTTGAGGAGCCAACATATCGCAGCGAGGAGGATAGCATCACACGCTTCGACAATAAGAGCAAGCGCAACAAGCGTAATAAGCGTCGTGGTGGTCGCGACAACAAGTCCGAGGCGAAGGATGTGGCTAAGAGCGAAACACCAGCCGAGCCCGCGAAGGCAGAGGCAGAGCCAAAGGTTGATGCAGAGCCCAGGGGCGAGGCAAAGGAGGGTGGCGAGACACCACGCAATGAGCACCGCCGAGGTCGTGGCAACCGTCGCGAGAACCGCGAAGGTCGTGAGCCACGCGAGAAGAGAGAGCCTCGTGAAAACAAAGAGCCACGCGAGAACAAGGAACCTCGCGAGAAGAGTGAAGGTGGCGAAAAGCGAGAGAGCGTAGCGCCACAAAATGAGGGTGCTGAGGCACAGGGCAACGAGCGCGGAGAGCGTCGTGAGCGTGGCGAGCGTCGTGGCCGCAACCATAGAGGTGGCCGTCGTCACGGTGGCGAGCGTCGTCAAAACAGTGGCGAGAGAGTCAACAATAACAACAGCAACAAAGAGTAGCAGATGCACAAATTGATATTTACCACTCTTGTGGCTATTGCTACAATCATGGTGTCGTGCAACGAGAAGCAACATAGCATCGAGATGCACGATATGGAGTCGCACGCCTGGTCCACAACCGAAGAGTTTGCCTTCGACAATGGAGATTCACTTGCAAAGCGCGATCTCTCCATCGTCGTACGCTACGGCTCGGGATATGTGGCAGACTCCGTGGCGCTGCACATACTCACCATATCGCCCGACTCGATGGTTACCAAAGAGCCCTTCACGCTCCACATACCTCGCATCAAGGAGGTACGTCCCGAGGAGCAGACATTCCTCTATCGACGCAACGTGGTATTTAGCCGCAAGGGCGAGTATCAGTTCCGCATTATTCCCGACACCGCGGTTGAGGGAATAAGCTCTATCGGCATCATCGTTAGCGAACAGGAGGCTAACTAATCACACGTAAAAACAGACTATCCTATGGGAAAAGATAAATTAAGAAAGTTTGCAGAGAACCTCACCTTCAAGTGCATGGTGCAGCCCGAGTTCGACGATATCTTCCACAAGGACCACCCACTAAAGGGTAACTGGCACAGGGATTTCTTCCACAACGACAACCCCATCATCCTTGAGTTGGGTTGTGGTCGTGGTGAGTACACCGTGGCACTCGCGGAGCGCAATCCCGACAAGAACTACATCGGTATCGACATCAAGGGTGCACGCATGTGGCGCGGTGCCAAGACAGCAACAGAGCGCGGCATGGAGAATGTGGGTTTTGTGCGCACACGCATCGAATTCATCCGTTCGTTCTTTGCCGAGGGCGAGATTTCAGAGATATGGATCACCTTCCCCGACCCACAGCTCAAGAGCCGCCGCGCAAAGAAACGCCTTACATCACCACTCTTCCTTGCCGACTACAAGAAGATGCTCACCGAGGATGGTGTGATAAACCTTAAGACCGACTCTAAGCACCTCTACGCCTACACAGCCGCCGTCATCGAGCGATTGGGTCTTGATGCCGAGGTGCAGAACGACGACATCTATGGTTCGGGCTATGCCGACGAGGTGCTCTCGGTAAAGACTGCCTATGAGACTAAGTTCGTGGCGATGGGATTGCCCATCACCTACACACGCTTCAGCCTCAAAAACTGCGACGACTTCACCTATTTCGAGTGGGAGGGAGACGATGTCCTGGAGAAGGATGCCGAGGAGAACAGAACAAAGGCCTTTTAGTGACCGCATAAACAGATAACTATGGGAAAGAGAAGAAAGGACTACCCTCTTATTGAGGGTCTGCATATTACCACACTTGCTGCCGAGGGTAAGGCAATGGGCAAGGTGGATAATCAGGTTGTATTTGTCGCTATGGCAGTACCTGGCGACGTTGTGGATGTTCAGATACGCAAGCACCACCGCCGCTACATGGAGGGTACCATCGTGCGCTTCGTGGAGAAGTCTCCATTGCGCGTGGAGCCATTCTGCGAGCACTTTGGCGTGTGTGGTGGCTGTAAGTGGCAGAGCCTGCCCTACGAGGAGCAGCTTAAGCAGAAGACTCAGCAGGTCGTAGATCAGCTTGTACGCATCGGACACCTCGATATTCCCGAGGTGCGCCCATGTCTTGGCTCGGAGCGCACACGCGAGTATCGTAATAAGCTCGAGTTCACCTTCGCCGACAAGCGCTGGCTCACCTACGAGGAGATTGCCGAGGCGGGCGACATAGCATCTACTCCCGCCGTGGGCTTCCACATCCCCGGTTGCTTCGACAAGGTCCTCGATATCAACAGCTGTCATCTTCAGGTTGACATCTCGAACCGTATTCGCCTTGCGACAAAGGCCTTCTGCATCGATAATGGCTACTCGTTCCACAACGCCCGCGCACACGAGGGTCTTATGCGTACGATGGTCATCCGCACCGCTTCGACAGGCGAGATTATGGTCATCGTGGTATTCAACGAGAACGACACCGAGCGCATCAATGCCCTTATGTCGCACCTCAAGGCTGAGTTCCCCGAGATTACATCGCTCATCTACATGATCAACGAGAAGTGGAACGACTCACTTGGTGACCGCGAGCCTATATGCTTTGCGGGCAAGGACCACATCATCGAGGAGATGGAGGGTCTCAAATTCAAGGTAGGCCCCAAGTCGTTCTACCAGACAAACTCAGAGCAGGCATACGAGCTCTACAAGATTACACGCGACTTCGCCGATCTTAAGCCCACTGACGTGCTCTACGACCTCTACACAGGTACAGGTACTATAGCCAACTTCTGCGCACGCCGCGCAGCGAAGGTTGTCGGTGTGGAGTATGTCCCCGAGGCTATTGAGGATGCAAAGATCAACTCACAAATCAACGGCATCGAGAACACGGTGTTCTACGCAGGTGATATGAAGGATGTCATGAGCGATGAGTTTATCGCACGCAACGGCCGCTCCGATGTCATCATCCTCGACCCACCACGTGCGGGTGTGGACGAGCGCGTACTCGATGTCATCAAGCGTGCAGCACCCGAGCGCATGGTATATGTAAGCTGCAACCCTTCGACACAGGCACGCGACCTTGCGCTGCTTGCCGAGATGTATGAGATTCTCGCCGTGCAGCCTGTCGATATGTTCCCACATACACACCATGTGGAGAATGTCGTGAAGTTGCGTAAGCGCATCCTCGCAGAGTAGTCTGCATTGGCCCATATTGGGTTCACCCAAACCTTATAGAAATATGGATACATATTATATTATAGCACTTGCCGTCGTCGTTATTATGTCGGCGGCAAGTTTTTTAGTAGGTCGTCGCAGCCGACCCACAAATGCAGATGCTGCAAAGAGTCAGGAGCTGGAGGCTCAGTTGACCGATAGCAGGACGCAGCTTGCAAAGAGCGAAGAGCGCCTCGAGGCGTTGCGCACGGAGGCCACCACGCTGCGCTCGGAGCGCGATATCGAACATACAAAGCGCGTAAACCTCGAGGAGCAGCTCACAACAATCAAGAGCGAGGCAAAGGAGACACTTGAGAAGCAGGCTGCATCGATACAGGAGTCATACGACAGACAGATTGCACATCTGCGCGATGAGCACGAACGACAGACTGCATCGCTCAAGGAGTCGTACGAGAAGCAGATAGCCCACATCTGCGAGGAGCACAAGCGACAGACTGCAATGCTCAGGGAGTCGTACGAGAAGCAGGTGACACACCTACGCGAAGAGCAGCAGCGACAGATGGATGAGTTCAAGGCTACAAACAAGGCGCAGCTCGACAAGCAGCTGGAACTTATAAGTGAGCAGATGCGCACAACATCCGAAACCGTGCTTAAGGCACGTGAGGATGAACTCAACAAACGCAATATCGAGCAGGTATCAAAGATTGTCGATCCGCTGAACGACAATCTCAAACAGATGCGCGAGGCCCTGGATAAGTCAAGCAGCGAGCATAACGCCACAATGACGCGCCTCGACGCTACCATTCAGGCTAACATGAAGAACAGCCGCGACCTCGGAGAGACCGCCGAGCGACTTACTCGTGCTCTTGTGGGAGAAGTAAAGGTGCAGGGTAACTTCGGCGAGCTCAAGCTGCGTCAGTTGCTCGAGGACCTCGGTCTGAAAGATGGCGAGCAGTACTCAACACAGCAATCGCTCAAGGACAAGTTCGGCTCAAGCATTAAGGATGACGAGGAGAAGGGTCTCATCCCCGACTTCGTGCTTCACTTCCCCAACAACCGCGATGTCATAGTTGACTCGAAGGTCAACCTCAAGGCCTATGAGGCATATATCAATGCTGATGCGGGCGAGGAGAGTGGCGAGGATGCCAAGAGTAAGTCGCAGCACTGCGCCGACCACATTGCTGCTGTGCGCCGTCAGGTTGACCTGCTCGCAAAGAAGGACTACACAAAGTACCTCGAAACAGGCTACTCGAAACTGAACTTCGTGATTATGTATATGCACAACGAGGGTGCACTCAACCTTGCGCTGATGAACGACAGCGCATTGTGGAGATACGCATACGACAAGGGTGTGCTCATCCTCGGACCACAGACCATGTACATGAACCTGCGCATCCTGGAGCTTATGTGGACGCAGAGCCGCCAGCTGGGCAATCAGAAGAAGATTGTGGATGCCGCAGAGGAGATTGTCAAGCGCACTCAGATATTCGCGGAGCGCTTCAACGAGGTGGAGAAGTGTCTGCGCAAGACCAGCGAGGCAGTCAACGACGTCAAGAAGTCAACGGCAAACGGCGGTCAGAGCATCATCACCTCGGCAAACAAACTCATAAAACTCGGCGTTAAGGAGGATAAGAGCCACGTCAAGCTCTCGTCATTCTATGTCGAGGAGGATGCTGCGCAGATGATTGGCGAGGTGCCCGATGACAGCGAGTCGAAACATCAAATGACGGCTATTCCTGAGAATAACGACGAGGCGGTAGAAAAAAAATACAGAAATTAGTCAAAAATATTTTAATTATATCCTTAAATATATTTACTTTTCAACTCCGTGACCTCATAGACTAAGTGCGCACATAAACCTCTGATTATTAAATATTAGAGTTCACTACCACATTATTGGGAATATATGCTTTTGCAATAGACAATGCATATATTCCCTTTTTTATAGTTTTCGCTTATGATACTATAAGTATTTTTTGTTTGGAATATTGATTTTATTGCCTTATATTTGCACCAGAAACAAATAGAAATAACTAAAAATAAGTTAATAATTAGGTTATAGCTGCAACGATAATCCCGCAGAAATCAACTGATAGTGAGCCGGATTATCACCCCACAAAGGGAGCCGACAAAGAGGCTCAGGGGTAGCATAGAGAGAAAAATTTTATGGTGTAAAAAGTTAATAATTGTTTGTGTCCATTGTGTGGGGGCCGTCGCTGTGATAGTTAGACGGCCCATTTTTTTATATATATAACAACCATTGACACAAGTTGTCAATATACACCCGTAAATTTGCACAAGCAAAAAGAGATAACGTATAAACAATAAAAAGATACAACCATGAAACTCGACATCACCCTATCAATCAACAAGAAGCAGGAGTCGCAGCACAACACATTCCTGCTTAGATGGAATCCCGCTATTTCGTCATACACCATGCAACGCCTCGACGATGACATCGCAGAGTGGTCCGACGGCTACTGGCCCGAGAGCTTCGACTGGAGCATCCACGAGTGGGAAAAGGCTCACGCGGGCGATCGCTTCTTTATGGTGCGCGTAGGCGAGGGAAACACAGGTGTCTTTGCCGCAGGACGCTTCATCAGCGAGCCATACCAGGGCGAGGACTGGTCAGGCAAGGATAGAGAGGTTCACTACATGGCCATGGAGTTCGAGGCTGTGTTCCATCCCGAGCGTGCCGACATCATCACCACCGAGGAGCTCGAGCGCGAACTGCCCAATCTGAACTGGCGCACGGGAAATTCGGGAGAACAGCTTAACATGGAGGATGCCGAGCACCTCGAATTGATGTGGAGAGACTTCGTCGGTCGCAACAAGGTTCTGTACCTGCCCCGTGCAGTGAAAAACGAGGATTACGACTCACGCTCCGATATAGACAAGGCTATTGACATCGCATCTAAGGCCCACGCTGCCGATTACGACCTGGATGGTAACCCTACCATCCTTCATCCTCTCGCCGTGGGAATGATGGGTAGCAACGATACGGAACGCATCGTCGGCTTCCTGCACGATGTGGTCGAGGATACACGCTACGACTTTGACGATCTTATCAGGGAGGGATTTTCGGATGCTGTTATCGAGGCGTTGCGACTGCTCACCCACGACAAGAGTACGCCATACATGGAGTATATCGAGCGCATCTGCAAGTCGGGCAACATAACTGCTATACACGTGAAGATTAACGACTTGAGACACAATCTTGCGCGCGGCAAAGAGGGTGGACACATGCGTTGCGTAGAGAAACACACCATAGCACTCGCATACATCGAGTCATACCTCGCAGCTATGGCGACTAATTAAGTAATTGCTCGAAAAATAATTCTATCACACATAAAACATCGAATTATGGGACTCTTTGACGCTCTTTTTGGCGATGACAGCCATAACGAGGATAGCACACAGGATTGGGACCGCAGCGTCTTCGATACAGACAGATTTCGTAATCGCGGCAGCGGTAACTGGGTTGACTGGGAGGATGTCGCAACGGGCGACTGCGATACAGATGGCTTCGAGCACCCTAACTTTGATGACAATGTCGAGTGGTAGCTCCAACGACGATAGGTCTAATACCTGCGCCAACTCCATTGATGGCAAATACTTAAATGTCCCTCTCTACGTACTTGTAGGGAGGGACATTTATATATAAGGACACTACGATGCGTCAAACGCCTACTACAAACGCCACGCGCCACACATAGCTAAAACAAAAAAACGCTGCCAAAAATGACAGCGTTTCAAGGGAGGTCTGAAGCGGATTTGAAGTGAAGTGCGCAGCACGAACTCGCGGGGATACATCTAAGCGCAGACCTTGGTCGAGCATTAAACACAATCCTATCCCCGCAACCCTGTTTCCAAAGGTGAGCAATGCGATGAAGATTATCACGCGTGGCGTAACAGCTATGCTGTGGTGGATGGTTGTTACTTATGGTGCTTGCACATCATAAGTAATCAAACATTCACCATAAGGTCGTAAGACCTACGCCACGCGCCATACATAACTAAAACAAAAAAACGCTGTCAAAAATGACAGCGTTCAAGGGAGGTCTGAAGCGATGAATGATGCATTTTTTATATATGGTTGATAATGAATCAATTGCACTGTGCTTCAATGAGTTATGTTCCAAATAACAGTCTCATTTGCTCTCATAAACTACATAATGACTCCTTATTTGTTAGCAAA
>JAEIGA010014058.1_pt1 | contig 12173 bp, 15 predicted proteins | sample 9270691 | NCBI WGS metagenome assembly JAEIGA01 (sample SAMN17057246, study PRJNA624740) | gut metagenome | biome: biome; isolation source: fecal sample | host: Bos grunniens | place: China: Xizang | collected 2019
GAAAACAGAACCCAGCGCCGACCTTCCCCGGTCCGGATCCAGTCCGACCGGGACACCTGGTATCACCTTGCAACTGGTATGAGCTCATGTCTTCCGGGGCACATTAAAATACCGGCCCTAGATAGAATCTAGGACCGGCACAATATGATGTTAGGATATTATGACCCTATGATGTAAACACCGGTGAACTCTAATTTATACAATCCTGTATAATTATTTGATCCGAATGATACATTGAGGGCGCTGGATGTAAATGAAGGTGATACAATAACAGTTCCTATACCATCACTATACAGCTGCGTTAATGTAGTACCGTCAATCTCATATACCCGCATAGTACGATATGGATTATAGGCCCTCAATATCAGCTGACCTTTTGCATATAAGGGAATGGGCAGGATATCATCTGATGTAACACCTGATACATCTTTTTCAATGCTGATGTGCTTAAGATATGCCCTGGACTGATGGCCTGTATCTTCAAAGGTGACGATCTTGTTATATGCAGGAGCATGTATTATATTTACATCATCAATGATAACCCTATTTGATGTGCCCAACACGTTGACACATTCATCAACATTATCCATGACAATATGCCCGTATACATCCTGGTTAGTCTGAACGCCCATGTCACAATTAAGTATTACATCATCAAATACTCTATGTTTTGCACGTCCGTTAGATCCTCTGTTTTTGATACCAATGCCAAAATCAGAGTAGATATTGCCTTTATCATATACAATACTATCATCTGCATCAGTATCATAAACAACAAGGATTCCGGATCCGGACCCATTGCCGGCATATCTGTTATTGGAATGGATAACAACATCACCATTCTGCGAAAACTCTTTGTTATATTTCTGCTGGATCCATGCGCCATCCGTCTGACACTGGTCAAACACATTACCATCTACAACAATATGTTTTCCTTCATTCTCCAGGTGCAATCCTTCCTGCCTGGAATACTTTGAAACATTGCCGGAAACTGCAATATTTTTGCCTTTGGCAATTCCTATTGCAAATCCTGATGCATGTCCGGTTCCTCCGTCAGATCCTGCATCAAGGATATTATTTGAAACTGCTATATCCTTAAATGTACCATTGGGATTATTTAATTCTATAGCATCACCGGTCCTTGATTTAAGGAAGTTACCATCTATGATTGCACCGCTGCCACTGGCATTCTCATTGATAAGAATGGGATATGATCTTGACTCTATATCATTATCTGTTATCAGTACCTTACCGGATAACTGATTAACGCTAACACCCTGCGATCCTGTGTTGTTTATCTCATTCTCTTTTATGGATGCCTTATTTTTAACGGTCAATCCAATTTCTGCAGAAGTATTATAGACAACATTTTTCAATGATCCATTATCAACTACATAATTACCGGAAGAATTGCCGGTGATTGTAGAATCATTTAGGGAATAATTATTTCCTGATATGGTCTTTGAGGTTGACAGTGTTTCATCCTCACCGATTATATTACCCAATTCGCTATTGATGTTATTTATCTGATCCTGCAGATTGATAATAGCGCCTGATGTGCTGCCATACATAAACCAATATTCTGTATTGGTTAAAGGCGTGTTAGGAGGGGTTGGCTTTTTTGCAATATAGCTTGTACCCTGTCCATTATCGACAACATCCAACGCCTCATATGCAGTTGTAGTGTCATATTCACCTGTAAATCTGGGCACATAACGTGCACCAATATACTGTCTGTTTTCCATTTTTACCTCCTAATATGATAATGTTAAATGCCCAAAATCAATCCCTGCAGGGAAATCATCCAGGCCGGTAGTACCAAAAGTTATATTTTTCCAGCCATCCGGAATGTATGCGGTAAAATACCCATCATCAGTTAATCCGAAAAAAACCATGTTGGTCATGCTGCCAATCAGATCTATGGCATTTTCCTGTACCCATTTAACAAGGGAATCTTCCAATTCTTTGGGGTAATTACCTGCAACTATCGCATTATATAATGCGGTTATCCTTTCTTCTGTATCTGCCCATTCATTGAATATCTTATATAAATTTTCAATGTTATCTTTATTGGCCTTAACAATTTTAAGGATCCAATCAAGATTTAATTCGTGAAAATCTGTATATGGATATTCATTGATAAATCCATAAACCATATGATTACCTCCTATTCATATATTGGAATTACAAATTCCTGCAGGAATATATCTGTAATATGATCATACAGATTCCATTTCTGCACATCCAATTCCGCCTCAAGCATTTGCTGGCTCATTGTGATCCCCTGATTGCCATATCTGTGTGATCTGTGTTTATCAGTCAATTTGTTATCTTCACTGTTTAGAGTCCCTATATTTTCATTATCGGTCCGGGTAACCGTTCCGGTATTGGTTACAGTTCCTGTATTTTTTACCGTATTATCATCTTCATCACCGGTGATCTGTTCTTTTGTGTATGGCTGATATGTTGCAGAATCCATTGCAGACCGTGTATTTTCTGTGGTTATATCTGTATTTGTTGCGGTCTGCAGATCATTTGTCTGTGTCAGATCGTTGGTATCTTCACTGCCTCCAATCTTTGCAATGGATCCATTAAATTTTTTAAGCTGGTTGTGTTCTTCGTCCCATTCTTCGAAAACATCAAGATTATATAAAGGCTCATAGTCCTGGTCCAATACATAAACCCATTTTGTAAAGGTTCTTTCGCATTTCCGGGACCAGTAACCTATCTGGGTCTTGAGAAAATACGGATCTGAATATATAACTTCAAACTCACCGCCACGCTGAAGGAAAGTATTAACAAGTAGATCCTTATCTATTCCTTCCGGCAAAGTCATATCACCAAACAGATCAACACCTTCTGATGCAAGATATGATGCCATGCCTATTAAAGTAAGTTTACTGTGTGACATCTTCTGCACCTCCGTCCATGTTGGCCTTTATGTCATACCTTAATGATACATCAAGATTAAGGTCCGGATATAATTTGTTTATATCCTCTATGGATCCCCTCATTGTTTCAAGCCATACCGTAACACGTGATACCGCATCATACTGCCTTGATTCCGCCTCACTGGTCACCATGCGTTCCTTCTTATTATAAGGTATGGTAGGAATACCAATTTCCGCATCAAACTGATTAAGGATCGTTATGCGGTCCTGCAGCTGCTCCGGGGTAAAATATGTGTCTTTCAGATTAGATCTTTCCCAAACCTGCCATGGTTCAACTTTATCAGTATCATCATTGAGCAGGGCCATATCATATATCACTGCAGGTTCACCACTGTTTATTTTATCCATGGCCTTTTTGATAGCCTGTGCAGCTTGCTTGTTACGTGCACCAAGGATAAATCCATATTTGTTATTAACTAATGAAATGTTAATAGCATTGTCCAGTTCAGATAACTGTGCTGCAAAGAATGAAATTATGTCCCATATTCCGGCATAGTCCGGGGTAAGTTTCAATATCTCGCAATCTTTACCAATATCAAGTTCTGCATGATAGGCAGGGTTGGATATAGTGGCCCTCGTAGGTTGATAATAGAAATCAAACCCCGAAAGCGTGCCAGGCTGAAAGAATTTACCGAATCTATCATTTTCAGATACGATTATAAACCCGAACCGGAATAGACAATAATAAAGGAAGTCTTTAACCTTACCGGTCCAGGGTGAATCTATTTCAATCGTGCTTGCAGCACGCTGAAAAAGCGCCCGTTCCCAATAGGAAAAACTTCTATTATTATATGCCTTGATAGTGGCCGGGGTTGTAGTCCCGGCCAAGGCATTTATTGAGTTGTAATTAAGGGGATAATAACCCATATTACTACCTCACTGTTTTATGCATCATTTCCAAGATAGAAAACAATACAATTCTCGGTCGGATCCGCTATCATTCCTTTCGAAAAATGATACCACACGTTATGATAACCCTTCCTGGCCTCTATGGGGCTCGTATATGCAGAATCCATCTGATAATCGATCATCATAGCATCTTCATCAAAGAGCATACCGACCACGTTATCCAGCTGCACCCTATTGCCCTTCTTCTGTCCGTTGGTAGGTGTTGAAAGATCAGGTACTGCAGGATAAACATCTATTGCTGACGGGTCATTGATATTCTGCCAATAATCCACCCCTTCATACTGTCCGACATCAAGATACTGGGGATTAAAGACCTGACTGAATACCTGGGCTTCTGCATCATTTAACAACGGCTGATATATAAATGCACGCTGCCTATCCCTGGGTGTATGCCTTAACAGTGAATAGCTTACGCCGTTTACTGTCTTTGCCGGCGACCAATGGAATTTCTTTGATCTTGCAGTCATCTGTGTTGAAAGAGTTTTCATTACAGATACATAGTATGCAAGGAAGTCTTTAAGGTATGTACTCAAAAGCTGCGCACTGGTGTAGTTGGTACCAAACTTTGTATTGAATCCTGACTTAAGATCAACCAGTGATCCGGGCTGATTGATATCAACAACCATTCCAATCATCTGCAGAACGAGAGCACGATTAAAAGCCTCTTTCTGTGATTCGATGTCGTTGCCCTTTTCGGTCATAATACCGGCCACAAAAGAATTAAACTCTTCCGGGCCTCTGAATGCAACCTTGAGCTGATTCTCATAAATGGTTATGGAATCATCCCAAACATCACGGCCGGCAAAATTCAACTCAAGGGGGATTGCCTGATTCTGTTCCCACATGGTACCAAGACCACCCATAGGAAGAATGGACCCATTAACAACCCGATTAACTCCATTATCTAATGTGTTAGCATGCTGGGTATACAGATCTGTGTTAAACCATCCGGACGCCTGTGCATCTTTAGAATAGAAAGAGATCTTTCTCATTCTCTCGGAATACATATCTGTATTGATCGAATTGATAGTTCTGAATTTTGCATCATAGGGCCTTACCGCCATGAAAGTACGGCCAAGGACTCTTGACAGTGCATTAAGTACATTTTCTGTACCCTGTGCAAGCAGGAAATCACCAACGCTTGCAAAAGATGATGCATCAACTGCCTGGATCGTATCATTCTGCCCGGTTGCCTCTTTTACAACCAGGTTAATAAGGCCGTATGCATCCTGCGGTGTAAGTGAACGTGCCATTGTTTAACCTCCGTTACATGAATTTTCTTACAGTTTCTTTGAGTCTATCATCATCGGTCATCTGTGTACCGCTGATATCCTTTTTAGTTTCCGCTGCCTGGAATGCAGCAATTTTTGCCTTAAGTTCTTCAATCTCTACATCCCTGGGATCCGGTTTAGGATCCTTCTTTTCCTCCGGGATATCAAGTTTATTTTCATTCTCTGCAATCTGTCTTTTCAGATCTTCAATTATCTTGTCCTTGTCATCGGGGAGTGGATCCGGGGCCGGTTTTCCTTCCGGCCCGGGGTCCTGTTCATGGGAATTTGGCTCAAGGGCAAGTAGGTCCTTTACGTCTTTTGGTGAGTACCCGGCTTTTGCCAGGTCAATTATATCTGTGAATTTCATATTTCCTCCTATTGTAAGGCCCCTTGACGGCTGACCGGGCCACCTTATCCCCGTTGCCAGGGCTGGTCTTAAGGTAATGGGGCCTACTTAATTTATAACACTTGTTTTATTATATGTCAATTACTCATAGTAAAAGCCACTATTTAAATAATTATTAACTGCCTGGACTTCTGTGTCCGGTGCTGCAAGGGCAATGGATGCGCCCTGACATTTAATAAACCCGGACAGGGTATTGATAACCCTATTTTTACATAAAGGTCTACCATATACAGTATTAGGGATATCTCCGGATCCATAGTTGCGGACATATAACAATAGCCTGGGGTTACTTATAATGGATGCAACATTACCTGATCCCCCAATTACTGACAACGTAGGCGATAAAATATTTTTAATGCCATTGATTATATCAACCGCACCGGTAACCAGTCCGGCACCTGCAGCGGTAAGTGTTGACATATCGGGGGCAGCTGCAAGGGCCTGTGATGACATACTATTAGACTGACCAACAGGTATATCAATACCAATCTGACCACTAAATGATGAGAATCCATCAGTCATAACTTGCAGACCGCCCTGTGTACCTTCTCGCCCAAAAGTTAAGCGCATTTCTCCGGTTATCCAGTCAATACACACTCTTACCCTGGCAGATCCCCATATTAACGCAGGGTCAAGTTCAACGATCCCAATATTAGGCAGGTCTGCAATAACTCTTGTAAATGCCGGGTTGACCTCTCTAAAATCTCCGCTATATGCTTTTGTTGGAATGTTTAAGGCCACATTCTGATAAAATAATGAGCTTGTCAATAATTTAAAGTTGCCAGGCTGCCACCATCCAAGTATCATTGGTGTATCCGTTCCTGCAATATCTGTTTTTGCAATGGGGAACCATTTAATGGATATTACATACTGGAACGGGTTGAAAAATGTTTTAACGATTGAATCCGTTAATACGTCGGGAAAATTGCTTTCCGTAGTGATAAAATCAAGAAATCTTGCCATATCACTTTTATTCATTACCCATGATGCTATCCCGGTTGGTGTACTGCTGGATCCGGGGGAAACAGTGCGCACAATAAAACACCCATCAATGTCAACCGGGTATAATTCAGTAGTGGCCACTGCCTCATTAACCAAATCCTGATTTGCAGATACGGCGGAATCATTTAACCACTGGTCATGTGCTGATGATGCTCTTTCAATAAATGCACTATATGATCCGATAGCTGCTTTATGTGTTGCCAGTACATCCAGGGTACAATGTACTTCTACCTGGTCCGCCGATATCATCACTATATCGTCAACAAAATAATAATTCCCAAAACACTGACAGTAGTCAATGCCGGAATCAATACCAGTCCCAAGAATGAATACCGGCTTTTCAATAGATGTATTTTCTTTCAGATACACCGTATAGTCCCGACCCTGTCCGGTTGGCTGCAAGGTGCTATTGATCTTCTTTGAGAAGTTGGCCCATGTTTTAAGCGTCATATCATAACCTCCTATATAATATGGAAGAAACAAAACCCAGGGTCGTAAAGCATGCCCCTAATATTGAATATATCACAAATGTTATTAAATCAAAAGTATACATTGTTCACCCTCCAATTTTCTTTTTCATAAAATCTTTGCATGTGTCGGCATAATTATGCGGAACACTGCCAATCTTATAACATACACATTTATGAAGGCAATTACCACAATTTATATCATTATTTAATAAATCTAACTCCCAACAAGTTGGTGATGAGTGCAATAAGCATCCTGCATTTCCATCATAATAATTACATGCTTTACACACACTATGCATACTGCATTCACGTTGTATCTTTTTTAAAATCTCTATTTCAGCATCCTCAAACGTGCCTACAACACAATTTGATTTTAATAATTCTTTGAGTTTTTCTATTACATTTTTACTTTCCATTTATTATCCCTCACTTCCTTATAAAACAGATCCGGCAGGATAAGCGCTAACCTGCCGGACCCTTTGTGGAGAATGCGATCAAGAAAACTGGATTCTCTTTGCCTTAAGAAAAACCGCTTCTGATCTGTTATCCTTCATTATAATATTCATCCCACCCTTTGTAAATTCAACCTCTTTGATAAAATCAGTATTGAATACATGGATAAGACCCTTTCCATCTTCTATGTTTATCATAATACGGCCTCAATGTCTTTCTCCAGCTGCGCAAGCTGCTGGTCATTCATGGGAAAGTACACGTACTTATAATACTTCCCATCACTGCCCTTCCTGCTGGGGAATGAAAGAAATGATGTTTCCTTGCCTTCAACTTCCCTGGTCACATAGAAAGCACCATAGATTGATACACCATTGACTATCAGATCCAGTGCAATATCACCTGATTCCAGTTCCTTGGCCCTTGATACCTCTATGGTATAAGTGTGTGTGTTCTGTTCCTTGTCTTTCTTTCTTGCAACTGCCATTTTCTTTTCCTCCAATTCTTTATAGTTGCATTTACAGTTACTTTATATAAGCGGAATGTTCCTGGTTGAAAGATCAACCCATCCATTTATACCTTCAATCACTCCCCTGCTGCTATACTGCCACATATCAGCAGATACATCCGGCGGAGTGTTGCCCCATCTTGCGACCCATAAAGGAACCTTCTTTTGATATAGAATAGCAAGGTTAAGATGATCGTAAAACCATGATTGTGATGCGTATATACCTATTTTCCAATCAGGGCATATTGCATGGATCTTCTGACGGACAGATAATAACATCTGTGTCCTGGTGTCCCTTGTCAATGTGTCGGATCTTCCTGTTCTTGAATCATTGGAAAATTCTGAATCAAGCCATAAGGTAATAGGCATATAGCCATATTCCTTTAGCGTGTTCAGGATCCATATAGCAGACTCTATGCATTCATACTCTGCAATATCCGTGGGGAAAAAATAAAACTCCCTGGGAATATGATATATCTTGCACATGTTATCATTCTCAATAAATGTTGGATCCCTGTGCAATGCCCCGGTCTTATTATATCCCCGGTAACCGATGCGGAGTATAGCACCTTCAATCTGGGGTTTTACCCGGTCCCATTCAATCTTGCCGTTGTGTTTTGATACGTCAATTATTGGTTTCACTTTATGCCTCCCATCCACATATGATATAAACGAGATCCATTTCCAGCATATCAGACCACATGTTGCGCCCGGTCATTAACCTGGAATATTCAACCACATCAAAAAATTTTGCGGTCAACATACACCTTCCTCCCTTTTCCTTACTGTACCATCTTCAGAAATGATATATTCAATTTCTGTATTCTCAAATGATACGTCGCCTAATACACATAAAGCAGAAAAACCATCATCAATTTTGTTATACTGGATATCAAGCCTGATAACATCAAGTGATGCCGCCTTGGCAAGTGCTTTTGCCATAATTAAGATTGTTTCCATGCGCTTTTCCTTCCTCCGGCCCTGCCGGAATCAATTAACGTTCCCAATGAGTATATTATAACACTTCATTGAGTATGTCAAGATAAATATCCATAAATTATTAAATATAATATTAGAAGATTTACAAACCAAAATGCTAAAATCTCCGGCTCCAATTTATCATTTCTTTTCATCCTTTAACTGCTCCAATACGTCTTTTAATTTTCCGGGAATCGGCACATTAAGTCTTGATACATTCTCAAGTATTGAAATACCTTCATTGGCAATGTAGAAGAAAATTATTGACGTGCGCACACATGCACCTGATTCCATCACATACATATCAAAGATATTGCCAACCGCAACCAGGATGAATATACATACCTTCTTGATAATGCCCTTAAATCCAACCTCTGATGATAGTTTTTTCTTATAAATTGCTACCAGCACCCCGGTGATATAGTCAATCACCACAAAAGCCACAAGTGCAAACATAAAACCGTCCATCCTTCCAAAGATTGCCCCGGCTGCAACTCCGATCAAGGCAGCATAAAATTTTATAAAATCCCATATGCTTATCATTTTGACCTCCTTATATTTTGAAATATTTAATGTAGTTCATAATTACATCATACATGGTATACGTCTGAAAAACCACATCTTTATTGATACAGGCCTCCTTTATATCAAGTCTCTGTTCAATATTAAAAAGTTTTTGGTCATTCTCATGATTTAAATTATAATCCTTCTTGTATTTAGTGCTTATGCTGGATGTTATAAAATATTTTCGGCCCTTACGATATACATACCAATGACCCGTTTTAAAAGTGATCCGGCATATGCACCTATATCCCTTCAAGTTGACATTGCCCACTGCAGAAAAATCATCATAGGAAAATTCGTTGTTTAGGGCCATTCTACCCCATGCCGTATGGGCCATGCGCTTATAGATGATGCTTTTTTCTTCTTCCTCCTTAAAATCATTGCTCTGCAGGATCCGGATAAAAACGCCATCTATTGTAAAACCGCCTATCCCTTTTAATGACATATCAGCAATGATATCTGTAATTTCCAATATATTGCACATGGGATTTGATATACTTACTGAATTGGCAAGGCATATCAGCTTTAGGGGTTCACGGCCTCTGATTTCCCTATCCCTTGATACGGTTTTATAAAGGTCCATCACCTGTTCACCTTCTTTTTTACTCACTCTTTCCCAGGGCTGGGGGATGAACTCATCAAAGATGATATAGTCGCACTCGGACAGGTCAAAACCTTTGAACTTTTGGACCGCAGATAATGCAAGCACATATCCAATAGGTTGGCCGATAGGCTGGTTATCATCGTCATGCTGCCAAAATCCGCCGATACCATTAGCACTTATAAGCTGCGCCTGGATATTGGATCCGGTATCCCTGTTTATGGGTTTAAAGGGTGACAGATCTATATTGTACTCTGATAAACGACCTCTATTACATAGGAGTTTTACATCATCTATTGTGCGCTTTAAGAATACAAACTTTTTCTTTAAGTCCATGCACATTTTAAGTGCACCATAGGTTTTACCGGTTGACCGGCCACCTATGACTATATAGCACCATCGGTCTGATCTGATATCATCGGCGATATTATAATAGATATTATTCTTCGTCATAGACTTGCATTGTGATCTGCTCATGTAAAATGTCCTCCAATTTAATGTCGTTTTCTGCATTTAATAGATAATCGCACGGGGAAAGGTCGATACTGTCCCCGGTTTCATTTCCTGCAGGGTCAATATAAATTTCTTCCTTATATAAATATGTATGTGTTTTCTTTCCTGTGCTGGTCCCCGGAAAGATCATACCTTTTCTAAATTTCCTGATATCATCATTAAGGCACAATGCCCCGGTCTTTTTAGGTACACCGGCCACGGTTATTTTTAACTTACCCGTTTTTGCATTCCTACCACAATACCTCTTTGCTCCCAAGGTGACAAATTCTGTATAATCATCTTCTCCCGGTTCGTGCTCTGCTACTCCCGGATAATATATCCTGCCGTTGTGGTGAACTCCATTATATCCGGCCTTTTTGAGCATTTCAATACAGTTGTTATTATATTCCTGCACCTTCTTGTCATCCCATCCAATACCGTAACAACTATCCGTATCAGAATATATCCAGGTATCTACACATGCCCCCAGTTTAAAAAGATTTTCCTGGGCATATGCCGTAACATATACGCCCCATTGATATGGAAGGATCGTGGTATATCGCTTGCAATATTTTTGATATTCACCCTCGAGATTCTGGCCTTTGATTTCTGTATATTCTCCGGTTTTATAATTTTCTTCAATGGTAGGTTTCACCGGATGTTGCACACACATACCATACAAACTGTTAATCTTACCCTTTGCAAGCGCATATTTAACCGGGTCACCTCCCTTCAATTTGGTCTTATCTTCAAAGCATTTCCATACATAATCCCTAAACCATTTAGGTAATAATCCCTTCTTTGCATATATAATATCAGTGCATATATGCTGGTCAAAATCATACTGCTGCAGGATCAATTTAAGATCAATTTCTGTAATTTCAATCTCTGCATAATCAGCTTTAAGCACCCGGCCATTGTCAATGACCGGATTGAGGATCCTGGTGCATTTATAATATTGTAATACCGGCATAACAATATCATCAGATTTAAGCCGGGGATTTATCAGGATCAGTTTAAAGATAAATGCATATTTATCTGCAGCTGCTATTATATCTGCAGAACTATAATTTTTATCCAGTGGCGTGAATTTTTCCATCGGCATGGGAAAACATAACATGATAAAAGGATAACTGGATGCAAAATCATAACATTGTATCAATCCATCTATTATTGAGTGTAAAATTATGCTCAAATAATGCCTGTTTGCATGAACATATCCCCCATGATATGCCTGTTCATGTCTTAATAGATAATCCCAGGATAAACACATGCCCTTAAATCTATCATGTGCGTGGTGTTTCTTTCCGATCTTCCTGGTTATATCCCTGGGTATACCTGTGGCGGTATATGGTATAGAAAATATCTTCTTATTTAATTCCATCATCAAGGCCTCTATGCATTCAACCCCTGCAAGAGTATCATTACATATATAAAGGATCTCATCAGGTGTTAAGGGTGTGTCCTGATTTCTTATCTTATCATAATCCCATTTTCCTACGGCCTTTTGATGTTCTACATTATAGTCTGATGCCCATTTTTCAAGTTTTACTTGTGCAAGTATCAAAGAA
>JAEIGA010014059.1_pt1 | contig 12172 bp, 7 predicted proteins | sample 9270691 | NCBI WGS metagenome assembly JAEIGA01 (sample SAMN17057246, study PRJNA624740) | gut metagenome | biome: biome; isolation source: fecal sample | host: Bos grunniens | place: China: Xizang | collected 2019
AACGTATAATATATGACAAACTAAATTCTAACCGCAACAAACTTGAAAGTATGAGAAAAACTTTACTACAATGTTTGGCTCTTGTAGTTACGATGCTGATGGCATCCACTACACTTTTTGCACAGAGCGTAAAGGTCAATCTCGATTACGAGAATGCACCTCTCTCGAAAGTGTTGAACGAGATCTCGGCACAGAGTGACTACAACTTCATCTACGACAACAGTGTTGTGGATGTAAACCAAAAGGTTACTGTGAAGACAAGTAGCAATGACCTCACAAAACTTCTCAACGAAGTATTCAAACAGACCGGCATCAAGTTCCGCGTTGTTGGCAAGCAGGTTGCTCTCTCGCCCGCCAAGGTGGCCGGTGAGAACAAGGGCAAACAGCTGGTGGCAAACGGTATCGTTTACGACGTTACCGGCCAGCCCGTAATTGGCGCTTCGGTTATCGTTATGAGCACCATGCAGGGCGTTTCGACCGACCGCGAGGGCCGCTTCCACATCGAGGCCAAGAAGGGCGATGTTTTGCAGTTCTCGTTTATGGGCCTCAAAACCCAGGAGGTTGTGTTCAACGGCCAGAAGGAGATTCTCATCACCTTGCAAGACGACTCGACCGTGTTGCAGGACATCGTTGTAACCGGTTATCAGACCATCTCGCGCGAGAAGGTTACCGGTTCGGTAGTGTCGCTGAGTGCCGAGGCTCTCGAAGAGCGTTTCACCACCAACGTGCTCGACAATCTGGAAGGTCGTGTGGCAGGTCTGATGACCTATAATGGTGGTATGCAGATTCGTGGTATCAGCTCTATTCACGCCGAGCGTACTCCTTTGTTGGTTGTTGATGGTATGCCCGTAGAGATGGCTATCGAAGACCTCAACCCCTATGATATCGAGAATGTAACCGTACTGAAAGATGCTGCCGCAGCTGCTATTTATGGTGCTCGTGCATCGAACGGTATCTTGGTTGTAACCACCAAACGTGCTCGCGAGGCAGGCAAGACCAACGTAGATGTTCAGGCCAACTTTACCGTTTACGACAAACTGAACGTAGACTACCACGACAACTTCTATATGAACGCCGAGGAGCAGGTAAATCTCGAACTCAGCCAGCTCGACGAGCTGCTCACCCACCCTGCATATAGCATGTATGTTGGAATGTATGGTGCGCTGATGGCCAACTACTCGACCTTCACTGCACTGTCGCCCCTCTATATGAACTATTGGAGGAAGATGAACGGTATGATGAGCGAGGCCGACTTCAACGCCTATGTTGAGAGGGCCAAGAAGGGTAACTTCGCACAGGAGTTTGCCGACAATATGTTGCAGCGTCAGATTTTGCAGCAGTACAACGTCGCAATCCGCAACCGTACCGACCACTTCCAGTCGAACTTGGTATTCAACTACCGCCACGACAATACCGGTGTTATTGGCGACGAAAACGACCAATTCAACATCTTCTACAAAGGTAGCTACAACGTGGGCAAATGGCTTACTGCCAATATCGGTATGAACACCATTATCAGCAGTGCTTCACAGACCGGCACCCCCAATGGCGACGCCGTAAACCCATTCTATCACGCAGCCTACGAGAGTCTGTATGACGCAAATGGCGAGTTGGCCAACCTTTGCAGCATTGGTTTCACCAACCCCGACTACGTTCTGCCCGAGCACTACACCAAAGGCTACCGCAGTTCGTTCTACAACCCTCTGCAAGACAAGTGGGAGGATCGCTACGATAGTGGCCGTCTGAACAGCCGTTTGCAGGGCGAGCTGATCTTCCGCATCGTAGAAGGTCTGACCGTAAACACCCAATTCCTCTATGAGATGGGCCGCAGTCACTCGATTCACAATATGACCGAGAACAGTGTCGTTATGCGCCAGATGCGTAACGCCTACACCGTGCCCAACCCCGATGGTACTTTCAGCTACCTGATTCCCGAGAATGGTGGCTACCGCGCAACCCAGAATACCCGTACCGACGCTTGGACCGGCCGTGGTCAGCTCAACTTCGAGCGTAAGTTTGGTAAACTGGATGTCAATCTGCTGGCAGGTTTGGAGTTCCGCGAGACTCTGAGCCGTGGTAGCAAGGGTATGATGCTGGGCTACGACGACCAGTTGCAGAGCCACGCCACTACCGCAGTGGACTTCCCCTATCTGTCGGCTCTCACCCAGACCCCCTACTTCGGTCAGGACTGCTATGCTAAACAGCTCTACTTCGATCCCTATATGGCCAACGCTATTGGTCCTATGAGGGAGGTATGGCACCGCTACGCTTCGGGCTACGCCAACCTGACCTTGTCGTGGGACGAGAAATACCACATCTTCGGTTCGTATCGTACCGACTACGCCGACATCTACGGTCTGGATACCAAATTCCGTGGTACTCCTCTCTGGTCGGCAGGTGCAAGCTGGAACTTGGAGAAAGAGCAGTTTATGCAGGATTTGAACTTTGTTAACACCCTGAAAGCTCGTATCAGCTACGGTATCACCGGTAACATCTATCAGGGTGCAACCAGCTATATGACCGCCGCTACCGGTTGGATCAACGAGTTCACTCTGTTGCCCTATGGTATGGTTACCAGCCCCGCCAACCCAAGCCTTACTTGGGAGAAGACCGCAACCACCAACTTCGGTATCGACTTCGCACTGTTTGACCACCGCCTGAATGGTAGCATCGACTTCTACCACAAGAACGGTACCAACCTGTTTGCCGACAAGCTGTTGGAGGACTCGAACGGTTTTGCTTCGATGGCTATGAACGCTGCAAGTATGGTCAACGACGGTGTTGAGATTACCCTGAATGGCGATGTTATCCGCGCCAAACAGCCCGGTGGTTTCAGCTGGAATATGAGCGGTACTCTGTCGTTCAACAAGAACAAGATTACCCACGTTGAGAACCCCTCGACCGCAGGTTACCAGTTGGTTAGCAACCCCTTCAAGACCGGCTATCCCGCAAGTGCTATCTGGGCACAGCGCCACGCAGGTCTGTCGGATGCAGTTAACGACATCGTAAACGGCTCGACCCACATGTATTGGGCCGACAAGGAGTGCACCATTTTAGACAACAGCGTATGGGGTGGCGATCCCGACGAGGTTATGGAGTTTATGGGCCAGAGCGATCCCAAAGTGGCTATCAGCTGGGAGAACCGCCTGAGCTACAAAGGCTTCTCGCTGAGCGCAATGATGGTTTACTATGGTGGCCACGTTCAGCGTATGAGGCCTGTGGGCGAGCAGTCGGCTCTGATGCCTATGATGGGCTTGATGCCCGTACAGATCGAGTATCTGGATGCTTGGCACCCCGTAAATAACCCCGACGAGACCGTTGTTCCCGGTGGTGGTTACTATGGTTCGGCCTACACCTCGTCTGAGTTCCAATATGCCGACGTATTCGTACACGATGCATCGTTCATCAAGATTCGTAACATCGTCTTGGGCTACGACATTCCTCAGGGCGTAACCAAACGTCTGGGTATCGGCAGGGCAAACCTCCGCTTCCAGATCGACAACCCCAAACCCTTGTGGTTGGCTAACAAGTTGGGCGTAGACCCCGAGACCGGTGGTATTGCTCGCACAACTAACTATGTATTTGGTCTTAACATTAACTTCTAAACTGACACAACACTATGAAAAGAAGAGTTATAAATATATTGGCAATTCTTGGTGCAGCCATCATGGCTACCGGTTGTGCCAAGTTCACAGAGTTGAGTCCCAAGGGTGTGAACATGCTGGGTCGTGTGAGCGACTTGGATATGTTGCTCAACTACGAGTGGCCCAACTTGGGTGAAGGCAAACACTCGATTATCACAAGTGGTAACTTGGGCTACCTTGGCAATGCTTTGGAGACTCTCGTCAATGCTCCTGCAACAAGCCCCAATACGGTTATGTGCATTACCAACGATTTTAGCCTTATCGACCTGGTGGAGCAAAAGCTGACCACCGACGAGTACTACACCCAGATGTATGAGCTTATTGGCCAGGTTGCCAACCCCGTAATCAAAATGGCCGACACCGCCGAGGGCGACCGCGAGCTGGCTAAACGTCTGAAAGCCGAGGCTCTCACTCTGCGTGCTTATCTGCACTACCTGCTCGTGAAGAACTACGCAGGTGCCTACGACCCCGCAACTGCCGAAACTCAGTTGGCTATGGCCTACGCCTTCGAGAACAACGACCCCTCGCAGACTCCCGTACAGCTCACCATGAAGAAGTTCTACGAGAACATCTTGGCAGACATTACTGCTGCCAAAGAGCTGGACGCTTTGCAGGCTCCCTCGAACAACCGTATGCGTATGAACAGCGCAGCTCTCTATGCTGTTGAGGCGCTGGTTAATATGGAGGTGCGCAACTACTCGGCCGCAAAAACTGCGGCAGCTGCTTCGATTGGTATCGAGCCCACCGTCGACGACTACAACCAGATGTTGGTTTACCGCCCCGACATGTGGACCGACCCCGTTGATGCCATGAAGGTTTATCCCGGCTGGGAGCTGCGTCGCGACAAAACGACCGGTATGGTAACCAAAGAGGACTTGTTCAAGACCGACTACCTCTACTTCTTCTGGTATAGCGCCTATCCATTCTTGCTCGAAGAGGTTGATGGCGACAAGAACATTCTGCTCAACCACATTTCGTACAGCGACGCTCCCGACTATGCGGGCACCATGTATGGTCGCTTGTATATGGGCGACTTCTTCTTCCCCAATGGCAATGGTCTGAGCACCGTTGATATGTACTTCGTGCTGGCCGAGTGTGCCATCCGCGAGCAGCAGTGGACCACCGCAGCCGACAATATCAACTACATCCTCAGCCGTCGTCAGCCCAACAAAGAGATCTACGAGGCAGCCATTGCTCAGGATCCCACCGCTATGGGTGTGATTGCTCCCGAGAACTACTACAAGCCCGTTTCGTTCAACAACGAGGCCGACGCTATCAAGGAGCTTCGCAAGGTTGTTTGGGCCGAGCACTGGTTCCGTAGCGGCTTCTTCTACTGGCAGAAACGCTGGAATGCCGAGAGCGCTTGGGCCTACACCATCAACAAAGAGTTTACCTATGCCACCACCGATGAGTCGGGCAACTATGTTGCTGGCAAGACCGTAAACTTCCCCTTGACTCCCGACTCGAAGGTTTGGATTCGTCCCTTCCCCCAGAAGACCATGAATCTGACCGACTTCGTACAGAACTACGAGTAGTCTGTATCTAAAACCCTTTTGTTGGAGGGGGCTGATTACCCCCTCCAACAGCAAAACACAATAAACTCAAAACTATTAACACTATGAAAAGACTTTTGGCAATAGTAGTAGCCGCCGCTGCTCTGGTTGGCTGCTCGAACAACAACTTGACAATAAAAGGCACTCTGGCCAACTACGACAAAGAGGTTGTATATGTTCAGATTGGAGGCAGTTTCAGCGAGGAGCCCCTGATTGTGGAGGCCAAGGTTGTGGGTGGCGAGTTTACGGCCAAGGCCAACATAGCCCCTCAGCCCGTCTCGGCAGTACTGCTCGACTGCGAGAAGCCCGACTACTCGCAGGGCCAGCCCAAGATGATCAGGTTGGTGGTAGAGCCCGGCGAGTTGGCCATAAATGCCGATTGGGAGAGTGGCCGTATCAACACCACCACCGGCTCGGAGCACATGGCCGTGGCTGCGGAATTGACCAAGGCTACCAAGCCCTTAGAGGAGGAGGCAATGAGACTCCAACAGGATCGCACGCCCGAAAATGAGGCAAAACTGATGGAGATATTAGCTCAATACGAGAAGGTTCAGAGCGATTTGTTTGCCAAACACCCCCACTCATACAGCGCAGTGAACTATTTTGGCATGTACACCTCCCAGAAGAGCACCGACGAACTCGAAGCCTACTACAACGCTCTGCCCGCAGAGGTGCAACAGTGGAAAGAGGCTCAGGATATTAAGGCCGTAGTGACACTGCGCCGCTCGTTGGAGCCCGGCAAACCCGCACCTATCATTGGTGGTACCGACATCAACGGCAACCCCTTCTCGCTCGACCAGCTCAAAGGTAACTACATTCTGATTGACTTCTGGGCCTCGTGGTGCCGCCCCTGTCGCGCAAGCAATCCCCACGTCAAAGAGCTCTACGAGAAGTATAAAGAGAAGGGCTTCGAGGTGGTATATGTGGCCGACGACGACAACGACGAGGAGAACTGGCGCAAGGCTGTCGAGCAGGATGGCTTGCAGGAGTTCCACCACATTCTGCGCGGTCTGAAACTCACCCCCAATGGCGGCTACGACACCTCAAACGACCAATCGGAGAAGTACGACATCCACTACTTGCCCACCAAATATCTCATCGACAGCGACTTCAACATCATCGGCAAGGTCGACGACAAGTCGCTCGAAGAGGAGCTCAAAAAGGCGTTTGGCTTTTAGGGCACACATACAGACAACCATTTAATACTCAATTCATAGCATTATCTTTTAGGATATGTAAAAATCCAAAAGGGTGGCCACCCCGTTGTGAAATGTGGTGGGCACAATCATACGGTTTAGTTAAATCCATCCTAAATTCCTGATTGAAGTAGAGAACCACACCCCTTTTTCGGCAGCGGTTGGGTCCACTGCCGAGAGCTAACCAAAAAGCAAAAAGTTGAACCTAAAAAACTGATTGAACTATGAAGAGATTTATGTTCGTTGCTCTGGCTGCCTTGGCTATGGTGGCTTGCAACAATGCCCAGACCTACACCATCGAAGGCACTCTCGATGGCGCCGAGGGTACTATTGCGCTGACCGATATGCGTGGTCAGGTTATCGACGAGGCCGAGTTGGCAGATGGCAGCTTTAAGTTTACCCGCAAGAGCGAGAGCCCCTTTGCGGCCTATCTGCTCATTGGCGAAGACAACTACTTTGCAGCAGTATATGCCGACGAGGTGACCAACATCAAGGTGAGTGGCTCGGTAGAGGAGCCCACCATCGAGGGTGGCAAAGCTACCGAGGCCGCCAACAAGATGATGGCACTCAGCAATCAGGCCCGACAGCGAATGATTAGTGGCGAGCCCCAAGAGGCCATCTTCGAGGAGTACAATAGGCAGGTTAACACTTTGACCGAGGAGAACAAAGACAATCTCTATGGCGTGATGCAGTTTATCAACCAAGAGAGCTACTCGATGGAGGGCCAAGAGATTCTCGACCGCATTGCTGCCCTGCCCGCCAAATATCAAAAGATGGAGGAGTGCGCCCAATTGCAGAAGAGGGCCCAAGCGATACTCAACCTGGCCATTGGCAAACCCTGCATCGAAATCGTAGCCCCCGATGCCGAGGGCAATGAGCTGAGGCTGAGCGACGTCTACAAGGCCAACAAATATACCCTCATCGACTTCTGGGCTTCGTGGTGCGGCCCCTGCATGGGCGAGGTGCCCTACTTGGTGGCCGACTATGCCAAATACCACGAGAAGGGGTTTGAGATTTTTGGCGTGAGCCTCGACAGCAATCGCGAGGCGTGGCTCAAAGCCATAGAAACCAAAGGGTTGGTGTGGAAAAACGTCTCTAACGTTCAGGGTTGGGCCGAGCCCGCTGCTGCCGACTATGCCGTTAGCGGTATCCCCTCTAACTTCCTCGTGGATAGCAAGGGCACCATCGTAGCCAAAGACCTGCGAGGTGAGGCTCTGGGCCAGAAGCTCGAAGAGTTGCTCAAATAACACACAATAACGTGTGGCCCCGACTCTACCAAGAAGTTGGTTAATAAATGGTAGAGGGCGGGGCTACGTTTTTTTTGAATAATAAATTTAGAGTGCAAGAGTTTATGAAAAGGATTTTGATGACAGCGGTGGCTGTGGTGATGACACTCGGAATGGTGTTTGCAGCCCCCAAAAAGCAGAACATAAGCGTGTTGTACGTTGGCGGCACGGCCGAGTTCGACACCTCTTTTGGCCTTGCCGGCCACACCCAAGAGGAGTTCGATGCCAGCGTCGAGGCCCGCATGGCTGCGTGGGAGTCGTTCCTGAAAGATTACTTCAATACCGTAGAGGTGGTGCACGCCGACAACTACACCGAGCAGATGTCGGACAACTACGACGTTACCATCTTCGACGGCAAGTCTAAAACACCCCTCACCCCCAAGTACCAAAATCGTCGCAAGGGCGACTACCTGAGCGCCAACTACCTGAGCCAAGATTTCGACCGCCCCGCATTGTTGGTGGCCGAGATGAACGAGAATCTTACCCGCTCGCTGGGCACCAAGAACGACTGGTACTGCCTGTGCCTGATGTCGCATGCCCACTCGTGGAGGGCCGAGCACCCCATCTTCAACGGCCCCTTCAAGGTGAAGATGACCACCGAGCAGCGCCCCACCCCCGAGGGTATCAAGTCGTTCCCCCACTATTTCGAGGGCCACAAGGTGCCCGAGACTATGGAGATGTGGAGGGTGCAGACCTACGATTTCTCGGGCCAGATGCAGGATGTGCGTGTCGGTATGGTAGCCCGCCCGGGAGGATATGAAGATTCGCCCGAGGCCGAGTGGATTTGCGGTGGCGAGTGTGCCAAATCGCCCGATGCGGTGGCTCTGGCACGTCACGGCAACTTCTTCCACTGGGGCTTTGCCGCTTCGCCCGCCTTTATGACCGACGAGGCCAAACCTCTGCTGGCCAACGCCATTGTCTACATCTCGAAGTTTGCAGGCCAAACCCCCATTGCCCGCAAGTATGACGACCGCGTAAGCACTCGCGAGTATATTGCCGACCGCAAGGAGTTTATGAGCCACGACAGCTATCAGAACTATGTGAAGAGTATGGAGGAGTTCAACCGCTCGACTCTCGCCAAACAGGCCGAGGTGCAGAAGCGTGTCGATGCCGGCGAAGATGTGCCCGAAAACGAGCTCTTCTACCTGAACGCCCGAGTGGAGGATATTCCCACCTATGAGCAGTATTTGCAGAGTCAGGCACGCGACCTCTACGCCCAATTTGGCACCGACATTGAGAAATACCACGCCTATTTCGACCAAAATCTGCCCTACTTCTACGCCGCAGGCTATGGCCTTGTGATCGACGAGGAGGCCAAGGCATTGGGCATTGCCAACAACGATATTGCGCTGATTGACAAGGCCATTGCGATGTGGGAAGATAGGTCGAACGCCGAGGTTGGTCGCCGACTGCTCGAACGCTATACGCTGATGAACTTCACCACCGCTGCCCAATGGCGCAAGTGGTTCGACCAGAATAGGGATAATATGTTTTTCAGCGAGTCGGCCGGCTGGAAATGGCTCATCAACTCGCGCGAGGAGGGTGCCAATCCCTATTTCGACTACTTTATGCGTAGCAAGGCTGCGCGTGCGGCTGTGGGCCAGACCGACAATAATAACCCCGTAGCTATCACAACCGATGCATCGAGGCTCTACGATGGCAGTTGGGTTGTTACCGTGCGTATGACCATCCATATGGGCTACCATATCTACGACCGCGTGGCCAGCGACGACGTGTTTGTACCCACCGATGTTAAGTTCTGCCTGCCCGAGGGTGTTGAGGCTGTTGGCGGTGTGGTCAGACCGGCAGGTCAGTTCTACACGGCAGGTGGCACCACCGTATTCCGCAACGAGGCTGTATTCCAGCAGAGGGTGCGAGGTGCTGCGGTTGATTCGGAGTTGAAGGTGGCAGTTGAGTGGCAGTGCTGCGACCCCACCATCTGCTTCCCACCCCAATTGGAAGAGGTAGTGATTAAATTACAATAGAATCTATAAAAGGAAAAATCGAAAGGTTTTTCCTTTTTTTGGTCTAATACCAACAGGTTAAGCAACAGATGCAACAAGACTACCACTACCACAAAACAAAGGCACCACCCGAAAAAGGTGGTGCCTTTGTTTTATCAGCTTTGTAGTCAAACTATTTCTTTGCAGCGGCCTCGGCTTTGATGAACTCGTCGAGCTCTTTTGCACGAGCGGTAGCAACTTCGAGTTTGTCACCAGCGGTTACCTGTTTGTAGGCAGCGATAGCCTCGGCATTGAGGTTCTTGCTATCGTAAGCAGCACCCAGCAGGTAGTAAACATCACTAACGCCCTCGGGAGTCATCTGGAAAGCAGCAGCAAGCTCTGCCCACTCGATAATCTTGTCCCAATCCTGGTTCTGACCTGCCATCTGCAAGCGGAACATCTGGTTCTCGGCATTGGTCTGGTCGGCGTTCACGAGGGTCTCGAGAGTTGCGTAAGCAGCCTCTTTGTTGCCGGCAGCGTTCTCGTCCTGAGCTTTCACGAGCAGGTAGTTCGAGAGAGCCTTTTTGGCCTCAGCTGCGGGCTCAGCAAATTTGCTGTGACGGCTTTCGAGAGCGATGATGTCGGTATAAACCTTCACACCATTCTCCCAATCCTGCGACTCGCAGTAGCTCATTGCGAGGTTGAGAGCCAGGTCGGTATCCTGGGGGTTAGCCTCGTAGCCTTTTGCGAATACCACAGCAGCCTCGGCATACTGTTTGTTGTTGAATGCGTTGGCACCCATCATTTTGTATACTTTCGAGATAGCGCTCTTAGCCTGACGCGAGGTTTTGGCGTCGCTATACAGCAGAGCGAGCTCGTCGGCTTTGTTCAAGTTTGCCAAAGCAGCCTCGGTGTCGGTGTTCACCAAGCCCAAACCTACGCGGAAGTAGCAGGTGGGGATGAGTTTCTGAGCACCCTCAAACACCTCCATAACGTCGTTATTGAGAGCCTCGTCGGCAGCTTTTTCGAGGATAGGCAAAGCCTCGGCATAGTTTTTAGCCTTCACCAAAGCCACAGCCTCGTTGTACATCTTCTTCACATCGTTCACAGCGTCCTGAGCCGATACACTAACACTAACCAGCAAGGCTGCCACAGCGATAAGGAGCGATTTCATCTTCATCTTTTCAATCAGTTTTTATAGTTAATATGTATTGTTTTTGCCATATAATCCTCTCTAACCGACAAAGTTATGCAAAAACCTCGGAAATTACAAATTTAGCGTCGCAGTTTTTTGAAAAATTGTTCCATCACCTCTCGACACTCCTGCTCCATAAGTCCCTTTTCGACCACGGTTTTGGGATGCAAAACGTGGTCTGAATAGGTTGAATAGCCCTTTTTAGGGTCGGCTGTGCCATAGACCACTCGGCCAATTTGGCTCCACGCAAGCGCTCCAGCGCACATAATACAAGGCTCCACCGTGACGTATATCGTACACTCGGGCAGATACTTGCCACCCAGAGCATTCATCGCAGCCGTGAGGGCCTGCATCTCGGCGTGGGCCGTAGCGTCGCCCAGCGCCTCCACCCTATTGTGGCCCTTACCCACAATTCGGCCACCGCACACCACCACCGCTCCGATGGGTATTTCGCCCTCGTCGGCAGCTGCTCGCGCCTCGGCCAAGGCAGCCTGCATAAAAAAATGTTCAATGTTGTATTCTGCGTCCATCTTTTTTTCTTACCTTTGGAAGTTTTTTGAAGCCTACGACAAAAATACAAAAAATATAGCAAATAATAAAATCTAAGAGTTACAAACTATGTACAGAACACACACTTGCGGCGAACTTCGCATCGACAACCTTTCGCAAGAGGTAACCCTTGCAGGATGGGTACAGAAGAGCCGCAACCTCGGCGCAATGACCTTTATCGACATCCGCGACCGCTATGGCATCACCCAGCTGGTGGTAGACGACAACTCGCCCGCCGAGATTAAACCCATTGCCGACTCGCTCGGTCGTGAGTATGTAATTCAGGCCACCGGTAAGGTTGTTGAGCGTTCGAGCAAAAACCCCAAGATGGCTACCGGCGATATCGAGATTGCCGTGACCAACCTCCGCATCCTCAATGCTGCCGAGACTCCTCCCTTCACCATCGAGGACAACTCCGACGGTGGCGACGACCTTCGTATGCGCTACCGCTACCTCGACCTGCGTCGTAACCCCCTGAAAAACGCACTTATGCTGCGCCACCGCATGGCTCAGGTTACTCGCAACTTCCTCGACGGCGAGCACTTTATGGAGATCGAAACCCCCTATATGATTAGCTCTACCCCCGAGGGCGCACGCGACTTCTTGGTACCTTCGAGGCTCAACCCCGGCAAGTTCTACGCACTGCCCCAGAGTCCCCAGACCTTCAAGCAGCTGCTGATGGTGGCCGGCTACGACCGCTACTTCCAGATTGTACGCTGCTTCCGCGACGAGGACCTCAGGGCCGACCGTCAGCCCGAGTTCACCCAGATCGACTGCGAGATGTCGTTCGTGGAGCAGGAAGATGT
>JAEIGA010014060.1_pt1 | contig 12172 bp, 8 predicted proteins | sample 9270691 | NCBI WGS metagenome assembly JAEIGA01 (sample SAMN17057246, study PRJNA624740) | gut metagenome | biome: biome; isolation source: fecal sample | host: Bos grunniens | place: China: Xizang | collected 2019
AGTCAAACAAAAGGCGTCTGCTGCTAATGCGAAACTTATGGAACTTACTCAACAGTTGCAATTGGCAAAGCAAGTAATTAAAACAAATTTTGAGCAATTAAGTTGGGTGAATTTTGGTATTGCTGATAAACGCTAGTTTTACTAAGCATTATTATTCTAAATACAAGTAGAGCAATCAAGTGAGCCTCATGTTGTAAATACATCGGGGCTTATTTTATGTTTGCTATAATCAATAATCTTATAACTAAATTCTAGGTTATGTAATACTATCAAAAAATATTATTACTTTTACAATATAAAATTTAGATGGACTATGAGTAGATGTATTTTATTGATACTATTTTTAATTTGTAGTTTTACGTGTATGTGTTCGCGTAATTGGCAGAACGATATTCTTGGTGATGGTTATAAAATGTACCGCATCGTAATGCCTAATGATTATTCCGGTAAAGTTGTTTCAACCATTATTAAAAAGTCTGCGAATACTCCAACATACAGAGCTGTGTTATACATACATGGGTTTAATGACTATTTTTTTCAAAAAGAGATGGGAAATATCTTTGTAGAACACGATTATAACTTTTATGCTATTGATTTAAGAAAATATGGAAGATCTATACTCGAAGGACAACGAAAATTTGAAGTGCTTAGTTTGAATGAATATTTTGCCGATATAGATTCGGCTTTGACGATAATCAAATATGAAGGAAATAAAGAAATTATTCTTATGGGACATTCGACAGGAGGACTTATTTCATCGTATTTTCTAGCTAAAATGGGAAATAAATATCCTGAAATAAAAGCTCTAATACTTAATAGCCCATTCATGGATTTTAATTTGAGTAACACGCAAGAGGAATATTTATTACCAATTGTGTCAATGCTTTCAAGTATATTTCCAAATATTTCTATTTCTCAGAATAGTAGTGATGCATATTCTAAAAGTTTATTAAAAGGGTATCATGGCGAATGGTCGTATAATACCGATTGGAAAATACCTTTATCTCCTGATGTTACTATAGGTTGGTTAGGCGCAATATATAACGCTCAAAAGCATTTACAAAAAGGTGTGAATATCAATATCCCGATTCTACTTATGCGTTCGTCGAAATCGGTTTATGGTGACTCGTGGAATGTAGAGTTCAATAAGGGTGATTGTGTACTTAATGTAAACGAGATATCTACATACGGTAAAAGATTAGGAGAGAATGTTAGGGAATTGGTAGTAAAAGAAGGCTTACATGATATAATGTTATCACGCAAGCCTGTAAGATACGCTGTGTATACTTATATCTTTAATTGGTTAGACTACATTAATCTATAATTTTTGTTTGTTCAATCTGTTTTTGAGCCAATTTAAGCTTGTTTTCAAGAAATAAACGCTTTTTAATTGCGGCTTTACCTTTAATTCTATTGCTTGCACAACGATATGTTTCAGCTATAGCATTTTTGTATTTATCATTAAGAACAATTGTATGTGATTTTTTGCCTTGAAAAACCAAGTTAATTCTAGAATTGATATTATCCGCAATAAAACAGCCAAGTGTATCACATTGAGCATTATCAAATGTAATGCTTTCATATGTAACACCACCACTATTGTATCGATAATTTCGAGCATTATCATATGCAATTGTTTTGGATGCAACCAAACCGGATTTAGTCTTTAATGTAACACTTGTATGTTTCACATCTTTCCCAGATAGATAAGAGACCATGTAAAACATATCATTCTCATCAATTCTAGGTTCGATTATTGTACGCTCTGTGTTACTTGCATCTCCGGCAATTGTCTTGTGAACATAAAAACCTTCTACCATGTCTTTATGTTTAATATACTTGAATTTTCCATCATATAGCATATTCTCTTTTTCAAGGACGGTAATCAGACTATCATTTATAGCTATTTCATTTTTTATGATACTTTCTTGATTTAATGTGCGTAAATGAAGTCCTTTTTTTAATTGTTCAATATCGTCGGAATTCTGTTTTAGAGAGTCTAATAATTGCATGGAAAGAGTGTAGTTTCCTGTTTCATATGCCGATTGAGCTTGTGATAATAAATCGATATTATCACTGTTATTCCCACAAGATTGAACCAAGCTAGCAAAAGCAAAAATAGCAATGCTTTTGATTATTTTTTTAGTTGTTACTACGTTGAACATCTTTTACACCTTTTATGTTTCTTATTTTCTTGATTAATTCATTTAATGCTGATATATCACCAATACCTATTACTAAATAACCTTGAAATAATCCATCGTTTGAATCAATAGAAATATTACGTAGGGTAGTATCTTTTTCTTTTGTGATAATCGATGTTATATTTGTTACTATACCAATATCGTCATTTCCTACTATACGAAGTGTTACCGCGAACTGAGCACCAATTTTCCCCGACCATGTGGCGCGAATTTCTCGGTTAGGGTCTTTTCGTAACAAGTGTTTTAAATTATTACAACCAGAACGATGAATTTTTATGGCACCTGTACTTGAAATATATCCTGTAACATCATCTCCAAAAATTGGGTTACAACATTTACATAAATTATAATTGATGCCTTTCATATTCTCTCCAATAACAAGAACATCGCCGGTTTTATTGTCTTCTTTTTCTGACGTTTGTTGCAAAACAAAGTTTGCTGCTGTTTCGTGAACAACAACTTCTTTATCTTTATTATCAATTTCTAGATATGTATCAATTACATCGTTGATATTAAGTATCTCATCAGCTATTGCTTTATAGAAATCAGTAAGTGTTTTGTATCCTAATTTCTTTAAAGTGCGCATTAGTAAAGCTTCTTCTTCTTCTATTTTTCTGTTTTTAAGTCGTCGTTGAAGTAGCTCTTTACCAAATTCAGCCGACTTAGAGTTCATCTCATTAATTGACTGCTTGATTTTATTGCGTGCTTTGGATGTTACAACAAAATTAAGCCAATCTAGCTTGGGCGATTGTACGTTTGATGTTAATATCTCAATTGTATCGCCACTTTGTAATTTGTATGTGATTTTTTGGTTTTTACCATTGACTTTTCCTCCTATACACGCACATCCAAGTTTTGAGTGTATATGAAAGGCAAAATCAAGTAGGGTAGCACCTTGAGGCAGTTTATATAAATCCCCTTTTGGTGTAAAAACGAACACTTCTTTGTCATAAACATCCATTTTTACGTCCTTCATCAATACCGTAGGACCTTCTTTCCCTGTTTCAAGCAAATCTCTCACATTGTTCATCCATGAATCAAGATTGGATTCACTCTTAATACCTTTATATTTCCAATGTGCGGCAAGACCTCGTTCGGCAATTTCATCCATTCTTTTAGTGCGTATCTGGACTTCAACCCATTGACTTTCAGGTCCATGAACTGTAATGTGCAAAGATTCATAACCATTTGACTTTGGAATTGTAAGCCAATCTTTTAGTCTAGCCGGATTTGCTTTGTACATATCCGTTACAATTGAATATGCAACCCAACATTCAGTCTTTTCTTTTTCAGGGACAGTATCAATAATAACTCTAATAGCAAACAAGTCATAGATTCCATCTACATCTATATTTTGTTTAACTATTTTATTATATATTGAATTAATAGACTTTGTGCGCCCTTTAATCTCAAATTTAAGTCCTGACTTTAATAATGCATCTTTTATCGGTGCAATAAAGTTGTCTATATATTCTTCGCGTTTATCTTTAGTTTGGTCCAATTTGTTGGCTATCTGCAAATAAACATCTCTTTTAGTGTACTTAAGGGATAAATCTTCAAGTTCAGATTTAATCTTATACAAACCTAATCTGTGAGCAAGTGGGGCGTATAAATATTTAGACTCATTAGATATATCAAATACAAAATTCTCATTGGGATGATGATTAATCATTCTCATGATACTCAAACGGTCAATAATCATTATAATTATTACACGTATATCTTCTGCAAAGGTTAGAAGTAATTTATGGTAGTTTTCACTTTCAAGAGCTGATCGCTTTTTGTATAAACCGGAGATTTGAACAAGACCTTTTATTAATTTGGCAATATCATCACCAAATTCCTTTTTAACAATATTTTCTGGAATAAAATCAGATTTACATAAATTATATAAAAGTATGGCAATAATCATGTTTCGATCAACACCAAAACATTCAATCATTGTCAAAGCAGTTGCCATGTGTCGAATTGTCGGGTTGATACCATATTTATCGCGAGCATAATGTTTCTGTTCTATACCATCTTGTATAAATTTATGAACTTTATTTATATCTTCCTTACTTACAATGTATTTAACCGACTTCAAAAGGCTTTTGCATTGTTTAACGACAAGAATTCGTTCTTCCTCGTTGAAATATTCAATCTGCATAACCTGTATTTTATATAATTTTCTTTCAAAGTTAACTATTCAATGACATAAATGCAAATTGTATATCTTAAAATTTGCAATACTTACTTTTTTACACTAATTTTGGATAATTAAATAATAAAACACAACTAACACTTAATAACATGCTTAGCACAGAAGATTTGAGTCAATTAAAGGCTAGAGGGATTTCGGAAGAAACCCTTAAAGAGCAATTAGAAACATTTAAAATCGGTTTCCCTTTCTTAAGAATTGAAGCTAGTGCCTCAATAGGGAATGGAATTACTAAATTTGGAGAAGATGATATCAATGATTGTATTGCCGAATGGGATAATTTCCTAGCCGGTGGGGGAGTCGTTGAAAAATTTGTACCTGCATCGGGAGCTGCAAGTCGTATGTTCAAAAATATGTTTGAATTTATGAATAGTAGTAATGATGTTCCTACGACTGATTTTGAAAAGAAATATTTTGATGAAATAGAAAAATTTGCTTTTTACGATGCTTTAAATGAAGAGTGTGTAAAAAATCATGGTTTTGATATACCAACACTTAAATCTGAAGGTAAGTACAAAGAAATAGTACAATGTATGCTAAAAGATTGCGGTTTAAACTATGGATTTTTACCTAAAGCCTTATTGCAATTTCATAAAGTTGATAATGAAGTTCATACTCCACTAGAAGAACATCTTGAAGAAGGTGCACAATACGCGACCGACAAAGATAATAATGTAAATATCCATTTTACTGTATCTCCAGAGCATAAACCGGAATTTATAAAGTTGATTAATGCTAAAGTCCCTGCTTTTGCTGAAAAATGGGGAGTTAAATACAATGTTTCCATGTCGGAACAAAAGCCATCAACTGATACAGTAGCGGTAGATATGGAAAATAATCCATATCGTGAAGATGGTAAACTCCTTTTCCGTCCGGCTGGTCATGGTGCGTTGCTTGAAAATTTAAATGACATTGATGCGGATGTGGTTTTTGTGAAAAATATTGACAATGTCGTACCAAGTAATCTTCGAGCAGAAACTATTAAATACAAGAAAGTGATTGGCGGTTGTCTTGTAAAAGTTCAAAAACAGATCAAGAAATATCTTGAAATGCTTGAAAGTGGTAGTTATTCGATGGACGATGTTCGTGAAATGTTAAAATTCTTGCACGATACATTATGCGTGCGGTATGATGATACAAAACATTTGGAAGATTGTGAATTAGTTCTTTATATTAAGAATAAGCTAAATCGTCCTATACGCGTGTGTGGTATGGTAAAAAATGATGGTGAACCTGGTGGCGGTCCATATATAGCATATAATAATGATGGATCACGTTCTCCTCAAATTCTTGAGTCTGCGCAATTTGATATGAATAAACCTGAATCGGCAGAACTCATAAAAAGTGGAACACACTTTAATCCGGTTGATTTAGTTTGCTACATTAAGGATTATAAAGGAAATAAGTTTAATCTTAAAGATTATGTGGATAAGAAAACCGGACTTATTTCCGAAAAATCAAAATCAGGAACAACAATTAAAGCACTTGAGCTACCTGGATTATGGAATGGATCAATGAGTGATTGGAATACCATTTTCGTTGATGTACCACTTGCTACATTCAATCCGGTAAAAACAGTAAATGACTTATTACGTGTACAACATCAAGGTTAATTTACATTAATGATATTAAGATAACTCCTCTGCTATTACAAATATAACAGGGGAGTTTATGTTCAACAAATAAAAAGTATATGTGTTATTCTTATAAATTAATATACGGAAAGATATGAGAAAATTATTTTTATTTATTGTTCTTGTGTTGTCTGGATTAGTTCAACCTTGCGCAAATGCATCTACACCTAAAACGCAACAAGTTAAAGAAATTAATCAAGAGCAATTTAAATCTTTAGTTGGAGCGTATAATAAAGGCTTTGATGGATTTAATATGGTTGCAAAAAAACCGGTGGTACTAGACATTTACGCAACTTGGTGTGGTCCATGTCGTAGATTATCTCCTATATTAAATGAATTAGCTACAGAATACAGTGGTAAAGTTGATTTCTATAAAATTGATTTAGATAAGAATCGAGAATTGGGTGAAGCTTTCGGAGTACAGTCCATTCCTATGGTAATATTTTTTCCTGTTAAAGGAAAACCACAATATATAATGGGATTATATCCCAAAAAAGAACTTAAAGAAGTTATTGACTATATGTTTTTTACAAAGAAATAAGTATATGTAATTTTATTAAATACAACAAAAGCAGGCTTAAGCCTGCTTTTGTTGTATTTATGTATTCAAAAGAATTATTCTTCAACAGCAGCCTGTGCAGCAGCAAGACGTGCGATAGGCACACGGAATGGAGAACATGATACGTAGTTCATTCCAAGTTTTGCACAGAACTTAACTGAAGATGGCTCACCTCCGTGTTCACCACAGATACCAACCTTCAATTCTGGCTTAGTTGAACGTCCCTTTTCTGTACCCATCTTAACAAGTTGTCCTACGCCTTCTTGGTCAAGAACTTCGAATGGATCTGTCTTGATAAGACCCTTTTCTTTGTATACCTTCAAGAACTTAGGAGCATCGTCACGAGAGTAACCAAATGTCATTTGAGTCAAGTCGTTTGTACCGAATGAGAAGAAGTCAGCAACAGTTGCTATTTGATCAGCAGTTAAAGCTGCACGTGGAACTTCAATCATTGTACCAATCTTGTAAGCAACAGTTTCACCACGTTCAGCAAATACCTTTTGAGCTGTTTCGTTAATAATATTTGCTTGCATTTGAAGTTCCTTAAGAACACCTACAAGAGGAATCATGATTTCAGGATGAACGTCGATACCTTTTGCCTTCACATTAAGAGCAGCTTCAAGGATAGCGCGTGCTTGCATTTCTGTGATTTCTGGATAAGTGTTACCTAGACGACAACCACGGTGACCAAGCATAGGGTTAAATTCTTCAAGAGAGTCAACGATAGCCTTAACTTCTTCAAGAGACATACCCATTTCTTCTGCTAATTCCTTTTGAGTAGCTGTTTGATGAGGAACGAATTCATGCAAAGGTGGGTCAAGAAGACGGATTGTCACTCCAAGTCCATCCATAGCTTCGAAAATTCCTTCAAAGTCGCCACGTTGCATTGGAAGAAGTTTTGCAAGAGCTGCACGACGTCCTTCTTCGTCGCGTGCAATAATCATTTCACGCATAGCTTTGATGCGATCGCCTTCGAAGAACATGTGTTCAGTACGGCAAAGACCAATACCCTTAGCACCAAATTTACGAGCAACTAATGCATCGCGAGGAGAGTCAGCATTTGTGCGAACATCAACCTTAGTATATTTTTCAGCAAGGTTCATGATTGCAGCGAAATCGCCATCAAGTTCAGCATCTACTGTTGATACCAAGCCATCATAAACATCACCTGTACTACCGTTCAATGAGATCCAGTCACCTTCTTTGTAAACCTTGCCACCCATTTCTACGGTCTTTTCCTTATAATCAACTTTGATTTCGCCAGCACCAGATACACAGCACTTACCGATACCACGAGCCACAACAGCAGCATGAGAAGTCATACCACCACGTGCTGTCAAGATACCTTGTGCTACAGTCATACCACGAAGGTCTTCTGGTGAAGTTTCGATACGAACCATGATAACTTTCTTCTTGCGTTCAGCCCATGCTTCAGCATCATCTGCAAAGAATACGATTTGACCTGTTGCAGCACCTGGAGATGCAGGAAGACCTTTTGCAACAGCTTTTGCATTTGCTAATGCTGACTTATCAAATACAGGGTGAAGAAGTTCGTCAAGTTTTTGTGGTTCCATACGCTTAAGAACTGTCTTTTCATCGATAATACCCTCACGAAGAAGATCCATAGCAATCTTCACCATAGCAGCAGCAGTACGCTTACCATTACGAGTTTGAAGTAACCAAAGTTTACCATCTTGAATAGTAAACTCTAGGTCTTGCATATCTTTATAGTGATCTTCTAGTTTTTGTTGTGTTTCTATAAGTTCTTTTGCACATACCGGCATAGCTTCTTCTAGAGAAGGATATTTAGCAGCACGTTCTTCTTCTGAGATTCCTTGAAGTTTAGCCCAACGGCGAGAACCTTCGATTGTAATTTGTTGTGGAGTACGAACACCGGCAACAACGTCTTCACCTTGTGCATTAATCAAATATTCACCATTGAAGATGTCTTCACCAGTAGCAGCATCACGAGTAAACGCAACACCTGTAGCAGAAGTTTCACCCATGTTACCATAAACCATAGCTTGTACGTTAACAGCAGTTCCCCATTCTTCTGGGATTTGGTTCATACGACGATATAGGATTGCACGTTCGTTCATCCAGCTGTCAAATACTGCGCAGATTGCTCCCCATAGTTGTTCCCAAGCACTTTCAGGGAAATCATTACCTGTTGACTTCAATACAGCTTCTTTGAATAACTTAACAAGTTTCTTCAAATCATCTACATCAAGTTCTGTATCAAGTTTAACACCTTTTTCTTCCTTAACAGCTTCCATAATTTCTTCAAATGGATCGATGTCGGTTTTATTCTTTGGTTTCATACCAAGAACAACGTCACCATACATTTGAACAAAACGACGATAGCTATCCCATGCAAAACGAGGATTACCAGACTTACGAGCAAGAGCTTCTGCAACTGTATCGTTCATACCTAGGTTTAGGACAGTATCCATCATACCTGGCATTGATACACGTGCTCCTGAACGAACAGAAACCAAAAGTGGATTTTCTGCATCGTTGAATTTGTTACCAGTAAGTTCTTCTACATGCTTAATTGAGTTCTGAACCTCAGCTTCGATCATTTTCACAACAGCTTCTTTACCTTCTTGTGTGTAGGTAGTACAAACTTCTGTTGTAATTGTGAAACCCGGAGGCACTGGTACTCCAATTAAATTCATCTCAGCAAGGTTTGCACCTTTACCGCCAAGAAGATTTTTCATATCGGCACGACCTTCAGCGTGTCCGTTACCGAAAGTATAAACACTCTTCATGAAAAATTAATTGTATGATTTTTAAATAGTTAATAAGTAATTTCTCTATATTTGACGCATTTAGATTAAAATCAACACCAAATGCTATCTGCAAATTTACTAAAATATTTCATATTTTGAAAGAAATATCCAATAGAATGTATTTTGAATAATTTTATTTAAAAAATAAAAGGTTAAGACTCTTTAAAGTTATAATATCAGTTTTTTTCGTAATTTTGCATAAAATTATACTAAAAAATGAGTAGAAAACGAAAAGAACTACCTTTATTAGAAGGCGTTGAAATAACCGGTGTGGCTGCCGAAGGTAAAAGTATAGCTAGAGTGAATGACATGGTTGTGTTTATTCCTTACGGAGCGCCAGGTGATATAGTTGATGTGAAAATTGATAAAAAAAAGCATAGTTATGCTGAAGGTCATATAGTCAATCTTGTAAAACCAAGTGAAGTACGTCAAGACCCATTTTGTCAACATTTTGGTGTATGCGGTGGTTGTAAATGGCAACACCTTCCATATAATGAGCAACTTAAATATAAACAACAACAAGTAAAGGATGCAATGGAACGAATTGCTAAAGTTCCTATTCCCGAAATTAATCCAATATTAGGTTCAGCCAACACACAATTTTATCGCAATAAATTGGAATTTACTTTTTCTAATAAGTGTTGGCTTACATTTGAAGAAATGCGAAGTGGAAAAGAATTCCCAGATCGTAATGCTTTAGGCTTTCATATTCCGGGTGCATTCGACAAAGTTCTTGATATCAAAAAATGTTGGTTGCAAAATGATATTTCAAATGAAATTAGACTTTTTATTCGCGAATATGCTTTATCTAAGTCTTATACGTTTTATGATTTAAAAGCTCAACATGGATTGATGCGTACTATTATGGTGCGTACTGCAAGTACTGGTGATATTATGCTTGTTGTAGTTTTTGGGGAAGATGATAGAGACAAAATCGCAGATGTAATGACAGCCATTGCAGATAAATTTCCTCAAATCACTTCTTTATTATATGTTGTGAATTTGAAAGTTAATGATACAATTGGAGATCAAGATATTATTACTTTTAAGGGGAAAGATTACATTGAAGAGGAAATGGAAGGTTTAAAGTTCAGAGTTGGAGCAAAATCTTTCTATCAAACAAATTCAGAGCAAGCTTATGAACTTTATAAGGTTGCAAGAAATATGGCTAACCTTACAGGTGATGAGCTAGTCTATGATTTATATACAGGAACAGGTACTATTGCTAATTTTGTTGCTCGAAATTCAAAGAAGGTTGTTGGTATTGAATATGTAGAAGACGCTATTGCTGATGCCAAACTAAACTCTAAAGTTAATGGTATTGAAAATACATTATTCTATGCCGGAGACATGAAAGATGTTTTGACAGAGGCATTTGTGGCACAACATGGGAAGCCAGATGTAATGATTGTAGACCCACCGAGAGCAGGTATGCATGAAGATGTTGTAAATGTAATTCTATCGTCAGAGCCTAAACGTATAGTATATGTAAGTTGCAATCCGGCAACACAAGCTCGAGATCTTGCTTTATTAGATAAAAAATATATTGTTACAGAAATACAACCTGTTGATATGTTCCCTCACACTCACCATGTCGAAAATGTAGTGGGGCTTACTCTAAAAGAGTAATCTACTCAGGAATCGTATCAATTAGATTTGAATTATAATATCTAATATCATTTGTGACATTCTTCCCAACAAAGGGAGGAATGTCATATTTATATTCACTATGTGGTATTTCAATTTCGGCAAGTACCAGACCTTCTAGTGCTCCTTTAAACTCATCTATTTCCCATGTATTTCCATTAAAAACTATAATATGACGATTTTTTTCAAGTATAGGCTGAATACAATGATTTCTTAATAGTTCTAAAGCATCGTTTAATGGAATGTTATATTCAAATTCACTTCTTGTATCACCTGTATTTTTACCCTTAATAGTAATAAATGCATTTTTGTCAGCAATTCTAATACGTACAGTACGGTCCTTATCTTTTGATAAATAGCCCTGACAAATATGTATACTTTTTGTGATATTTGCTTTGTAACTATCATTTACAACAATATACTTATGTTCAATTTCAATTGCCATATTTTATATATTTCTCATAATTACCAATAAATTGACAAAAAACAACAAAGTCTCTAATGTTTTTTTTGTAATTTTGCAAAAATAATTTTTTACTATATTTCATACAAGTATTATTGCTAAAATTAATGTTGAGACAATTATTTAAGTTTATAATGTATGTTTTGCTCATAATTTTTTCATCAGCAAACATATATTCCCAACATCCGGTAGCCCCAACAACAATAACAGGTATTGTACGTGATTCAGTAAGCCTTGAGCCAATTCCTTATGCTGCAATCTTTTTTAAAGGTTCTGATAAAGGATTGTTGGCCAATGAAAATGGTGAATTTAATATGACTACTTCAACTAATTTTATAAGTCTTAGTGTAACTACTATGGGTTATAAAGAAAAAGAAGTGTTTGTAAACAAAGGTAAAACAAATGAACTAGAGATTAAATTAGTTCCAACTGGTGTTGCTTTAAAAGAAGTTGTCGTTAATTATAAAAAAGATAAGTATTCAAAGAAGAATAATCCCGCTGTAATTTTTATGGAAAAATTACGCAATAGAAGAAAATTATATGATCCTAAAAATCATGATTATTATAGCTTTGATAAGCACACCAAAATTAATTTAGGCTTAAACAACTTCTCAGAAGAACAGAAAAAGAATTGGATTATGAAAAAATTTTCTTTTATATTTGATTATCTTGA
>JAEIGA010014061.1_pt1 | contig 12172 bp, 8 predicted proteins | sample 9270691 | NCBI WGS metagenome assembly JAEIGA01 (sample SAMN17057246, study PRJNA624740) | gut metagenome | biome: biome; isolation source: fecal sample | host: Bos grunniens | place: China: Xizang | collected 2019
ACGACAAGGCAGTAGCTCCTACATTGGCTATATGCCCTAACTGTGGCGAGTGGCACGTTTATCACACCGTATGCGGTGCGTGTGGTTATTACAGAGGCAAGCTTGCTGTTGAGAAAGCTGTCTAAATAATTCTTCTACCGCAAATGGCTGTTTGCCTATGCGGGTAGTTTTTTGTCAAAGACAAGAACGCACCTATGGAATTTTGTAGGTGCGTTTTTATCATTTTTTGAATATTATGCATAAGGCCGGATTTGTAAATATTGTGGGTAATCCCAATGTCGGAAAGTCGACATTGATGAACCTGTTGGTTGGCGAGAGGATATCCATTGCCACTTTCAAGGCTCAAACTACAAGGCATCGTATAATGGGTATCTTGAATACCGATGATGCCCAGGTTGTTTTTTCGGATACTCCGGGTGTGTTGAAACCCAACTATAAGTTGCAGGAGGCAATGTTGCGCTTTTCGCGCTCGGCACTCCGTGATGCCGATGTGTTGCTTTATGTAACCGACATGGTGGAGAGTCCCGAGAAGAACATTGATTTCATCGAAGAGGTCCGCAAGATTGATGTCCCCATTATTGTACTCATAAACAAGATTGACCTGGCAACACAGGAGGAGCTTGTGAAAAAGGTGGAGCTGTGGCACGAACTTATTCCCGAGGCTGAGATTCTGCCTATATCGGCAATTGCAAAGTTCAATGTAGATGTGGTGATGAAGCGTGTAATGGAACTTCTGCCCGAGTCGCCACCTTACTTTGAGAAGGATGCGCTTACCGACAAACCGGCACGTTTCTTTGTTACAGAGATAATCCGCGAGAAGATTCTGCTGCACTATGACAAGGAGATCCCCTATGTGTGTGAGGCTGTCGTTGAACAGTTCAAAGAGGATGACGGGAAGATATATATCAAATCCCTGATATATGTGGAACGCGATTCACAGAAAGGCATCATCATAGGTCACGAAGGCTCGGCCTTGAAACGTGTGGCAACGGATGCACGCCGTGAATTGGAGAAATTCTTCGGGAAAAAGATATTTTTGGAAATATATGTAAGGGTCGACAAAGATTGGCGTAACAGTGACCGTCAGTTGCGCCGTTTCGGATACGACCAGAAAGATTGATAGGAATATGGGAAATTTGGTAGCAATTGTGGGTCGCCCCAATGTGGGTAAGTCAACCCTTTTCAACCGCTTGACAGAGACAAAACAGGCGATTATATCGGACGAGGCCGGTACGACACGTGACCGCCAGTATGGTCGTTGCTATTGGTGCGGAAAGGAGTTTTCGCTTGTGGACACCGGTGGATGGGTGCGTAATTCGGACGATGTGTTTGAAGAGGCGATATGCGATCAGGTGACACTGGCTCTTGAAGAGGCCGATGTTATACTCTTTGTTGTGGATGCTATGAATGGTCTCACAGACCTTGATATGGAGATGGCATCAATGCTCCGACGTTCAAAGAAACCTGTTCTCGTGGTTGCCAACAAAGTCGATACGTATGAGATGCAATATGGCACAGCCGAGTTCTACAGTCTTGGCCTGGGTGATATGCACTGTATCTCGGCGGCCAACGGCAGTGGAACCGGTGACTTGCTCGATGAGATTCTGTCAAAGTTTACCAAAGAGGCCGAGGAGGCTCCCGAGGAGGATATACCACGTTTTGCCGTGGTAGGTCGTCCTAACGCTGGTAAAAGCTCGATAATCAACGTCTTTCTTGGTGAAGAACGTAATATCGTGACAAACATTGCGGGTACTACACGCGATTCGATCCTTACCCGTTACACAAAATTCGGTTTCGATTTCTATCTGGTTGATACGGCCGGTATACGCAAGAAAGGCAAGGTGAGCGAGGATATCGAGTACTACTCTGTGTTGCGCTCCATACGTGCCATTGAGAATAGCGATGTCTGCATATTGATGATTGATGCAACGCGTGGTATTGAATCGCAGGACTTGAATATCTTCTCTATCATACAGCGTAATCAGAAAGGTCTTGTTGTTGTTGTCAACAAATGGGACTTGGTTGAGGATAGGAGCGAGAAGGTGCAGAAATTCTTTGAGAACGCAATACGTGAGCGTCTGGCTCCATTTGTCGATTTCCCGATCATCTTCACTTCAGCTGTTACAAAGCAGCGTGTGTTCAAGGTGCTTGAAACCGCAAAGGAGGTGTATTTGAACTCGCAGAGAAAAATCTCCACAGCCAAGTTCAACGAGGAGATGCTGCCTCTCATTGAGGCATATCCGCCACCATCAATCAAGGGTAAGTATATCAAGATCAAATACTGTATGCAGTTGCACGAGACCAGAGTGCCGTCGTTCCTTTTCTTTGCCAACCTTCCGCAGTATGTGAAGGAACCATACAAACGTTTCCTTGAGAATAAAATCCGTGCCAAATGGAACTTCCACGGAGTGCCGATGAATATATTCATCAGGCAGAAGTAGACCGAGCTTGTCGAGGTCAACTCCCTTTCTGCTGATGAATGGAAGTGGGCGCAGCATGGCGAAAGCCAACTTCTCAAAGCCCGAATATATTCATCAGGCAGAAGTAAACATAAACAGTAGCCCCTCTTCATTCTTGGAGAGGGGCTACTGTTTATATACTGGTGTGTCTCTTTTTGGCTTATTTGCCATTCAGGGCCTGTTCCTTTACCTGTCGCAGGATTTCGCTAGAGAACAGGAACTCGTTGAGCTGGTCGTTCTTGGTGTTGAGGATCTGTGTCTTGTCTCCCTCCCAGGCAAGTTTGCCACCGGAGAGGAACAGTATGTGGTCGCCGATGTTCATCACTGAATTCATGTCGTGGGTGTTGACAATAGTGGTTATCCCGTACTCCTTTGTGATGTCGTGGATGAGTTCATCAATCACCAGTGACGTCTGGGGGTCGAGGCCGGAGTTGGGCTCGTCGCAGAAAAGATATTTTGGCTCAAGGGCTATGGCGCGTGCTATGGCAGCGCGTTTCTGCATACCTCCTGATATCTCTTCGGGTAATTTGTCCTGCGCCTCAATGAGGTTCACCCTGTCTAGGCAGGCTCTTGCGCGTGCCAGTCGTTCCTTGTAGGTCATTGTGGAGAACATGTCAAGCGGGAACATGACATTCTCCAGCACACTCATGGAGTCAAAGAGTGCTGCGCTTTGGAACAGCATGCCAATCTCGCGCCTGATAGTGATTTTCTCCCTCTCTTTCAGGGTTGTAATGTCTCGTCCGTCGTATATTATCTTGCCATTGTCTGGGGCGAGTAGGCCTACGATACACTTGAGCAATACCGTTTTTCCGGCACCGCTTTGGCCTATGATAAGGTTTGTTATACCGTTGTTGAAGGTGGCGCTCACGTCGTTCAGCACCGTTTTGTCTTCAAAATGTTTGTATATTGAACAGACTTCAATCATTGCATCATGATATTTGTTAATACTATATCGGCAAAAAGTATCAGTGCGCTGCAGCTTACCACGGCGTTTGTACTTGCCTTTCCTACCTCAATTGAACCTCCTTTGACGTTATAGCCATAGAACGATGCTACGGATGTGATGATGAAGGCGAAGAAGAAACTCTTTATTATGCTGTACCAGATGAACCATGCCGTGAACTCATGCTGTAGACCGACAGTCAGCTCCTCGGTTGTCATGATTCCGGTAAGCTTGCCTATGAGGAATGCTCCTCCGATACCCGATGCAATACTGAAGATTACAAGGATGGGGATGGTGAATACAAGTCCTGTCACCTTTGGCAGTATAAGGAAATTTGCCGAATTCACACCCATCATCTCGAGTGCGTCAATCTGTTGTGTCACTCTCATGGCTCCAATCTCGGAGGTGATGTTGGAGCCGACTTTGCCGGCCAGTATAAGACACATTATCGTTGACGAGAATTCAAGCAACAGTACCTCTCGTGTTGCGTATCCGGTAACGAATTTTGGCATCCAGGGGCTCTCGACGTTCGTTTTCATCTGTATGCACAGGGCTGCGCCTATGAACAGTGATATTATCAGCACGATGGGTATCGAGTTGACTCCCAACTGGAAAATTTCGTGAAGCGTGCGGCGGAAGAACATGCTCCATCGTTCGGGCTTTGTCAGCACGCGCTTCATTAGCAGCAGATAGCTGCCGAATGTCTTTATGGCTTCTGCAAATATCATTTTTTGTATGGTTTTCAAACGATTCGTGTGCAAAGGTACTATTTTTTGTCTTTTAATTGCACTAATGAGTGCTGCAATATTTTGTATTGATGCCAATTGCGTTATAAAAGAGTGCTTTTTTTGTGGAAACGGCAAAAATGCATTATCTTTGTTGTAAAGAAAAACGTTAATATTCCCGATATGGAAAAGGATATTGCAGGTGTTGTCGAGGAGGCTGCGGTCTTGCGTACAGAGAATCTTGTGAAGAAATACGGCAACCGTACCGTTGTCAATAATGTATCGTTCAATGTGAAACAAGGTGAAATCGTTGGTCTGTTGGGGCCGAACGGTGCAGGCAAGACCACTTCGTTCTACATGACAACAGGTTTGGTCATTCCCAACGGCGGCCGCATTTTCCTTGATGGCAAGGAGATTACCAAATATCCGGTGTACAAGCGTGCGCGTGCCGGTATCGGTTATTTGGCACAGGAGGCCAGCGTGTTCCGCAAAATGACTGTAGAGGACAACATCGCTTCGGTGCTTGAGCTTACCGGGAAACCGCTTGAATATCAGAAGGAGAAATTGGAGAGTCTGATCTCGGAGTTCCGTCTTCAGAAGGTACGCAAGAATCTTGGCGACCGTCTTTCGGGTGGTGAACGTCGCCGCACCGAGATTGCGCGCTGTCTGGCCATTGACCCTAAATTCATAATGCTCGACGAACCGTTTGCCGGTGTCGACCCTATTGCGGTGGAGGATATCCAGTATATCGTCTGGAAATTGAAGGATAGGAATATCGGAATCCTCATTACGGACCACAATGTGCAGGAGACGTTGAGTATTACCGACCGCGCATATCTTCTGTTCGAGGGACGTGTCCTTTTTGAGGGAACTCCCGAGGTGCTTGCCGAGAATCCTGTCGTGCGCGAAAAATATCTTGGTCGTGATTTTGTTCTCCGCAAACGTGAATTCCAGTTCTGATGCCCGATCTCCTGTGATGGGCGTTGTCATGCGATGCGTTTTTTTGTCTGTATTATTCTGTTACTATGAAGTTGTTTAGAGTTCTGGCGATTATTTTCCTACTCGCTTTCTGCGGTTTCTGTAACGCGCAGAATAGTGTTGTCGATGAGGGATTGCGTGCTATAATTGAGAAGGGGACCGATGAGAAGATAAGTGTAAATATCATATTGAAATCCCAGCTTCAGCCCGCACGGATAAAGGCGCTTGCCTCAAGGGCAAAGGAGAAGAATATGGGCCGGGAACACGTGGTCAGTGAACTCAAGGAGCATGTCGTGAAGGGGCAGGAATCCGTCCTCGTCTCTCTGCGTGAGGCTGCATCTGTGGGGCGAGTGGACAATATCACATGCCATTGGGTTGCCAATGTCATAAGTTGTGATGCCACGGGCGATGTGATTGCGGCGTTGGCACAGCATCCCGATGTCCTTGTAATCGGGTATGACATGGAGATGCAGGTGATTGAAAGCTGTGAGGCCTATGGTGATGTGCAACCTGTTGCAACATCCTCACACAGTGCTACACCTCACGTGCTGCAAGTGAATGCCGACGACGTTTGGGAACTCGGTTACACAGGAAAGAATGTTGTTGTGGCAATATTGGATTCGGGAACCAACCCCAACCATTATGATCTCAAGGACCATTTGTGGAGCGGATATGTAGATGCCGATGGCGACGGGGAGAAGGATGATCTTGTCAATGGATGGAATTTTGTCGGAAACAACTCAAATATAACCGATGATTATGGTCACGGTACGCATTGTGCAGGAATTGTGTGCGGTGATGGAACTGTGGGTAATGTGACAGGTGTTGCTCCCGATGCAACACTGATGACAGTGAAGGTTGTGAACAGGACGGGTGGCGGAACACCGGCGCAGATGATGTCGGGTGTTGAATTTGCTGTTGAGAACGGTGCCGATGTGTTGAGTATGTCCTTGGGCTTCAAGAGGTCGCAGATAAGCGATGCGGATATTGAGCTGTTGAGAAGGACTTTTGAGAACACCTTGCTTCTTGGTGTGCCGGTGTGTGCAGCGGCAGGAAACGATGGTAACAGCTATGGCGCCCCCGACAATATCGATTTCCCGGCAGCTTGCCCTCCTCCCTATCTGCACCCCGACCAGATGGTGAATGCGGGTGGTTTGACAAGTGTCATTTGTGTGGGTTCGGTAAACGTAAATGATGAGTATGTCAGTTCATCGTCGCAAGGACCTGTTACTTGGCAAGGCACAAGTTTCGGCGATTACTGCTACGATGCAGAGCAGATAGGTCTTATCCGCCCCGATATCTCCGCGCCAGGCGATCTTATATACTCCCTGAAGCACGATGAGAACGACAAATACAAGTATATGTCCGGAACGTCACAGGCAACCCCCTGTGTGGCGGGTGTCATTGCACTTATGCTTGAGAAGAATCCAGGCCTTACTCCTGCGCAGATATGCGAAACAATAGAAACTACTGCAAAGAAATTGACTGCAGAGAAAAGTAACCGCACCGGCTCGGGACGTATCGATGCCCTTGCCGCAGTAAATAGTATCGATGCGGTAAATCCACGTCCTTTCATCAGGTTGGCCCGTTTCTCTCCGGTGTCGATGACTGCGGGTGATGGCAAGGTCTTGAACTTTACTATTGAGAATAGCGGCAAGGGAGCGAGTGTAGGTGATGTCACTTCTGTTCTCTCAACCGCAGACCCCTATGTGACAATTGTTGACGGTGTGGCAAATCATGGCCTTTTGTCGGCCGGTGAAGTTGCCGAGGGCGAGTTCGTGATAAACGTCGCTGCGAATACTCCGAATGGGCACACAGCATATATGCAGATAACAACCTCTGATGGCGTATACGAGTGGCGGGATGACATTGCTGTCGTATTTGACAGCTATGCCCGGATTGTCTATCTTTCAAGCACCCCGGCAATTGCCAAGCCGGGCAAGAATGTGGCATTCAGCATTGATTTTGTAAACAAAGGAACTGCTGCAACAACGTCTGCCACAAAGGTTACTGTGACAACGGCATCACCTTACGCCACAATGGTTGTGGGCGAGGCAATGCTTGAGCCTATGGCTGCGGGTGAGGTGAGTACGGCCGAGTTTGTTGTGGATATTGATGAGTCTATCCCTGACAATAGCAATATAAGCTTTGATATATATGCTGTTCCCGGTAATTATACTACAGTAGAGAGCTTTGTCTTTGAATTTGAGTCGGGGTTGGATGATGCGGGATATGCATTGGACGGCTTTGACTCTTGGACAACGTTTGATGCCAGCAATGACGGCCGTAACCATCCGTGGTGGCACTCTTCTGTAGCGGGCACGCATAGGGTAGAGAGTGTCGGTGAAGCACATTCCGGTATTGGCCAGATGATGAGCGAGACATATTGTCAGGCATTAATGATGGATTATACAGTTCCGATAGACAACTATCTTGTATCTCCAAAGGTGAAGGTTGCAGCCGGAGGCAAAATGAGTTTTTGGGCACGTGTCCATTCGGCTGTATGGTTCGGGGAGCATTTCGGCGTGGCTGTCTCCGAGAATGGCAACAGCTCTGCCACGGATTTTGTGATGCTTGACGAGTGGACGATAACAAAAGACAATGGCGACGGATGGATTGAATATACCGTTGACCTCTCGGCCTATGAAGGCAAGGAAATCTATGTTGCCATACGTCACTTCTTCACCGCCGAGCAATGGAAGGAGTTGTGCAATGGCTACAATGTATATATACTGCATGTCGATGACGTAATGTTCCACAACGTGGTGGATGTGTCGACAGAATTCGTGTATGACAACTACAGCTATTTCTCCTTGCTTGTCGAGGGAAAACCGCTTCCTGCCCCATCCAATGTCGTGGCTGTTCCTGTTGATAGCGGTTCCGTCAGGATAACTTGGGATGCAGTGAAGAATGCCCAAAGATACAATATCTACCGCGATGGTGTTTATGTTGCCAATACGACGGGGCTTGAGTATACGGATGGCGGTCTCTCCTCCGACACCGAATATAGCTATTGCATTGCAGCCGTGTATAATGACAAGGAGTACGAGTGGTCTGCTGCTGCAAATGCAACAACCGGCAAGGCCGATTTCAGTGTGAAGGTAAAGGCGGTTGTTCCCGAGGTACTGGCTGTGGGTGAGAATGTTCTTCAGATAACAATGCTTAATAACGGATGCTATGAGCAGGAATCAAGGAGTACCCTCACGCTTACAACAGATGATCCTTATGTGACTGTTAAAAGTGGTGCAATAGGATTGAATGCTCTGTCTGCGGGTCAGGAAGATACAAAGACTTTTACAATAGAAATCGATAGATTGGTGCCCGATGGACACAAGATTGGCTTTAATATTAATGTGGACGAAATTTATTCAAGTCACTTTTGGAATTGTCCTTTTGTGCTGAATGTTGCCAACGGTGAAAGAGAGGTTTTTGTGTCCGAGGCCAAGTCACTTGTGGACAATTGGGGCGTGGGCTATCCCGACGAGAATGCAAAGCAGGCCTATCGTGATGCTGTCGATGCAGCGTTGTTGTATTCGGATATCGCAGAGGCAAAGGCTACGCTGTATGCGGCAGATGTGGTGATGCCAGAGGATGGTCGTGCCTATTATATAAAGGCAAAATTTGATGGTGAGAACAGTCGCTACCTCTACCAGAATGCCGGTGGACTTGCTGTTGTTGAGGCTTGCAATGTCAAACCGGATGGGTTGTCGGGAGTTTTTGTGTTCCGTCATATTGCGGGGAACAGATATGCTCTCGTGAACAATTCCGGCCAATATATGGTGTACTGCGCCAACGGTAAAGAAGGCGCAGGTGGCTCATTGAACGGCTTTGTTGGAGGTTATGTCCAAAGCGGCAACGATGCCGAGATAACATTCCTTCAGGCTACAAGGCTTCAGGCAACCAATCCCGTCACTGTTGATGCCGCAACCGAATTCTTCGGCGGTTTTGCAATGTATGCATATAACGGCAGTGACAAGGCAATGTATTATATGACTGCTGGTGAGAACGGATTCCATAGCCAGTACAGCAATAGTCTCTTTTATGACGGGGTGCAAAGTTCTGTCTTCTATCTTGAGGAGACTACCTACCCGAATACTCCAAAACTCAATGCAATCTCCAACAGTCAGCTGGTGACCGGCATTGATGCCGATGGCATGGCAACATTCAGTTCCCCATTCCCTGTGCTTGTCCCCGAAGGTGTAACTGTATATTATGCGCAGAGAACTGATGAGACGGGCGTTGTACTTGCAGAGTATGATGGAGAGGCCTTGCCTGCCAATGAAGGTGTCCTTATTGCAGGCAATGTCGGTGTGGTTACAATGAAGCCTGCATTGGATGAAAGGATTGCAGAGATGGATAACCGCTTCTCCCATTCGGCAGGTGTGGCGGTGCCGCTAGAGTATGGCGGTGCCTATCTGCTTGCCGGTGGTTCTGATGGTCCGGGATTCTATCTGTGTTCGGCCGGTGTGTTGGCTATGAACAAGGCTTATCTGCAGTCGTCGTTGATTCAGGGTACGCCGGCCAATATGGTGTTGCTATATCATGATGCAACCGGAATTTCAAGTCCCATTGATGAGACATCTGCCGATGGGGTGGTGTATGATCTTTGTGGACGACGTGTGCAAAACCCGGCGTCGGGAATCTACATTGTAGGCGGTAAAAAAATCTATATTAAGTGATATTGGAGATGAGAAAGGTTTATTGCAGTCCGGTAGCTGATGTCATTGAACTTGTTGCAGCAAATGTGATTGCCGCATCGGATACACAAGGTGGGGCCGGAGTCGGAGTTGGTTCCGGTACGGTGAGTCCGGACGAGGCATGGGCGGACGGGTCTCGTAATGCATGGTCTGATATCTGGGGAACAATGTAACGCCGCTTCGTGTAGTAAAGCACTCTTTCCTGTATGTTGTTTTCTTTAAGAACGGGTGGTGTGGGGTGTCCTGAATCTGTATGTTTTGTTCTTGTTGCAACAAAATTTGTTTTTACTTGATTTTCTGCTCTGTTTTTTGTATTTTTGTGCGCCTTAAATTAAAGTGCGCATTGTGTCCTGATGTGTGGATGCAATGGAATCTTTCGGATTGAAGAAATTATTAAAATTTTTATATAATGGAATTTACACTTAAAAATCAGGATGCTACAAGTGCAATCCTTTCGGTAAACATTCAGGAGGCCGATTATGCGGCTTTGGTTGAGAAGCAGTTGAAGAATTTCCGTCAGAAGGCCAATATTCCGGGTTTCCGTCCGGGTATGGTGCCCATGGGCTTGATCAAGAAGCAGTACGGCACAGCTGTAAAGGCTGAGGAAATCAATAAGTTGTTGCAGACAAAAATCTTTGAATATATCAGAGAGAACAAGATCGATATGCTCGGTGAACCACTCCCTATTGAGGAGCAGCAGGCAAACATCAACATGGCCGAGGACAAGGAGTTTACTTTCGAGTTCGAGATTGCCCTTGCTCCAAAGTTCGATGCAGTGCTTGACAAGAACGATGCTCTTGCATACTACAGAATACAGCCTACCGAGGAGATGATCCAGAGCCAGGTTGATGCTTTTGCACAGCGCTGTGGCGAGTACAAGCAGGTTGAGGCTTATGAGAACGGCGATATGCTCAAGGGTACACTCACCGAGGCTGTTGAGAACGGTATTGTGGTACGCGAGGCTGTGATGATGCCTTCATATATGAAGAACGATGACCAGAAGGCTCTCTTTGCAGGTTCAAAAGTGAACGACGTTGTTACATTCAATCCTTTCACAGCGTTCGACGGTAATGAGGCTGAGCTTGCTTCACTCCTCAAGGTTGAGAAGAACGAGGTTGCCGCACACAATGGCGAGTTTACTTTTGCTGTGAGCGAAATTACACGTTTCGTTGCAAGCGAAATCAACCAGAATGTGTTCGATGCTGCATTCGGCAAGGACGCTGTAAAGAGCGAGGAGGAGTTCCGCGCCAAGATTGCCGAGCAGTTCGAGGCACGTTTCGAGGTTGAGAGCGACTATAAGTTGCTCATGGATACACGCGACTATCTCATGAACAAGGTTGGCAAGCTCGAGTTCAACGAGGCTATTCTCCGTCGTATCATGGATTCAAACAAGGCCGAAGGTGAGACTGTCAGCGAGGATGATTTCCAGAAGAGTCTTACAGAACTCCGTTGGCACTTGGTTAAGGAGCAGCTTGCGAAGAAGTTCGAGGTTAAGATTGATGACAATGATGTCCTCAATGTGGCAAAGGGCGCTACACGTGACCAGTTCGCGCAGTACGGTATGGCTAACGTACCCGAGGATCTGCTCGAGAACTATGCGAAGGAGATGCTCAAGCAGGATAAGACACGCGAGGCGCTCATCAATCGTGCAGTTGACGTGAAACTTATCCAGGCCATCAAGGGTGCAGTTACCTTGAACGAGGAGAAAGTTTCTGTTGAGGATTTCAACAAAAAAGTGTCTGAAAACGCTTAATATATAACAATGGGTAATGTTCCGGCCTATTGGTTTGTCCGATAGGCCGGAATTTTTAGATATTGTTTGAACAGAAACCGGTTTTTAAAGTAACAATAAACAAAAAATTGTCGTATGGATAGAGATGATTTTAGAAAGTATGCCACCAAGCATCTTGGCATGAACGGTATGGTTTTGGACGATGTGATGAAAATGCAGTCGCAGTACTTGAACCCGTATATCCTCGAGGAGAGACAGTTGAATGTAACGCAGATGGATGTCTTTTCGCGTCTGATGATGGACAGGATCATTTTCCTTGGAACACAGATTGACGATTACACTGCCAATACCCTGCAGGCGCAGCTGCTGTATCTCGATTCTGTAGACAGTGGTAAGGACATCTCTATCTATATCAATTCGCCCGGCGGTTCGGTATATGCCGGTCTGGGCATCTATGATACAATGCAGTTCATATCGAGCGACGTTGCTACCATCTGTACCGGTATGGCGGCAAGTATGGCTGCGGTGCTGCTTGTTGCAGGTGCCGAGGGAAAGCGTTCGGCTTTGACTCACAGCCGAGTGATGATACATCAGCCTCTGGGTGGTGTACAGGGTCAGGCCAGCGACATCGAGATTAC
>JAEIGA010014062.1_pt1 | contig 12172 bp, 6 predicted proteins | sample 9270691 | NCBI WGS metagenome assembly JAEIGA01 (sample SAMN17057246, study PRJNA624740) | gut metagenome | biome: biome; isolation source: fecal sample | host: Bos grunniens | place: China: Xizang | collected 2019
AAATCAGTGGTTGCACCAACCTACGCAATCTATATGCCGGCTACAATCAACTCTCGTTCATCAGCTTTGTCGGTCTTGAAAAGCTCGAAAACATCAACATCAACTCCAACAAGATTTCGAAGCTTTATGTCCAAGGGCTATCCAACCTCCAAACGCTCTTTTGTAGCGACAACCACATGACAAAACTCGTAGTAAACAATTGCGACAACCTGTCGGACCTTGACGCTTCCTACAACGATCTGACAGCGCTCAACCTCAATGGCACCGGTAAACTCGCGTTCATTGACCTGGAATGGAATGACCTCACCTACCTCGACTTGAGCAACCAGCCATTCCTCCAACGCCTTGATGTATCCAACAACCAACTCATCACCCTCGACCTCACCAACGACACTGTCCTATCGTTCATCAACCTCAGCGACAATTACTCGTTGAACGACCTACGCACCGATGGTTGCTACTCTATCCGTCAGATTGTCGGCACTTGGCACGACTACAACTTTTAAGGGAACGTCTATTATTTCCCGAATTTAGTTACTGCTTTAGATTTATAGTTCTTCCTTTTGTGTGCTTTTTTATGTTTGTTAACAGTGCTATGCCGTAATGTGGCAGTGGTCCATAGCGAAATTTGCATTATCATTGACGACTGACAGTAAAATAGCTTTTTCACTGCTCGCCACCTATGTGACTCAATAAGTGCAAGCCTACCATCTTACCTGAAAGATAAGAAAGGAGCAACTCACATCGTAGCAGAATAAATCACATCTTCTCATGTGAATAGCACTGACAAATAGGAAGCAGAGCAAACCTGTAGAGATTACTGACGACTGACAAGATTATATATTTGTTGCACTATCCCTCTGTCGCGAGCAGTTGCCACCTCAAAAGCGACGGAGGGATTTTTTGCACCCTTTAAGGCATTAAAGACTTGATTTCTACTGAAGAGTGCAAAAGAGTCAGCGATAGGACACAAAAAAGTAAATAGCAGTCTTTGAGATTTGCTCATTTTGTCGTATCTTTGCAAAGAATATGCGCCATCGCGAGAGCCGCTACAGACAGACATCTTTGAAGCGGCATTCAGACGAGATAAGCATACGATTATAACAGAAATAACTAATTGAAAATGAAGAATATCCGCAATTTTTGCATCATTGCACACATCGACCACGGCAAAAGTACTTTGGCAGACCGTCTGCTTGAGTTTACCAACACCGTATCGTCTAAAGACATGGAAGCTCAGGTGCTTGACGACATGGACCTTGAGAAAGAGCGAGGCATCACCATCAAGAGCCACGCTATCCAAATGGAATACAAACACAACGGTGAGACATATATCCTCAACCTCATTGACACTCCTGGACACGTCGACTTCTCTTACGAAGTGTCGCGCTCTATCGCTGCTTGTGAGGGTGCATTGCTGATTGTCGACGGCTCTCAGGGCATTCAGGCTCAGACCATTTCCAACCTCTACATGGCTATCGACAACAACCTCGAGATTATCCCTATCGTCAACAAGTGCGACCTCGATAGTGCAAAGCCTGAAGAAGTGGAAGACCAGATAGTCGACCTCCTCGGTTGCGACCATGAGGAAATCATCCGTGCCAGCGGTAAGACCGGCATGGGTGTACAAGAAATTCTCAACGCTATCATCGACCGTGTGCCTGCTCCTAAGGGTGACCCTGAAGCTCCATTGCAAGCACTCATCTTCGACTCGGTGTTCAACCCATTCCGTGGCATCATCGCCTACTTCAAGATTGTCAATGGCACAATCAAGCCGGGCGACTTCGTGAAATTTGTCGCGACAGGCAAGGAATATGACGCCGATGAAATCGGTGTGCTCAAGCTCGACATGGCTCCTCGCAAAGAGTTGTCGGCCGGCAACGTGGGCTACATCATTTCGGGTATCAAGACATCTAAGGAGGTAAAGGTCGGCGACACCATTACTCATGTTGCCAAACCATGCGACAAGGCTATCGAAGGCTTTGAGGAAGTGAAACCGATGGTCTTCGCCGGTGTCTACCCTATCGAGACTGAAGACTACGAAAACCTCCGTGCATCGCTCGAAAAGCTCCAGCTCAACGACGCATCACTCACCTTCCAACCTGAGTCGTCGGCAGCATTGGGCTTCGGATTCCGTTGCGGCTTCCTCGGTCTGCTCCACATGGAGATTGTCCAAGAGCGTCTGAGTCGCGAATTCGACATGGAAGTTATCACCACTGTGCCTAACGTGTCCTACAAGGTCTACGACAAGAAGGGCAACATGTCGGAAGTGCACAATCCTTCAGGTCTGCCCGACCTCACACTCATCGACCATATTGAAGAGCCATACATCCGTGCGTCGGTCATCACTCAGGCTGACTACATCGGCCCGATTATGACGCTATGTCTAAGCAAGCGTGGCGAACTCGTCAAGCAAGAGTACATTTCAGGCAACCGTATGGAGATGATATTCGACATGCCTCTCGGCGAAATCGTCATCGACTTCTACGACAAGCTCAAGAGTATCTCTAAGGGGTACGCATCGTTTGACTACCACCTCCACAATTTCCGCGAGTCAAAGCTCATCAAGCTCGATATCCTTCTCAACGGCGAAAGCGTCGACGCTCTTTCTACCCTCACCCACTTCGACAACTCCGTACGCTTCGGTCGACGAATGTGTGAGAAACTCAAGGAGCTCATCCCGCGTCAACAGTTTGACATCGCTATCCAGGCTGCTATCGGTGCGAAGATTATCGCTCGTGAGACCATCAAGGCCGTGCGTAAGGACGTGACAGCGAAGTGCTACGGTGGCGACATCTCTCGTAAACGCAAGCTCCTCGAAAAGCAGAAGCAGGGTAAGAAACGCATGAAGCAGATCGGCTCTGTCGAAGTGCCTCAAAAGGCGTTCCTCGCAGTGTTGAAACTCGACTAAGCAAACCCTTTGCAGACAAATCCGTTATAACAAAGAGCATTAATCGTAGTTTTCCAAACTTTAAGTCAACGACATGGAAAAAGTACTTTTCACAGCACGGAAGACCATCCGTAACTATACCAATGGCGGCAACATCTTGATTGCTGCCACTATTTTGGCTATGATAGTGGTCAACATCCCATTCACAGCCGAAATCTACAACAGTCTATGGAACAATGAGATAGCCCTACAGATTGGCAAGTTCAATCTCTTCAGCCACCATGGCCACCCGATGACCATAATGCAGTTTATCAACGACGCGCTGATGGCCATATTCTTCCTCAATGTCGGCCTTGAAATCAAGCGTGAAATCTTAGTCGGCGAGCTATCGTCATTCCGTCAAGCCATTCTTCCGATTGTAGCCGCTATAGGTGGTATGCTCCTCCCTGTAGGCTTATTCTTCGCATTGGGACATGGCTCTGACTACATTAATGGTGCTGCCATCCCAATGGCTACCGACATCGCATTCTCGCTCGGTGTGTTGGCTATGCTCGGCAAGCGTGTGCCATTGGCTCTGAAAGTATTCCTCACCACGTTGGCTGTAGTCGACGACATAGGTGGTATCTTGGTTATAGCCATCTTCTACTCGTCGGAGATTAACGTCACAATGCTTCTGATTGCAGCCGCTCTCTTTGCAGTGTTGCTACTCGGATCGCTCTTCAAGATTAAGAGCAAAATCTACTACCTTGGCATCGGTGCTTTCATATGGTTCTGCTTCCTTAACGCAGGTATCCACCCGACAATCGCGGGGGTGCTTATCGCCTTCTGTGTACCTGCTAAACCGCTACATGCCCCTAACCACTACATCAACATCATTCAGGCTAAAATCAGCCACTTCAAGAAAGATATGGCTGTCAACTTCAAGGAACGCACATTCCTCACCAAGCAACAAGTCAACTGGTTTAAGGAGATAGAATCGGCATCCGACAAGGTGATTTCGCCACTCCAAGACCTCGAAGACTCACTCCACCCTATCGTCAACTACATCATCGTGCCACTCTTCGCCTTTGCCAACGCAGGCATCTTCTTCGGCGACTTAGAGATAGCATCGATATTCCAAGGTGTCAGCCTGACAATCATGGTCAGCTTGGTGCTCGGTAAATTCTTGGGCATCTTCTCATTCACATGGCTATGCGTTAAACTCAAGATAGCTTCAATGCCTGCGGGTACAGATTGGAAGATGATCTCAGGCGTATCGTTGCTCGGTGGTATCGGTTTCACAGTGTCGCTCTTCATTGCTAACCTCTCATTCACAGGTGATGCAGCATCAGTGGCAATACTCAACAACGCTAAACTCGGTATCGTCGTGGGCTCACTCATAGCCGGCATACTCGGCTACTGCCTCCTTGCAGCGACTCTTCCCAAAGAAAACGTAGAATAACCCATCATACAATCCCCATCTCACATCATGACAACATCAGCACTCGACCAAATCCTCAACCTCAGAGAGCAGCTCAACAAGCATAACTACAACTACTATGTGCTTAACTCTCCGACCATCTCCGACAAAGAGTTTGACCTTATGCTCAAAGAGTTGGAAAAACTCGAAAGTCAGCACCCCGAATATGCCGACGCCGACTCTCCGACGCAACGCGTAGGTTCGGACCTCACCAAAGGATTTGAGCAAGTGAAACACATTCGCCCCATGATGTCGCTATCCAACACATACTCGTTTGGCGAAGTCGAAGAATGGTATGGTCGTATCAAAAACCTACTCGGTGACGACAGTTTTGCCATCACAGGCGAGATGAAATTCGACGGCACATCTATCTCTCTGCACTATGAAGGTGGACGACTTGTCAGAGCTGTCACTCGTGGTGATGGTGAGAAAGGCGACGATGTGACTGCCAATGTGCGCACCATCCGTAGCGTGCCTCTTCAGCTATTCGAGGGCAATTGGCCGGAGTCGTTTGAAATCCGTGGGGAAATTCTGATGCCATGGGAGTCGTTTGAGAAGCTCAACGCAGAGCGTGAAGCCAACGGTGAGCAACTCTTTGCCAACCCTCGCAATGCCGCTTCGGGAACTCTAAAGCTTCAAGATCCGAAGGAAGTGGCTCGTCGCAACCTTGATGTGCGTCTGTACTATCTACTTGGCGACAACCTGCCATCTGACAACCACTACGACAACCTTATGGCCGCTCGTCAGTGGGGATTCAAGATTGGCAACGAAATTCAACGCTTCGACTCTCTCGACAGTATTAAGCATTACATCGAGTATTGGGACATCGAGCGCAAAAACCTACCGGTAGCAACCGATGGCCTTGTGCTGAAGGTCAACTCCCTACGACAGCAACTCAACCTCGGTTATACTGCTAAATCGCCTCGTTGGGCCATTGCCTACAAGTTCAATCCTGAGAACGCTTGTACTCAGCTTAGATTCGTGTCGTTTGAGACAGGTCGCATGGGTGTCATCACCCCTGTAGCCAACCTTGAGCCGGTGCAATTGTCGGGCACTATCGTCAAGCGTGCTTCGCTCCACAATGACGACATCATCCGTCAGCTCGACATCCACCATGGCGACTGGGTATACGTCGAAAAAGGTGGTGAAATCATACCCAAAATCACAGGCGTCGAGAAATCCAAGCGTCAACCTGACTCTCAATCTATCCAATTCGTCAGCCACTGCCCTGAGTGTGGCACAGCCCTTGTGCGTATCGAAGGGGAAGCAGCATGGGTATGTCCCAACAGCTACGGCTGTCGTCCTCAGATTACAGGCAAGATACAGCATTTTGCCGCTCGTCGCATGATGAACATCGACGGCATTGGCGAAGAGACTGCCGAACTCCTCTACTCTGCCGGTCTTGTCAACACAATAGCCGACATCTACTCCCTCACAGCACCACAACTTGCCGGACTCGAACGACTCGGTGAAAAGTCGGCTGCCAAAATCATCGCAAGCATCAACGACTCTAAGCAAGTGCCTTTCGAGCGTGTCATCTACGCCCTTTCTATCCCCAACGTGGGAGAAACAACAGCAAAACGTCTTGCCTCTGCTGTGAAGTCTATGGATGCCTTGCAAACTATGACCATCGACCAGTTGACACAGATACCCGACATCGGTCCTATCGTAGCACAATCCATCGTCGACTACTTGCAACACCCTATCAACATAGCCAACATTCAGGCCCTCAAAGATGCCGGTGTACAGATGTCGCTATCAGCCGAGAAGATGGAGCCTGCCGGCAATGCTCTGGAGGGAAAGACCATCGTCATCAGTGGTACTTTCACCCATCACTCTCGCGATGAATACAAGGAGATAATAGAGCGACATGGCGGCAAGAACTCCGGCTCTATTTCCAAGAAGACATCGTTTGTGCTTGCAGGTGACACTATGGGACCATCGAAGCTCGAAAAATGTCAGTCGCTCGGTGTGCCAATCGTCAACGAGTCGGAATTCCTCGCTCTTATTTCCTAAAATCAAGCAACGCCCGAACTTTGGCAACCGATTTGCCCTTTTAATATACGGACAAAACTGAACGTATATTGGAAGACAAGTCACGACACATCACAACACATCAATTCGCAATCCTGTTGCTGCTGCTCGGTCTCCTCTTGCCTTTGAATGCCAAAGCACAAGAGACTGAATCACTGACTCTTTACGAGCCGGCCGACTCGGTCGATATCGCTTATTACGGCAAGCAACGCCCTTGGCAAGCGTCGGCAATGGTGGTCGGTGTAAACCTCGGTGTGTGGGCATTCGACCGCTACATCATGCACGAACCATTTGCCTACATCAGCCCGGAAACTATCAAGGAAAACATCACCTACGGCTTCGTATGGGACAACGACAAGTGGGGCACCAACATGTTTATGCACCCCTATCACGGCAATCTATACTACAACGCTGCTCGTTCCAACGGCTACAACTACTGGCAGTCGGGACTCTTTGCCCTTGCCGGCAGTGCGATGTGGGAAGTGCTGATGGAGAATGAGCACCCATCTATCAACGACATCATCACCACACCCATTGGAGGAATGATCGTAGGAGAAATGACCTATCGTGCTTCCGACCTTATACTCGACGACAGAGCTCAAGGAGTAGAGCGATTGGCACGCGAGGCATCGTCATTCATAGTCTCCCCCATGAGAGGATTGACTCGCATAATCAATGGCGATGCATGGAACGTCAGAACGACCTCCGGACGACAGTTTGGTATCCCCGACATCAAGCTGCAATTTTCTACCGGAGTGCGTAGTATCCATTATCGCAACAATATCAACGACCACAGCATTGGCTTCGCTTCCGAATTAATGCTCGAGTATGGTGACAAATTCAGCGACGAACGACAGCGACTATTCGACTACTTCACAGTCCGTGGCAACCTCAACATTCAAGCTTCTCAGCCTGCATTAGGCAGAGTCAACATCACCGGTCGACTACATGGGAGAAACATCATCAACGACGATAAACACCACCGACTCAACCTTGCGATGTATCAGACGTTTGACTACTTCGATTCCGACACCATCTCGCTAAAGTCAGCCAAGGTCCCCTATCGCATCTGCGCTCCGGCAGCCTTCGGGGGCGGTCTGACATATCAATATCGCACTGACAAAAACGACAGCGTCGATGCCTTTATAGGCTGGAATGGCATAATACTCGGAGGGGCTCTTTGCGACTACTACAATGTCTATAAACGCAACTACAACCTCGGTAGTGGATTCAGCATCAAAGCATCTATCAACGCCTTCCTGAGCAAAGGCAGAGTCAACATAGGAGCCAGTCACGGTTTCTATCGACTATTCACGTGGAAGGGCTACCCCGACGATGTCCCTACAAAGCCCTACACCCACAAGACGCTCAACGCTCAAGGCACCGAGTCACAGACATCGTTTCACATCACCGAACTCAGAGCCGATGTCAAAGTCATCGACCGACTTTATCTGACAGCATCGATGATCAACTTTACTCGCCACACCCACTACATCCACCACCCCTCCGTCACCTCATCGACCACCGAAGCACGCCTGATGCTGACCTATCGCCTATAGCAAGCGACACTCGCAACCCAAAAATACATTTCCAGGATTCTCGATAGTGTTTATAGTAGCTATAGTCTTTATATAGAGTATATATCCTCTCTGCTTCTGCCATAAACGACGACTGTGCCACCCCTGACGGAGATGACACAGCCTTGTGAGATATCTATGCGAGCAGATTAGTGCTTCACATCGTAGCCTTGAGCCTTGAGATAGTCGAGGATACGATATTCCATAGCATGACGATAGTAGTCGAGGATATGGTCGCACCAGTCGTTGGTAGTAGTACCACCTGAACGAGTCTGATTGTATTCCTTAACGATATTGTCGTAAGCTTCGAGTTCGTCGACCATCTTCTCAGTGTCTTGACGGTAGCAATTCTTGTGGAACATGAGTGATTCGCTCTGCTTAGGTTTGAGGTCAGGCTGCTCACGAGGCACACCCAATGCAAGACCACACACTACAAACACACCCTTAGGCAACTTCAACATCTCTGCCAAACGAGCAGGGTCGACAGTGCGAAGATAACCGATGCAGTTGCTACCCAAGCCTGCAGCCTGAGCCGCTACCACAGCGCTCATCATGGCCAAAGATGCGTCGATAATGCCGACAGTCACACCGTCCATAGTGTTGGTGAACTCAGGCACATTGAAGCCCTTACGCTCAGCAAGACGAGTGATTTTATTGTAGTCAGAGCAGAAAATGAGCAAGCGGTTGCAAGTCTTTAGCTGCTTCTGATTGGTCATCACATAGAGTTCTTCCTTGAGCTCTTGGTCGTCGATATCGATTACGGAAAACTGCTGACCGTTGTAGCTTGTCGGGGTATTTGCGATAGCCTTATAGATGAAATCCATAGTCTCCTGTGGAATCACTTCACGCTCATAGCGACGCACACTGGTGCGAGAGAGCAAACATTCTTTAATATCCTTCATAAATGTCTATGTTATAATTGTTTTTACTGTTTTTTCTATCAAAAAAGCCGATGCTCACATTGTTTAAAACATGACCACCGGCTCTATATTGCCCACACCAAAGGAATGTGATGAAACTCCGTATGACAGGATTTGAGTGCCGTTCAATCTTTGTAATCCGCCTGTGCTTAAAGCGACACCCGAAGGTGTGGGGCCCGCCATTGACGGAACAGCTTGTCTCGGTATTTCATTAAAATTTGATGAGTTTCCCAATCTGCTTTGATGTGGAATATCTCCTTCTTAAAGTTCGCTTACTTTAACTTTAACAACACAAAATTACTACTAATGGTTCAATTATCCAAATTATCCCTAAAAAAATTTATCAACACCATGCTTTACAACAGAAGAGAGACGCCCTATTGCTAAGACATCTCTCTTGGTTATGTGTTGAGGGAGTGACGATTACCCCTCGATTAAGCTATGTGTCTGCTAAGTCGCCCTATCGGATTAGAACCAACGCACATAAGCGAAGTCCTGACGATGAGGGAGTGCAGGGTTGTTAGGATACATACGGAGAGCGAAACGGTAGACACCTGCTTCCTTGATAGTGTCGTTGATAGCGTAAGTGAGCACTGAGCCTTCTTCTGCAACAACTTCGAGTGGCTTAGAAAGATAGAACTTGCTTTCGCCGTCGACTTCCTTATAGAGCACAATTTCTACGCCGATAGACTTGCCGAGACCCTTAGTGTCGATGCGGCAATCGGCAGTGTAGTTAGAACCTGTCTTAGGAGCGTTGTTAAGGTTAGGGTCATTGAGGTTGACAGAGAGCACCTCTACTTGATCCCACTTAGAAGCCACTTCTTCCTTCCATGCCACGATCTGACGAGCTTCAGCACAGTTGTCGGCTGCAATGCGAGCTGCACGCTTAGCTTGAGGAGCATAGAAACGATCGATGTAGTCGTCGAGCTGACGCTTCAGAGTGAAGTTAGGAGCGATGTGGCCTACAGAACGCTTGATATATAGAATCCACTCAGGAGAGTAGCCCTTAGAGTTCTTAGCGAAGTACAATGGCACGATTTCGTTTTCGAGCATAGAGTAGATAGTCGCTGCGTCGAGTTTGTCTTGCTGGCTTTGGTCTGTGAAAGTGCGCTTTTCGGTCAATGCCCAACCACCCTTTTCATCAAACTTGTAGCCTTCGTACCACCAACCGTCAAGCACTGAGAAGTTGAGGACACCATTCATTTCAGCCTTTTCACCAGATGTACCTGATGCTTCGAGAGGACGAGTAGGAGTATTCAACCAGATGTCGACACCTGATACGAGACGCTTAGCCACGATCATGTTGTAGTCTTCAAGGAAGATAATCTTACCCAAGAATTGTGGCATACGAGAGATCTCCATGATGCGCTTGATCAAGCCTTGACCGGCACCATCGGCAGGGTGAGCCTTACCTGAGAAGATGAATTGTACAGGGAATTGCTCGTTGTTGACAATCTTAGCGAGACGATCGAGGTCGGTGAAGAGGAGGTGAGCACGCTTATATGTAGCGAAACGACGTGCAAAACCGATAATCAATGCGTTAGGGTTAATCTTGTCGACAATCTTCATCACAGCTGATGGGTCACCTTGGTTGGCAAGCCATTTTTCTCTGAAGTCTTTCTTAACGAAGTTGATGAATTTGTTTTTCATCGTCATACGCATGTTCCAGATTTCTTCGTCAGCCACCTTGAAGATGCCATCCCATGCTTCAGGATTGCTTTGGTCTTCAAACACTTGCTTACCGAGCTTTTCAGCGTAGAATTCTTTCCATTCAGAAGCAGCCCAAGTCGGCATGTGTACACCGTTTGTGACATAACCTACGTGTGACTCTTCAGGGCTGTAGCCTTTCCATACGCCTGAGAACATCTTCTTTGACACTTCGCCGTGGAGCCAGCTCACGCCGTTTGCTTCTTGGCAAGTGTTGAGTGCGAATACGCTCATAGAGAAGCGTTCGTTTGAGTCAGGGTTTTCACGGCCCATGTTCATGAGGTCACTCCAAGATATACCGAGTTTAGCAGGATATTCGCCGAGGTATTTGCCGAAGAGAGATTCTTCGAAGTAGTCGTGACCTGCAGGCACAGGAGTGTGAACTGTGTAGAGTGAAGAAGCGCGAACGATTTCGAGTGCTACGTTGAATGACAAGCCGTCGTTTTGGATGTAGTCCACCAAGCGTTGAACGTTCATCAATGCAGCGTGGCCTTCGTTGGCATGGTATACTTCTGTGTGGATACCGAGCTTATTGAGCATGAGCACACCACCGATACCGAGCAAATACTCTTGCTTGATACGGTTTTCCCAGTCGCCACCATAGAGCTTGTGAGTGATCTGACGGTCGTACTCTGAGTTCATGTCGAAGTCTGTGTCGAGCAAGTAGAGCTTCATGCGACCGACGTTGACTCTCCAAACGTGAGCGTAAACGATACGACCAGGATATGGCACTTCGAGTACCATTGGGTGACCATCTTCGCCAAGAACAGGCTCAAGTGGAAGTTGGTCGAAGTTTTGAGCTTCGTATTCAGCGATCTGTTGACCATCGACAGAGAGTACTTGTGTGAAGTAACCAAAGCGATAGAGGAAACCGACAGCAGTCATGTTGATGCGGCTGTCAGAAGCTTGCTTGATGTAGTCACCGGCAAGCACACCAAGACCGCCTGAATAGATCTTCAAGCAGTTGCAGAGACCATATTCCATTGAGAAATAAGCCACAGAAGGAGCATCTGTGCGCATTGGTTGCTGCATATATTCCTTAAATGAAGCGTACACCTTTTCGATGCGAAGCATCATAGCATCGTCGTTGAGCACCTCTTGGATACGAGATGAGCTGATGCGTTGGAGGAGCATTACAGGGTTTTCGCCTGTTGCACGCCATAATTTTTCATCTAAATCACGGAAAAGAGACTTGCCTTCGCTGTTCCATACCCACCAAAGGTTTTTAGACAACTCTTCGAGTGGCTTGAGGGCTGCAGGCAATTCAGCGCTGACTGTGACGTTGCGCCAATGTGGTTGATTTGTGTTACTAACCTGTAGTTTCATATAAAAGTTATTAGTTAAGTTCTACACTATTAATTATAGATATTATGCTTTGAGACGCTCGTCGCGGCGGCTTTGTGCCACGGCAAACGCTTCGATATATTTCTCGATAAATTTCGACCAGTCGGCATCAGAGGCTGTCGCCATTGCTTTCTGACGCACCTCTGCCATCTGCTCTGCAGAGAGGTCGATGAGGGAGAGCAAAGAGTCGGCGATATCCTCGCGAGCTTGATCGTAGTTGGAGTCGGTGCGAGCAATCACC
>JAEIGA010014063.1_pt1 | contig 12172 bp, 10 predicted proteins | sample 9270691 | NCBI WGS metagenome assembly JAEIGA01 (sample SAMN17057246, study PRJNA624740) | gut metagenome | biome: biome; isolation source: fecal sample | host: Bos grunniens | place: China: Xizang | collected 2019
AGCGAGGCATACAATGGTTAGTCCCGATTTGCCTGCACCACCATATCGGATTGCTTCGGAACAACAGCGTCCGGGTGATGTCTCGTCCCCGCACCTGGTGCAGGGATTAAGCTAATCTACTATACTTCGATTAAGCAGCAAGAGCATAAGTATTGTTGCCAGATAAATTTTTGCCAACTCAGATTATAGTGCGAACCGGCAAGGCACTGCGTGCTTACATACCTTTTCTACCCGCTGTCAAATCCAGATAGCCCCGGTAATTGTTTAAAGCAAGTGCAAAATTACGGGCATTTTTTCTTTTTTGCAACAGCTTTAATATTTTTTGGCAGATAATTCTTATCTTCGCAAAATATTTCTCATACAAAACTATGACACATATCGAGGTTTGGCTTATGGCATTGGCTCTCGCCATGGATTGTTTTGCAGTATCCATCGCAAGTGGCATAATCTTCAAGAAAGCAATATGGAAGCCTATGCTCACCATGGCATTCCTATTCGGATTCTTTCAGGCATTGAACCCACTTCTGGGATGGTGGGGCACAGGATTATTCCGCAATATTATTGAGAGCTTCGACCATTGGCTGGCATTTGCTGTATTGGCTTTCCTTGGCATACGCATGATTATAGAGTCGTTCAAGGAGGAAGAACAAAGACGCTTCAATCCCCGTCGCTACAAAGTCATATTCACTCTGGCGATAGCCACAAGTATAGATGCTCTTGCTGTGGGTATATCATTTTCGTGTATGGGATACGAAACCATTTCATCATTGTACTACCCGCTTGCAGCCATTTTCATCGTATCATTTGTATTATCACTAGTGGGTTTGGGAATCGGACTGAAATTCGGCAAAGGATTTGCCGAAAAATTACGTGCCGAAATGTGGGGAGGAATAATACTTCTGCTTATTGGATGCAGAGTATTGTATGAGCATCTTACAGGTTGCTGATGAACATTGTCACAATTAAAAAGATTGCCTTCGGGTGCATGATTCTGCTCATGCCCGTGCTTGTGGGTGCCACCTTTATAGAAAAGCTATACGGCACATCATTTGCGACGGGCAATATATACCACTCACCCTTTTTTATTGCACTTTGGGCTGTTCTTGCCATATCTGCCATTACATATATAATATCTATATCAAAACGCAGAACACTCATCATGTTCCATTTGTCGTTGGCAACGATATTATTGGGAGCATTCACGTCGTTCATTACATCAGAGCGCGGAGAAATAATCCTTCCCAAAGAGCCGATACCGGCATCCATGTTCACCACCCCGGAGGGCAAAACCGAGAAACTGCCTTTCAGATTGGAATTAATAAAAACTGATACATGCTACACCAAAAAGAGCGGGCAAATAAGCGACTACACGGTAGAGATTGCAATAAGCCATAAAAACCGGGAGACAGAAACAGCCGTCGCATCACTGAACAAGCCTGTAAGGTTGAAAGGATATTCCCTATGCATAAAAGCCATTCAGGAAAAACATGTTGCCTTGTCGGTTGCACACGACCCTTGGGGCGTGGGGATAAGTTATATGGGATATCTCATGACATTCGTTTCGTGGATTCTGCTATTCTTCGACAAACGTAGCGGTTTCAACACCATGTTTGCAAAGAAACAGCACCGCATAACATATAAGAGCATAATCATAATTGCCGGCATAGCCATACTTGCCATATCGCGCATAGTTGCATTTTCGGAAAGCGACGCACAGCCTATTCTGCGCACTCCCATACTGGCATTACATGTATCGACAATAATTGTGGCATATTCCCTGATAGGATGCGCCGCGATAAACTCAATGATTGCATTATGCACAAAAAACGATGAGAAAAGGACCTCGCAGGCACTCTTTGGACGCATACTGCTATACCCTGCCACAATGTTGCTTACCACGGGTATATTCATCGGAGCCGTATGGGCAAACATATCGTGGGGACGCTATTGGGGATGGGACCCCAAAGAAGTGTGGGCATTGGTAACACTGCTTGCATGTTCAATAACCTTCCACACACATTCTCTGCCACTTATTTCCAAACCACGCAATTTCCATATTTTCTGCATTGTATTGTTCTTCACAATGCTTTTCACATACTTTGGAGTAAACCACCTGTTGAGCGGTTTACACAGTTATGCATAGCAGTTTGTCCTTTTTTGATTTGCATTAATGTATATTTTGACTATTTTTGCAAAAACATAAAGCAAAACATGCAATAACCATGAATAACATATATCTTAAAAAACTGCCTCAATACGGCTTTGCCACTACGCAATCATCGTTGCAGCAATTCGTACAGAAAGTGTATCAGATGCAACATACGTCCATTTTCTACTGCACTGCGGGAGAGGCTTTGTTCACTATAGACGGGAACAAATTCCGTTTTACAAGAGGACAGATAATAATCTGCCCAATGGGCTCGAATATACTGCTATTGGATATAACGAGTGATTTCTCGGCACGTCTGCTGGGACTATCGAAACATATATGGCTGGCGGCACGCAGTTCCATGTCGCCGGAAACCATGCAGACCATTGAGCGCAACACCCATCAGGGGTGCAACAACGATACGGAAACCGAGTTTGTGAATAATATTTTCAGACAGATTGACATCATCGACACCGATGCAACAGGGAATCCCGAGCAGATGGAATACTGTCGTCAATGCATTGTACTTTGTGTAAACACCCTATTGCTCTATATACAACGTATAAGCAAAAAGAGCATTGCACATTTCCAGAAAGAGACGACACTCGCCAACAGCAACGACAAGTTGTTCTACAAGTTTCGCGAACTGTTGGAAAGCAAATTCCGCGACAACCGCTCGGTACAGTTCTATGCCGACATCCTTAAGGTTTCAACCCGACATCTCAATTCTATATGTCAGCGTGCAAGCGGACAGAATGCCAAAGAGATTATAGACCACCACACTATAATAGAGCTGCAAGTGGCTCTGATGTATAGCCACAAGACCTTTCAGGAACTTGTAAACGACTTCAACTTCCCCGACCAGAGTTACCTTAACCGATATTTCAAACGCCACACAGGATATTCCCTGTCGGAATTCAGGGCACACGGAGTGATGGTTGACTAAAAAAACAGAGATTGCAGTATTGCAATCTCTGTCTCGTTTATCAGGCATCGCCTTTATATCCCGGTGCTTGCGGAAAAGCAGGACGTTCAGGCAGATTTATTTCGCCGAACTGCGCTTCGTAGCGCATCAGATTATCGTGCAATGCTAGCGCAAGACGCTTTGCATGTTCGGGAGTCATTATTATACGCGATTTCACCTTAGCCTTAGCCACACCTGGCATCATACGTACAAAGTCCATTACAAACTCCGACGATGAATGGGCTATGATGGCAAGATTGGCATATGTACCTTCGGCAACTTCCTCTTTAAGTTCTATCTGTAACTGGTTCTCGTTTTTCATATCCTTGATTACTTTTCAAAAGAGACAAGATTAATATCGAATATCAATGCTGAATTTGCAGGGACACCCGATTTAGCCTCGGCACCATAAGCCAAACCTGCAGGAATATATACACGCCACATATCGCCTGTAACCATATTCTGCACAGCCTTGCTGAAGCCGGGGACTGTTCCCGACAAGGTAAATACCACAGGCATATCAAACTCTGGTTCAAGTTCACCATCGTAGCTGCTGTCAAACAGGAAACCGTTGATAAGCGAACCGCTATAGTTTACAGTTACCTTGCTTGTGGCTACCGGATGTTCTGTTCCGTCACCGTTCTCAAGTACCTTGCAATATACATAATACTCATTGCCGTGCTGTATGTCGGGGTTCAGACCGGTATCGAGAATAACTTTCCAGTCACCGTCGGCGTTTGCACGGGCAACGGTGGCTATGGAATCGATATATGCTATATTCTCCTGTTGCCAAGCTACAGCCTCTTTATCCTCAGAGCCTTCCTCACACGAAGAAAGCCCCAGAAGTGAAACTGACAATAACAGAAAGAGGAATTTCCAATTCTTCATTTTACAGCAATTAAGACAATTTCTTCAAAAGAGAAGTTATGCTTACATTATCCTGGATGATATTACGCAAGTCGCTGATTGCAACACGACGTTGCTCCATTGTATCGCGCTCACGCAAAGTAACCATACCATCCTCCAATGTCTGGTGGTCAACAGTAACACAGTAAGGAGTACCGATGGCATCCATACGACGATAACGCTTGCCAATAGAGTCCTTCTCCTCATAGTAACAGTTGAAGTTGAACTTAAGTTCGTTCATAATCTCACGCGCCTTCTCGGGCAGACCATCTTTCTTTACAAGAGGAAGAACAGCCAACTTCACAGGAGCAAGAGCCGCAGGCAAACGAAGAACCACGCGTGTCTCACCGTTCTCGAGCTTCTCCTCGCAGTACGAAGCACACATGATGCTGAGGAACATACGGTCTACACCGATTGATGTTTCGATTACATACGGAGTATAGCTCTCATTTGTTTCGGGATCGAAATACTTGATATTCTTGCCTGAGAACTTCTCGTGCTGACCAAGGTCGAAGTTTGTACGTGAGTGGATACCCTCTACCTCCTTGAAACCGAAAGGCATACGGAACTCGATATCGGTAGCCGCATTTGCATAGTGAGCAAGTTTTTCGTGATCGTGGTAACGGTATGCATCATCACCGAATCCAAGAGCCTTGTGCCATGCGAGACGTGTCTCCTTCCACTTGTTGAACCACTCGAGTTCGCTACCGGGACGTACAAAGAACTGCATCTCCATCTGCTCGAACTCGCGCATACGGAAGATGAACTGACGTGCCACAATCTCGTTACGGAAAGCCTTACCGATCTGCGCGATACCGAAAGGAACACGCATACGACCGGTCTTCTGAACATTAAGATAGTTCACAAAGATACCCTGTGCTGTCTCGGGACGAAGATAAATCTTCATTGCACCGTCGGCAGTAGAACCCATATCGGTTGAGAACATAAGGTTGAACTGACGAACCTCTGTCCAGTTACGTGTACCTGAAATGGGGCAAGCAATCTCCTCGTCAAGGATTATCTGACGGAGTTCGTCAAGATCCATTGCGTTGAGTGCCTTTGCAAAACGCTCCTGAAGAGCATCGCGCTTAGCCTTCTCTGCAAGCACCTTTGGATTGGTCTCCATGAAAAGTTCGCGGTTGAAAGAGTCACCGAAACGCTTTGCAGCCTTTGCAGCCTCCTTCTCCATTTTCTCCTCGTACTTTGCAATCTGTTCCTCGATGAGAACATCGGCGCGATAACGTTTCTTTGAATCGCGGTTGTCGATAAGGGGATCATTGAACGCATCAACGTGTCCTGAAGCCTTCCAAATTGTAGGATGCATGAAAATTGCAGAGTCGATACCAACGATATTGTCGTTCAGAAGAACCATGCTCTGCCACCAATAAGTCTTGATATTGTTCTTGAGTTCCACACCCATCTGACCATAGTCATATACAGCTCCCAATCCATCGTAAATATCACTTGAAGGGAATACAAAACCATACTCTTTGCAGTGCGCAACTACTTTCTTGAAAACATCTTCCTGTGCCATATTATTCTAAAATTTTATATTTCTTTGATTTATTCTGCGAAGTTAAGCATTTTTGCCGAAAATCTCTTAATTAATAATATAATATTATTGCCGATGCGCTGATTTTAAGTAAACGCATCGGCAATAAATCCTTATTAACAATCAGAAGTAATATGTAAAGCCGGTTTCCAGAATCCTGAAATCCTCGTTGACCTTTACACCAACATTCCAATCGAAATGCTTACCAGCTATACCCAACGAAAGCCCCAAAGTGGATGGATAAAGTTCATCTATCGACAAAGCACCATCCTCATCAAGCCCCAAACTTATCAAGCCCTCTTCGGAAGAAGCGATACAGACATCACATCCGACACCAATGTACCACGACACCTTTTTGAATCTTATCCAATTCCAGTTTATTATCACAGGAACCAGGAACTGATGTTCGAGATAAGGTGAAACATATTGATATTTGGCTCCAAGAAGCAGATTAAGCCTATTATCAAAGCGTCCAATTCTCATCATTCCACCCAAGCCGAATGTATACCCATCATAATCATATCCAGCAGAAGCATTCAAACCGAATGTTACAAACTTACCCTTGTCATACGATAAAGACGAAGATTTTGTATTCTTGGACACAGTACCTGAAGTGTTGCTATTCGAACTGTTATAACTTGAACTACTATAATTTCTTTGTGTTGTAGTGTACGACGAACTCTGAACCGTATTTCCCGAATTGCTTTGAAGCGCAAAAGACATATTTTTGACACTTTCAGAATATATCGCAACATTTCTTTCTTCTCCAAGATACCCAGCCTTCACAACCTCGACCTTATACGTTCCGAAGGGCAAACCCTCTTTTGTACAGGGAGTCTGTCCGGCTATTTCACCGTTAACCATAACCCAAGCATCGGTAGGTGTTGAAGTTACATATAAAGAACCGGTACGTTGCTTCTCTTTGAGAGTTACATTCATTTTTGATGTTTCACCTGCGGTTACCACCACATCCTTGACTACATCATTGTAACCATCTTTTGTTACCTCAATACTATATGTGCCTACTTCCAAACTTTCCCTTGTAAAAGGCGTCAAACCAACAGCAAGACCATTTATTCTGACAGTACCTCCCGACGGATAGGAAGAAACAGATAAAGAACCCGTCTGCGCCTTTTCACCCATCGCCACATTAAGAGCAACTGTTTCGCCTTCCATAACCACCACATCATGCACCTCGGGATTGCATCCATTCAATGTAATTTCAACACGATATCTACCCGGATATAACCCCTCCTTTACCAAAGGAGTTAATCCACACTTTTCTCCATCTATTTTCACCTCAGCATGCGAAGGATAAGAAGATATCGACAAACTTCCACCACTCTTTTTTTCTCTAAGTGTCAACTTCTTTTCTACAGTTTTACCCTCCTCTACAACCACATCACATATCTGAGGGAAGTATCCATCTTTAAACAGAGAAACTGTATGAGAACCTACAGACAATTCGCTGATAAGACATGGAGTTACTCCGACCTCCTCACCATCAATGATTGTTCTTGCGCCAGACGGCACTGAGACCAACATCAAATTACCTGTCATATACGAAGAACCCATTGATGCCGACTGAGCAACTCCGTTAACCCACACAAAAACAAGCAACATTAAAAATATACTTTTTCTCATAAAGCAGTTTTATGCGCAAAATTTACAATTCATTATTCGCAAAAATCCATAACTAAAGACAAAATTACATAAAATATCACAATACAAACAGGCTTTACGGGAAAATATGTAAAAATGTTTAAAAACATTTACGCAAAAATCACAATCCAAAATGTCATAAATTTTATTTTTTGCTGTTTTTTTTCTATCTTTGCACATAATACACTGCAGTGCAGAAAGTTCAAAACCATTGACAGAACATGGACTACAACGAATTTGACGACAACACAGATAGAATGCCTCACAGCGAGGGGGTATCTGAAAACAGCACAAGTACAGGCGAGGACAAATCCCTGAGGCTTACAGGCATGTACAGGAACTGGTTCCTGGACTATGCCTCATACGTTATATTGGAACGTGCCGTACCGCATATGTACGACGGACTAAAACCCGTACAACGTCGCATATTGCATGCCATGCGCGAGCTCGACGACGGACGTTACAACAAGGTCGCAAATGTTGTAGGACACACAATGCAGTACCACCCCCACGGCGATGCGTCAATAGCCGGAGCACTGGTACAGATGGGACAGAAAGACTATCTTATAGATTGTCAGGGAAACTGGGGAAACATACTCACAGGCGACTCTGCCGCCGCACCACGATACATCGAAGCACGCCTTTCACACTTTGCACACGACGTAGTGTTCAATCCCAAGACCACAAACTGGAAGCTGTCGTACGACGGCAGAAACAAAGAGCCTATTACCCTTCCGGTAAAATTCCCGTTGCTGCTGATACATGGTGTTGAAGGTATTGCTGTAGGCTTGTCGTCAAAGATTCTGCCACACAACTTCAACGAGGTGTGTGATGCAGCCATTGCATATCTAAGAAAAGAGGAGTTCCAATTGTACCCCGATTTTCAGACAGGTGGCAGCATAGACGTTTCGCGCTATAACGACGGCGACCGCACTGGTCGTGTGAGAATACGCGCAAAGATATCCAAATCCGAGGACAACAAGACTCTTACCATAACCGAAATACCATTCGGAAAAACCACTCCGTTGGTTATTGAATCAATTTTGAAAGCTGCCGACAACGGCAAGATAAAGATACGAAAGGTCGACGACAATACATCGGACAAAGTAGAGATTCTTGTTCAACTTGCACCGGGCGTTTCGAGCGACAAGACAATCGATGCGCTCTACGCATTCACTGACTGCGAGATAAGCATCACACCGTGTTGCTGCGTAATCGACAACCAGACACCGGTATTCCTTACCATAAGCGAGCTGTTGCGCCGTTCGGTAGATGGCACAAAGGAACTCCTGCGACTCGAATTGCAGATACGCAAAAATGAGTTGCTGGAGCAGTTGCACTTTGCTTCGCTTGAAAGCATCTTCATCGAGGAACGAATATACAAGGACAAGGAGTTCGAGCAGGCACCCGACATGGACTCAGCATTGGCGCACATCGACAAGCGTCTTGAACCATACAAGAAAGATTTCATACGCGAGGTAACACGCGACGACCTGTTGCGCCTTATGGAAATAAAGATGGCACGCATCCTGCGTTTCAACAAAGATAAGGCCGAAGAACTAATAGCAAGACTCAACAAGGATATTGCAGACATCGACAAACAATTGGGACAGATGACCGCCGTAACAATCAAGTGGTTCACCATGCTCAAGGAGAAATACGGCGACAGATATCCGCGACAGACCGAGATACGCAACTTCGACAATATTGTTGCCGCAAAGGTTGTTGAGGCTAATCAGAAATTATACATAAACAGAGCAGAAGGTTTCATAGGAACATCGTTGAAGAAAGACGAATTTGTAACCAACTGTTCCGACATGGACGATATAATCCTGTTCTACAAGGACGGAAAGTACAAGATTGTAAAGGTAAGCGAGAAGCTGTTTGTAGGCAAGAATGTTATACATATCGACGTATTCAAGAAGAACGACAAACGCACCATATACAACGTTGTATATCGTGACGGCAAGAACGGCATCCATTACATGAAACGCTTTGCCGCAACAGGTATGACACGCGACAGGGAATACGACCTCACACAGGGAACTCCCGGCTCAAAGGTTGCATATTTCACATCCAACCCCAACGGCGAGGCCGAGATAATAAAAGTGATGCTCAAACCGAACCCACGTCTGCGCAATTCTATCATAGAGAAGGATTTCAGCACCATTGCCATAAAAGGCAGACAGTCAATGGGTAACATACTTACCAAAAACGAGGTGTTGCGCATTTCACTCAAGAAACACGGAAGTTCAACTCTCGGCGGACGACATGTGTGGTTCGACCGCGATATCCTGCGCATCAATTTCGACAACCACGGTGAATATCTTGGCGAATTCCATAACGATGACAAGATACTTGCTATACGCAAGAACGGCGAGTTCGATGTAATGCCGGTTGATTTGAACAACCACTACGATGACGACCTTATGGTTATCGAGAAATTCGACCCGGGCAAGGTGTGGAGTGCGGCTCTTTACGACGCATCACAGCAGGGATATCCATATGTAAAAAGATTTACCTTGGAGGCGAATGCCCGCAGACAGAACTGCCTTGGTGAAAACAAGGAGAACGAACTTATATGGTTCTCGGCAACACCATACCCACGCATACAGGTCATGTTCGGCGGGAACGACAACTTCCGCGAGCCATTGGTTATCGAAGTGGACGAATTCATTGCCGTAAAGAGTTTCAAGGCACGTGGCAAGCGTCTTACAACGTTTGAGATTGACGAAATCATTGAACTTGAACCGACAAGGCTTCCGCCACCACCCGAAGTAACAGAAGAGACGGTTATCGACAACGATATCAACGACGAAGAGCCGGAACAGTTGACACTTTTCGACGAAGAATGAGAAAAATAATTACAATAACTGCGCTTTTGTCATTGCTGATACCGGCAATGACAAAAGCGCAACATGTTATAACCGACACAATAAGAACCGAGCGTATTTCAGTAAGAAGCGCACAGTTGGGTATCTCGTTCCAGAACAATCTTGATACATACCTGAGCAACTACAAATACACCGGCGGAGGTTTGCATTTCACACACGAGAGTTTCCGCGATGCCCGCACCGGAAATTACAGATGGAAATATCAGGTTCTGTTCAACAGTCGCATTGCCTGCAACCTGCAGAAAGGCAACATACAACTTGCCGGAATGATGGGATGCAGCTGGAGCGGATATCATCCGTTCAGCATAGGCAAAAGACTGAAACTGCTTGCCGGAGCACAGATACAACTGGAAGGCGGAGCACTCTACAACATGAGCAACGGCAACAACCCCGTTTCAGCAAAATTGCGTACAGCAGTTGCCGCATCAGGCATGGCAATATACCATTTCCGCGTATTGAAAAGCGACTGGATTGCACGTTATCAGATTGACATTCCGCTCATGGGCGCAATGTTTACCCCGGAGTTCGGACAGTCGTACTACGAAATAAGCCTCGGACATTTGGGACACATAGTATCCTTCACCCATCCGTTCAACAACCCGTCGTGGCGACACATGATGTCGATAGACATTCCTTTGCGTATAAAACACCACAGTACAGCGCTCCGCGTGGCATATATCGCCGACCTGTACCAGACCGACATAAACCACATACGTTGCCACATGTACCACCATGCCGTAACAATAGGTTTTGCAAAGACAATATTCAAAGTAAAACAGGAGAACAGCATCAAAGCATACTCGCCATACTAAACTTCAATCATGTTCAAGAAACTACTCATAGCAACTATCTGCGTATCCACACTCCTTTGCGGTTGCATTGGTGAAGAAGAGTACGAGAACTCCTACTACGGAAACTTCGACGCACTCTGGAAAATCATCGACGAGCATTACTGCTTTTTCGACGTGGCAGAAAGAGAGTTCGGACTCGACTGGAACTGCGTATACGATGAATACAAGACATACGCAGACACATGCAAGAACGACGCAGAACTGTTCAACACATTGGGCGACATGCTCGGCGAATTACGCGACGGACATGTGAATCTCATATCAATGTACGGCACAAGCTATTACTGGGACTGGAAACTCAACCATCCTGTAAATTTCAGTGACTCCATACAGCGCAACTACCTGAGAAATGATTTCAAACTGACAAACGGCATAAAGTACACCACTCTCACCGACAGCATAGGATATATCTATTGCGAAAGTTTTTCGGGAGGTTTCAGCATCAATAACCTTTCCCTGATGCTCCTGAACCTTAAGGAGACCAAAGGAATTGTCCTGGACATCCGCAATAACGGAGGTGGTCTGATTACCGCGGCAGAGAAACTTGCCTCATCATTCACCGACGAGAAACGGCATTGCGGTTATATGCAACACAAGACCAGCCCCGGACATAACGACTTTTCGGAGCCTGAAAAGATTTACCTTGAGCCGTCGCAAGGGGTAATATGGCTGCGCCCGGTTGTAGTGCTGACAAACAGAGGCGTATACAGCGCGGCAAACCATTTTGTAATGCTCATGAAGGAATTGCCGAATGTGCTTATACTTGGCGACAAGACCGGCGGAGGAAGCGGCATGCCATTAAGCAACACCTTGCCCAACGGCTGGATTGTACGCCTGTCGGCATGCCCGACGCTTGACGTTCAAGGCAGCAGCACCGAATTCGGCATTGAACCCGACCAATGGGTGGACATCACGAGCGAAGACTGGAACAACGGACGCGATACCATGATAGAGGCCGCGAAAACCATTATTTTGGAGTATTACGAGAAAAACAGCAACAAAATAGCTGATAATTCAAAATATTCGCTTATCTTTGCACCCGAAAAACAGAAGCAGTCGCGCGTGTGGCGAAATTGGTAGACGCGCCAGACTTAGGATCTGGTGTTTTGCGACGTGTAGGTTCGAGTCCTATCACGCGCACGATTGGACAAAAGAGGATAATTCGAGAGAATTTTCCTCTTTTTTATTTTTGTA
>JAEIGA010014064.1_pt1 | contig 12171 bp, 8 predicted proteins | sample 9270691 | NCBI WGS metagenome assembly JAEIGA01 (sample SAMN17057246, study PRJNA624740) | gut metagenome | biome: biome; isolation source: fecal sample | host: Bos grunniens | place: China: Xizang | collected 2019
AAATGCTGCTATCAAGAAGGCATTTGAGTTTGCTAAAGCTAATGGTGGCGATGTTCACTTCATGGGGTTGACTTCGGATGGTGGTGTGCACTCTTCTTTGGTTCACTTGTTTAAATTGTGCGATATTGCAAAACATTATGGTTTGACTAATCACTATGTGCACTGCTTTATGGATGGTCGTGACACTGACCCTCGTTCGGGTAAAGGTTTTATTGCTCAATTGGAAGAACATTTGGCTACAACAGGCGGTAAAATTGCTTCAATCATTGGTCGCTACTATGCTATGGACCGCGATAAACGTTGGGAGCGTGTGAAAATTGCTTACGATTTGTTAGTGAATGGCGTAGGTGAAGCTACGACAAATACTGTGGCTGCTGTACAGAAATCGTACGACAATGAAGTTACTGATGAATTTATCAAACCTATCGTACATGTGGATGAAGAAGGACGTCCTGTGGCTACAATCAAAGATGGCGACGTGGTGATTTTCTTCAACTATCGTAACGACCGCGCAAAAGAGTTGACTCAAGTGTTGACTCAAAAAGATATGCCTGAAGAGGGAATGAAAACATTGAAATTGGACTACTACTGTATGACTCCATACGATGCTTCGTTCACAGGCGTAAATATTATTTTCGACAAAGAGAATGTAGAAAACACATTGGGCGAAGTGGTATCGAAAGCAGGAGCTCGTCAGTTGCACATTGCTGAGACTGAGAAATATGCTCACGTAACATTCTTCTTGAACGGTGGTCGTGAAACTCCATACGAAAATGAAGACCGCATATTGATTAACTCTCCAAAAGTAGCTACATACGACTTGCAACCAGAGATGTCGGCATTTGAAGTAGCAGATGCTTTGTCGGCAGAATTGGCAAAAGAGACATACGATTTGGCTATTGTGAACTTTGCAAATGGCGATATGGTTGGTCATACAGGTGTGTATGAAGCGATTGAAAAAGCGGTAGTTACAATTGACAAATGCGTTGAACAAGTAGTAGAAACTGCTCGCGCTCACGGTTATCAAACTATCATTATTGCTGACCACGGTAATGCTGACAATGCAATGAATGCAGACGGTTCGGCTAATACGGCTCACTCGTTGAACCCTGTGCCATTTGTATTCGTATCAGACACATACAAAGGCAAAGTGAAAGACGGTATTTTGGCAGACGTGGCTCCATCGGTATTGAAAGTAATGGGCATTGAATTGCCTGCTGACATGACAGGACACTCTTTAATTGAAAATTGAAAATTTAGAATTGAAAACCGAAGCTCTTTGTGCCTTTAACAATAAAATACCCTACTTACTTGTACTAAATATCTAAAATATTAATTCCGAATGGCAAGTCTCGTTACTCGCTACTCGTTACTAAATATCTAAAATATGAAAAAAATCTTATTATTGACATTATGCATTGTGAATTGTGCATTATGCATTAATCTAAAAGCTCAAGATGAGGTGTTGATGACTATCAACGGAGAACCTATAACTAAAGCTGAATTTGAATATATTTACAATAAAAACAATAGCGACAATGCTATTGACAAAAAAACATTGGATGAATATGTTGACTTGTTTGTAAACTTCAAACTCAAAGTAGCTGAAGCTAAAGCTCAGGGGCTTGACACACTAAAAACATTTAAACGCGAATTGAATGGTTATCGCAAACAATTGGCTAAACCATATTTGACTGACGCAGAATTGGAAGAGGCTCTATTCCAAGAAGCCTATAGCCATTTCAACCAAGATTGCGAGGTAAGTCATATTCTCATAACCAACAAAGAAGGCGAAGATACTATCATAGCATACAACAAAACTATTGAAGCTATCAAACGTTTAAATGCAGGAGAAGATTTTGGAAAAGTGGCTGATGAATTATCGGCTGACCAATCTGTAACTCGTAATCATGGTTATCTCGGATGGTTCACTGCCCTACAATTAGTATGGCCATTCGAAAAAGCTATGTACGACCTTCCACTTAATCAAATTTCTACACCTATCAAATCAGATTATGGCTACCATATCATCAAAGTGCACAACCGCCGCCCTGCTTGGGGACAAGTTAATGCACGTCACATTATGAAAATGTGCGGTGAAAATATGTCAGAAGAGGTAAAAAATAAAAAATATCAAGAGATGTTAGAAATCAAAAAACGTCTCGATGCAGGTGAAGATTTTGCCACTTTGGCTAAAGAGGTCAGCGATGATAAAGCATCTGCACAAAAAGGTGGCGACTTAGGTTGGTTTGGCATTGGCCGCATGGTGCGCGACTTCGAAACTGCTACATACGCTCTCAACCCTGGCGAAACATCTGACATCATTAAAACTCGCTTTGGTTACCACATCATCAATCTCAAAGAAAAACGTGGTGTTGAGCCATTTGAAAAGAAAAAAAGCGAAATACAACGCATGATGCAATACGATAGTCGCTCGACTGCTGCAAAAACATCTTTTGTCAACAAATTGAAAAAAGAGTATAATTTCCAAATTAATGAAGTAGAAGTTGCTAATGCTAAAGCTCTTATCGAACAATATGCAAACAACGACTCTTTATTGAAAGTGAAAGGAACAGAAATGACAGGAGAATTAATGTCATTTGCAGACCAAAAAATACCTACAAGTGAGTTAATTGCTTACTACGTAACTACAAAAATGATGGGTACTGACATTGATACAAAAATTGCTCAAATCGCAGAAATGAAACTCATACAATATGAGGATTCTCAACTCGAAAACAAATACATTGATTTCGCTAACCTCATGCAAGAATACCACGATGGTATATTGTTATTTGAAGTATCAAACAAAGAGGTATGGGAAAAAGCAATTAAAGACAAAGAAGGATTAGAAAAATACTTCAAACAAAACAAGAAAAACTATACATGGAGCGAACCTCGCTACAAAGGATTTGTTGTAAAATGTAAAGATGAAGCAACTGCTAAATCATTGAAAAAAACAATCAAAAAAATGAATCCAGATTCAGTAGCAAACTATATTCGCACACAAGTAAATAACGATTCTGTAACATTTGCAGCTATAGAACGTGGATTGTGGAAAAAAGGTGAAAATAATTATGTAGATTTCAACGAATTCAAAGTTGAAAATACAGAAATAGAAACAAATGAAGAATTACCTGTCGTTATTGTTATTGGCAAAATGCTAAAACAACCTGAAACATACACCGATGTACGTGGAACTATAACTGCTGATTATCAAACATATCTTGAAAAATTGTGGATTAAAAATCTTCGTAACAAATATACAATTGAAATCAATCAAGAAGTATTAAACACATTAAGATAACAAATTGAAAAATACAATAAAAAACATTTTATTAGGCATTGTACATTGTACATTGTGCTTTATTTTCACCTCATGCTCTTATATAGAACAATATATAAAAGAGCATGAGAGTGAGGGTATTGTAGCATCAATAGATGATAATTATCTCTACAAAGAAGATATTATCAACATCGTACCAGAAGGAACCAATAGCGACGATAGTGCAGCAATTGTAGATGCCTACATACGCCGTTGGGCAACAGATATATTGATACTAAAAAATGCAGAGCAAAATATATCAAATCAATCCGAAATAAATAAAATGGTCGAAAACTATCGACGCACACTCACAATCCACTACTACAAACAAGAGATGGTAAACGAAAAAGTAAAAAGACCAACCGACGAAGAAACAACACAATTTTACGAAAACAACAAACAACTTTTTACTTTACAACAACCAATAGTAAAAGGTGCTATAATGAAAGTACCCAACAATGTAAAAACAGATAAAATACAACGCAAATTCAAAGATTTAGACAATATTGCAGAAATTGAAAAATATGCCCTACAATATGCCAAAGATTATCAACTATTCACAGAATATTGGCGTCCAATAAACGAAATAATAGATACAAAAAACTCCAATTTAAAAATAAATAAATCAGGTTATTACGAAGAAAAAGACAGTTTAACCCTTACTCTAATAAATATAACTGAATATATGCCTCAAGGCGAATTTGCTCCACTTGAAATGATAATGGAAGAGGCCCGTACTACCCTACACAATCAACAAAAAATGGAATATCTCAACAATTTTGGAAATGACATATACGATTATGCAACAAAACATAATCAAATAAAATTGAACTTAAAATGAAAAAAATAATAACTCATATCGCTACTCGTTACTCGCTACTCGCTACTATATTATGCATTATGCATTGTGCATTGTGCATTAATATAAATGCCCAAGAAAAAAACATGATTGATGGTGTTGTTTGGGTTGTTGGTGATGAAGCAATTTTACGTTCAGATGTAGAACAAGAACGTATTCGTGCCCAATATGAAGGTCAACGCATACAAGGTGACCCTTATTGCGCTATACCAGAGCAAATTGCAATTCAAAAATTATTTATACACCAAGCTAAAATTGATAGTATTACAGTAAATGACGGACAAGTAGAAAGCCAAGTAAATTCGCAAATGAACTTTTTTATACGACAAATAGGTTCACGCGAAAAACTTGAAGAATACTATCGTAAAACTTATTCTGAAATTAAAGAAGAAATGCGTCAAGCGATTGCAGACCAATCACTTGTACAACAAGTACAACAATCATTAGTACAAAACATAAAAATAACTCCTTCTGATGTACGTAAATACTACTCTGCTCTATCAGAAGACTCAATACCAACAATACCAGCACAAGTAGAGGTCCAGATTATAACTATCGAACCTCCAATACCAGAAGATGTTATAGAGGCAACAAAAAATAGATTACGTGAATATGCTGACCGTGTAAAAAGTGGAGATGCTGATTTCTCAATGCTTGCTCGCCTCTATTCTGATGATACAGAAAGTGCAAAACAAGGAGGAGAACTTGGATTTGCAGGACGTGGTACATTTGTACCTGAATTTGCTAATGCTGCTTTTGCACTTACCGAACCAGGAAGTCTTAGCCGTGTAATAGAAACAGAATTCGGATTTCACCTTATTCAACTTATTGAACGTCGCGACGACCGCGTGAATTGCCGTCATATTTTACTTAGACCAAAAATCACAAGCGATATTAAAATCAAAACACTCAACACATTAGATAGCATAGCAAAAGATATTCGTACAGAAAAAATATCATTCGAATCCGCAGCTTCATTAATGTCGTCAGACAAAGATACTCGCATGAATAATGGTGTAATGACTAACCAAAATAACGGCTCATCAAAATTTGAATATCAAGATTTACCACCTGAAATTGCTAAATTGGTATATACTATGAAACCTGGCGAAATATCCGAACCTTTTGCTATGTTCTCTCAAAAACTTGGTCGCGATGTATTTGCTATTGTAAAACTAAGAAACCAAATACCAAGCCACAAAGCAAATATCACTGATGATTTCCAAACACTAAAAACTATGTGCGAAAATCAAATGCGAGAAAAAACAATAAAAGAGTGGTTAGTCAAAAAAATTGCTGATACATATATCTATATATCTCCTGAATGGCGCAATTGCGACTTTGAATTTCAATGGGTAAAAAAATAAAATTCATAAACATATCAACTCTACGACTACTGCCAGTAATATTTTTATTACTGAGCAGTTGTGTTGTTTATGCACAAATGCCAACTGAACTAATCACGAACCCCAATACACCAAAAATAGAAATACCAAAAAAAATAGAAAAAAAGAAACAAAAAACAAAAAAAGCAGAGAAAAAAACAGTATCAAATGACACAATAAAACGCACAGGAAAACAAACTCTCATATATCTTGAACGCAGTAATCTTGTTAGTTTTGATAACGAAAACTTACCAGACATACAAGTGTTAACGGGAAATGTTGTATTGCGTCACGATGATGTATATCTATATTGCGATTCGGCTCACCTCAATCAACAGACTAATTCATTTAAGGCTTTTGGAAATGTAAAAATAGAGCAAGGAGATTCACTCGAAATATATTCAAAACGTCTAAATTACAATGGAAATACTCGCATTGGACACCTATATCAAAATGTTAAAATGATAAATGGTGAAGTTACATTATACACCGACACTCTAATATACGAACGTGATAAAAATTTAGGTTACTACAAGTGCGGAGGTAAACTCGTAGATTCATTAAATACCTTAGTTTCAAAACACGGATATTACTATTCAGACACAAAATTAGCTGAATTTAAATACAATGTAGTTGGCAAAAATAGTAATTCTACAATAACAAGCGACACACTTACCTACAACACTGAAACTAAAGTTGCAACTATTCTTGGTCCTACAAATATCCACCACGCCGATAGTACTACAATCTATTCTGAATTAGGCTGGTATAATAGTGAAACAGATCAATCAAAACTACTCAAAAAATCTTTTATTAACCATGGCAACGGAAAAACACTTGAAGGAGACACGATATTCTACGACAAAGCCATCGGCGTAGGCAAAGCATTTCAAAATGTAATACTCAAAGACTCACTCAACAAAATAAACTTACATGGTCATTATGGATACTACAAAGAAGAAGGCGAAATTGGCATAATAACAGACTCAGCAATGATGGTAGAATATTCACAAAAAGACACTACCTACATACATGGCGATACACTCTACTCTTTTGCCTACAAAAAAGATGATAAAATGGCTTTAGCATATCACAATGTACGCTTATATAATAATGAATTTCAAGGTGTTTGCGATTCTCTAACTTTCTGTTCTGCCGATTCTATTTTACATTTGATGCAAATGCCTATAATTTGGAACGAAAACCAACAAATCACAGGCGATACAATACATATATATCCTAAAAACGGAACCATTGATAAAATGCATGTTGTAAATAATGCTATGATGATTCAAGAAGAGGATACTATACACTATAACCAAATATCTGGCAAAGAAATTATTGCTCACATTCAAAATGAAGAATTACATCATGTTGATATTTCAGGAAATGTAGAATCTATATTTTTCCCAAATGATCAGGATGAATTAATTGGATTAAATACCATCAAAAGTAGTTATATGACTGTATATATGAAAGATGGTAAATTAGAACGTTTTGTCGTATTTCCATCTCCAACGGCAGTTATGTATCCAATGTCACAAATTACAGAAAATATGTTACATTTAGCAAACTATACTTGGCAAATTGAGGTACGACCAACATCGAAAGAGGATATTTTTCGCATTCCAAAACGTTTAACACAAGCCGATGTTGATGTTCAAAAAGAATTGATAAAACAAAAAGAACAAGAAGAACGTAAAAATAAACGAAAACAACGTAATCAAGAAGATGCGACCAATATTACAAATACCGAACAACAATAATACAAGCATATATCTTGCAAATCATATAGCTCAATGTATGGATTTTATTGTTCAAGAAATACAAATTTCTGATTTGAATAATATCAATACTATTGTAGAAGAAAAAGATGCTGCATTGCTTATCATTGGTCTTAATTCAAATAAAGAGATACAAAATTACTTGAATAAATGCCGCGAATTGCGTATTCCATACATATTTGTAAAAGATACTCTCTCTCCTGATTTTAATATCAAAAATATAATTTTACCTATCACAAATCTTGAAGAAGAAAGAGAAAAAGGACCTTTTGCTTCATCATTCGCCAGACATTTTCACTGCCCAATTTCTATATATCAACCAAATGATTATGGCTCTAAAGCAATAACCAATATTGAAGCAATGAAAATTCTTTTCGATTCATTTTCGTTGAAATATACCATTACAAAAGGGAAAAAAGATAGTAGTGGCATTGAATTTGAAATAGGATTACTAAATAAAAATACGCCAAACAATCTACTAATAATTTCAGCATCTCGCGATTATGGATTAGACGACTTAATATTTGGCCCTAAAGAACGTAAAATTATAAAAAACATCAATATACCAACAATGCTAATTAACCCACGTGGCGACCTATATGCGCTATGTGACTAAATATAATTCATATTTACATAATGAAAAAAAATATTATTTACACAGTTACTCGCTATGCGCTATTCTCTATTATGTTCTGCATTATGCATTGTGCATTGTGCATTGACTTAAAAGCGCAAACAAACTACCCTATTGTTGAAAAAAATGGTAATAAATACTACGAATACACTATCAATCAAGGTGAGGGGTTATTCGCTATTGCACGTAAATTCGGCATCAAACAAAACGATTTGCACGAAGCAAATGAAAATCTATCAACCAACATCAAAGCTGGCGACAAAATACTTATACCTATTAAAAACAACCAACTCCAACAAACCACAGAGGTAGCAACAACTCATATAGTTGAAGCAAAACAAACATTATATAGCATCTCTAAAATGTATAATGTCAATATCGACACACTCATAGCCCTTAACCCTTCAGCAAAAGCAGGTATCAAAATAGGCGAAACTTTAATTATATCAAAAGATAAAAAAATCAAACCAGAAATCACTGTACAACAACCAATTAAAACCAAAACAACGACAAACAATGTAACACATATAGTACAACGAAAAGAAACCCTCTACTCTATCTCAAAAAAATACAACGTAGCAATCCACGATCTTATTACACTCAACCCAGAACTAAAAGATGGACTAAAAGCTGGCTATGAAATACTCATAAAAGGAGAAAAACAACAAACCGAAACTATCTCTCCTTCTATAGAGTCTATAAAATCTATAGATTCGATACCGTCTATAGAGTCTGTAAATTCCACAGATACGATAAACACCTCAATCATCAATTCTCAACTCTCAACTCTCAACTCTCAACTCAATATAGCCTATCTATTACCTTTAATTGCTGAAAATTCAAACGACGAAAAAAACACACAACGATTCATCGAATTTTATCGTGGTTCAATATTGGCTCTAAACGATGCAAAAGCAGAAGGTTTATCTGCAAATGTATATACTTATAATTTACCAAAAACATCAGACCAAATTGATTCTATATTATTATTACTCAACAATAAAAAAATAGATATAGTAATAGGTCCCGCATATTCAGAACAACTTAACAAAGTTCTTACATATACAAAAAAACACAATATAACTACTATAGTTCCATTTTCAAGCAAAATAGACACTACCTTTTACTATTCTAAACTAATACAATTTAATCCTCCTCAAGACTCCTTATTCAATACTATTCTAAAAAATACTTTTGCACACCGCAATTTACAATATGTATTAGCTCGATTTGATAATTGCAATAACAAAGGAAATATATTCCTTAATGAACTCTCAAAATTATTAACCGAAAACTCAAAAGAATTTACCGACATAACAATCAAACCAGAATATGTAGATTCTATTGTAAAAACTATAACACCAGACACAACTATTCTCGTACTCGGCTCATCTCGAATCAACGATGTTGCCCCAGTATTAGATAGTCTTTGCCGTTATCAACTTCCAAATTTACAAATATGGGGATTCGAAGAGTGGGGCGCAAATATAATCAAAAAATACCCACAAACACTCTATTATTCACTTTTCTTTGCCAACGAAACAGAAGAATATAACAACGCCTACAAAAATTGGTTCGGTACACGCAAACAAACCGTAGGAGTCAAATACGACTTACTCGGATACGACTTAACTACGTTGGCACTAAAAGGAATAAATACAACCGACACAACAACACTAATAATTAATCCTCAAATATCAAATATCAATTTTCTACAATCAAAACCAAAATTGGAATTTATCAACAACCGCTGGCTCAACACAAACTACTATCTTCTATTTTGGAATAATATCACAATTAAAGAAATAGGAAATAAAGAATAGTTAAATGAAAAAAATCATACTATTTTTAATTATAAATTGTGCATTGTGCACTATACATTGTAAAGCACAATACCCCGAATACGCTCTTGGTGTACGAGGAGGTACGACATGGTCATTTACATGGTTCAACCCTCAAATTGCTCAACCAACATTACCACTCACATATCACGCAGGTGCACAATTTAGAATGGTGTCCGAAAAATATTTTGGCATAAAACTCGAACTAAACTACACACAACGAGGATTCAAAGACAATGAAGGTCAACGCCGATTAGATTATATAGAACTCCCATTCATGACACATATAACATTCGGACAAAAATTATTTAGATTTTTTATTGATTTAGGACCTGAAATATCATATATGATTAAAGATAACCATATAAAATCAAACAACATACAACATTCTTCTCCAATAAAAAACAAATTTGACTATGGATTAGTTGGTGGTTTAGGTTTCGAATTCAATACAAAATATGGTATTTATACAATTGACACACACTACTACTTTGGTATAAATAACCTATTTGGTAACTCTGCAACAGAATATTTCAAAGCTTCCACTAATCAAAATATAACACTCTCATTAGCATACTTATTTCCTATAAGAAACTAAAAATTAATATATTATATACAAACTAAAATCTATTAATTCTAAATTACTATGACAGACTTAGAAATTGCTCAAGCAGCAAAACCAGAAAAAATTAAATACATTGCTGAGAAAGTAGGGTTAACACCTGAAGATATTGAATACTACGGACCATATAAATGCAAAATCCGTTTAGATGCAATAGACGAACGATTCAACAAACAAGGTAAAGTAGTTCTCGTTACAGCAATCAACCCTACTCCAGCTGGTGAAGGTAAATCAACAGTTACAATTGGTCTTACTGATGCAATGAACCGCCTTGGACACAAATCACTTGTAGCACTACGCGAACCATCATTAGGTCCTGTTATGGGCGTTAAAGGCGGTGCTGCAGGTGGTGGTTACGCACAAGTAATCCCAATGGAAGACATCAACCTACACTTCACTGGCGACCTTCATGCAATCACCACAGCCAACAACCTCGTAGCAGCCCTAATTGACAACCACATCTATCAAGGCAACCAACTAAACATCAACCCTACACGCATAGTTTGGCATCGTTGCATGGACATGAACGACCGCTCACTACGCAATATCACTATCGGTCTTGGCGGTCCTCTACAAGGTATCCCTCGCGAAGACCACTTCGATATAACCGTAGCATCAGAAATCATGGCTATTATGTGCCTTGCTACAGACATGGAAGACTTTAAAGCTCGTCTCGGAAAATGCGTAATTGCCTATCGCTACGACAAAACACCAGTTACAATGGCAGACCTCAACTGCGTAGGTGCAGTAGCAATGATTATGCGCGATGCCATCAAACCTAATATGGTGCAAACCCTCGAAGGCAACCCAGCATTTATCCATGGAGGACCATTCGCTAATATCGCACACGGATGTAACTCTATCATCGCAACACAAATGGCTCGACGTTTAGCTGACTACGTTATCACAGAAGCAGGTTTCGGAGCTGACCTTGGTGCAGAAAAATTCATGGACATCAAAGCACGCTACGGAGGTTTTGCTCCAAGTTGCGTAGTAATAGTAGCTACTATTCGCGCACTCAAAATGCATGGCGGAGTTGCAAAAACTGAACTTGGTAAAGAGAATATCGACGCACTCCTTCAAGGTATAGAAAACCTTAATAAACACATCGAAAATGTCAAAAAATTCTGTGTTCCATATGTTATTGCAATAAACCGCTTCGTTAATGACACTGATGAAGAAATCAATACTCTTCTTGATTGGGCTAAAGCCAATTGTCACGAAATCAGTCTCACCGAAGTATGGGCAAAAGGTGGTGAAGGAGGAGAAGATTTAGCTCACAAAGTAATCCGCAAAATCGAACAAAACGATGGTATTTGCCACTTCCACCACCTCTACGATGTGAATCTACCAATCAAAGAAAAGATGAATATCATCGCTCATGAAATCTATGGAGCTGACGCAGTAGAATACTCTCCTACCGCAAACAAACAAATCAAAACATTCGAAGAAAATGGTTGGGATAAACTACCAATTTGTGTAGCTAAAACACAATATTCACTCAGCGACAACGCAAAATTACTCGGCCGTCCTCACGGATTTGTAGTTACCGTTCGCGAATTCAAGCCTTCAATCGGAGCAGGATTTATTTATAATCAAAAAAACCAAATGTACAAATTATAAAAACCAAATGTACAAATTATAAAGAGTCTGACATTAATTTATGTCAGACTCTTTGTTTTTTATTACTTTTGTTAGCCTAATAAAACAGCTAATTTAAT
>JAEIGA010014065.1_pt1 | contig 12171 bp, 5 predicted proteins | sample 9270691 | NCBI WGS metagenome assembly JAEIGA01 (sample SAMN17057246, study PRJNA624740) | gut metagenome | biome: biome; isolation source: fecal sample | host: Bos grunniens | place: China: Xizang | collected 2019
CGAACTTAGCGATAGCACCCAGAGGAGTTGCCTTTGAAGACTGACCGCCGGTGTTAGAATATACCTCGGTGTCGAGAACAAGGATGTTGACATCCTCACCCGATGCAATCACGTGGTCGAGACCGCCGTAACCGATATCGTATGAAGCACCGTCACCACCGATAATCCACTGTGAACGCTTTACAAGGTACTGCTTGATAGCAAGAATCTGCTCGCTTGTGTCGCTCTCGTACTCCTCGCAAGCCTTGATGATGGCAGGAGTAATCTCCTTTGTAACCTCTGCATTCTCCTTGTTGTCGATCCACTTCTGTGCAAGCTCCTTCATGTCCTCAGGACAGCTGCGGTATGTCTGGATCTCGGTGAGCAGTCTCTCAAGGCGTGAACGCATCTTCTTCTCGGCAAGCTTCATACCCAAACCGAACTCGCAGAAGTCCTCGAACAATGAGTTACCCCATGCTGGGCCCTGACCCTTCTCGTTTGTTGTGTATGGTGTTGAAGGAACAGATGCTGTGTAGATTGAAGAACATCCTGTTGCATTGGCAATTACCTGGCGGTCGCCGAAGAGCTGTGTAAGGAGCTTTACGTATGGTGTCTCACCACAGCCTGAACATGCACCTGAGAACTCGAAGAGTGGAGTAGCGAACTGTGAGTTCTTCGGGTTGCTCTTCACGTCTACAAGCGCCTGCTTGCTCTTCACGTTCTTCACGCAGTAATCCCAGTTTGCAGCCTCGGCTCTCTCTTCCTCAAGAGAAACCATTGTGAGGGCCTTGCCTGTCTTCGGATGACCCGGACAGATGTCGGCACAGTTACCGCAACCCACGCAGTCGAGTACGCTCACCTGGATTCTGAACTGCATGCCCTTCATCGCTGCAGGAGCCTTCATCTCAATCTTGTCGGCATGGATGCCTGCAGCCTCTGCCTCATCCATTACGAATGGACGGATAGCTGCGTGAGGACATACGAATGCACAACGGTTACACTGTATACAGTTCTCGGCATTCCACTTTGGAACGAATGCACTCACACCGCGCTTTTCGTATGCCGATGTACCTACAGGCCATGTACCGTCCTCAAGTCCCTTGAATGCTGAAACAGGGAGCTGTGCACCCTTCTGTGCATTGATAGGACGTACGATCTTTGTGATGAACTCAGGCTCGTTCCTGTTCTCCTCAACATCTGCGGGGAGCTTAGACCAGTTAGGATCGATAGCCAACTGGCGGTACTCGCCACCGCGGTCAACGGCTGCGTAGTTCTTGTCAACTACATCCTGACCCTTCTTGCCGTAAGACTTAACGATGAACTTCTTCATCTGCTCTACAGCAAGTGTTACAGGGATAACCTGTGTGATGCGGAAGAATGCGCTCTGGAGGATTGTGTTTGTGCGGTTGCCGAGACCGATTTCCTGGGCAATCTTTGTCGCGTTGATGTAGTATACCGTGATATTGTTGTCGGCGAAATACTTCTTTACGTTGTTAGGCAGGTTCGCTGCGAGCTCATCGCCCTCCCATACTGTGTTGAGAAGGAATGTACCGCCCTTCTGTAAACCGCGTGTAACATCGTACATGCGCAGGTAAGCCTGAACGTGGCAAGCAACGAAGTTAGGTGTGTTCACCAGGTATGTGCTGCGGATAGGCTTGTCACCGAAACGCAAGTGTGAACATGTGAAACCGCCCGACTTCTTTGAGTCGTAAGAGAAGTATGCCTGGCAATGCTTCTTGGTGTTGTCACCGATAATCTTTACAGAGTTCTTGTTTGCACCTACTGTACCGTCTGCACCAAGTCCGTAGAACTTTGCCTCGAACATGCCGTCAACAACTGCAATCTCCTCTTTCTGTGGCAAAGAGAGGAATGTAACGTCGTCCACGATACCCAATGTGAAGTGGTTCTTTGGAGTAGGCAATGCAAGGTTCTCGTAAACACCCATGATGATGGCAGGTGTGGTGTCGTTTGAACTCAAGCCGAAACGGCCGCCTACGATGATCGGGTCAATTGCCTTGAGCTCAGGAGTGTTTGTGAATGCCTCGACAACGTCAAGGTACAAAGGCTCACCGTTGCTTCCCGGCTCCTTTGTGCGGTCAAGCACAGCAATGCGCTTCACTGTCTTAGGCATTACAGCAGCAAGATACTTCACAGAGAACGGACGGTAGAGGTGTACGCTTACCAAACCCACCTTCTCGCCTCTTGCTGTCATGTAGTCGATAGCCTCCTTCACTGCCTCTGTTGCAGAACCCATAACGATGATTACGCGGTCGGCATCCTCGGCGCCATAGTATGTGAAAGGAGCATAGTTGCGGCCTGTGATGGCAGAGATCTCCTTCATGTATTCAGCAACGATGTCGGGAACAGCATTGTAGAATGGGTTCTCGCTCTCCTTGTGTGTGAAGAATGTCTCGGGGTTCTCGGCTGTACCGCGTACAACAGGTGAGTATGGATTCAATGCTCTGTCGCGGAACTCCTGGATAGCATCCCAGTCAACGAGTGGAGCAATCTCCTCCTGCTCGATGAGCTCAATCTTCTGTATCTCGTGTGATGTACGGAATCCGTCAAAGAAGTTCAGGAACGGTATGCGGCTCTTGAGTGTAGACAGGTGTGCTACGGCTGCAAGGTCCATAACCTCCTGTACCGAACCCTCGCAAAGCATTGCGAAACCTGTCTGACGGCAAGCCATAACGTCCATGTGGTCACCGAAGATACTGAGTGAGTTTCCGGCCAAAGAACGTGCCGAAACATGGAACACTGTAGGCAATTTCTCGCCGGCAATCTTATACATGTTAGGAATCATCAGCAACAGACCCTGCGAAGCAGTGAATGTGTTGGTCAAGGCACCGGCCTGCAATGAGCCGTGAAGTGCACCTACTGCGCCGCCCTCTGACTGCATTTCCTGTACCGAAACGGTCTCGCCGAAGAGGTTCTTGCGGCCTTGTGCTGCCCACTCATCAACATATTCAGCCATTGTTGACGACGGAGTGATAGGGTAGATAGCTGCTACCTCGGAAAACATATAGGCGATATGTGCTGCCGCCTGGTTTCCGTCACAAGTGATGAATTTTTTTGCTTTTGTCATAACGCAATAATTTATGAATTGATGTATTATCTCCAAATAAATGCAACCCCGAAAGGGGGCTTTCTGTTTTACCGAACATACAAAGTTACAAAATAATCGGAAACCTTATTATAAAAACAGAGAAAAAATGTATCTTTGTGCTTAACGCACGAAAATAGGATGCGGCTCGGGATAGCATTCAAGCAAGCTTGATGCTCTCCTCTCGCCTTTCACTATTTTTGTGATTATTTTTGATTAGTGGGAAGATGAAAAGAGTTACAAGTGTTGTTTTTATTATACTTTGCCTTTTTACGGCACTCTCATCGGCGGCGCAAGGTGTTGTGCCGCCAAAATATGAGTACCGTGCCGTGTGGCTCACCACAATAGAAAATCTTGATTGGCCACGGAAGCCTGCCGCTGATGCAGCGGGAGCCGAGCAGCAGAAAGCGCAGCTTGTTGAAATCCTCGACTCGTTGAAGGCACTTCATATCAACACGGTGCTGTTGCAGACCCGTGTGCGCGGTGATGTCATATACCCTTCTGCAATAGAGCCTTTTGCACGCCTGCTCACCGGCACTTCGGGCAAGGCACCGTTGTACGACCCTCTTGCTTTTGCGATAGAGGAGTGTCACAAGCGCGGTATGCAGCTGCATGCATGGCTTGTGACTCTGCCTGTGGGAAAGGACGATTATGTGCGCCGTCAGGGCAAGAATGCTCTTCCGCGCCGTCGCCGCGACCTCTGCACCCACTTCAAAGGGCAGTGGTATATGGAGCCGGGAAATCCCGAAACAGCAGGTTACATAGTGTCGCTTGTTGAGGAGATTGTAAAGAAATATGATGTTGACGGCATACACCTCGATTATGTACGTTATCCCGACCGTACCAACGGTTATCCCGATGCGGCCCTCCATCGTAAACATGGCAAGGGGCTTTCGTTGGCAGAGTGGCGCAGGGCCAATATAACGGATATCGCACGCAAGGTCTACAGCAGTGTCAAGGCCTTGAAGCCTTGGGTACGTGTCAGCTGTGCGCCGTTGGGCAAATATGATGACCTCACCCGTTACAGTTCGCTCGGCTGGAACGCCTATGATGCTGTCTATCAAGATGCTCAGGCCTGGATGCGTGAGGGTATAATGGACGCTCTTTTCCCTATGCTTTATTTCAACGGAAACAATTTCTATCCTTTTGTCCTTGATTGGCAGGAGAATTCCTATGGCCGTCACATTGTGCCGGGAATAGGCGTTTATCGTCTGTTGCCGGAGTATGGCGGGTGGCGTCCAGTAGAGATTGAACGCCAGTTGCATACCTCACGCAGTGCCGGTACCGCCGGCAGCATAATGTTCCGCACCGAGCATCTGCTCGACGGCAAGAGCGGCGCAAAGGCTGTTTATGAGTCTGCGAACAGTACTCCCGCTTTTGTCCCGCCAATGTGGTGGGGTGAGGGGGCGGCTCCGTCTGCTCCGCTGCTGGATGAGGCTTCGAGAAGCGACAGCACTTTTGCTGTCAGTTGGTGCCCTGTCGCTTCGCGTGAAGGTGAGCCTACCGTGCGTTACAATGTATACGGCTCGTTGGGTGATAGTGTGGATGTAGGTAATATAAACAATCTTCTTGCCTCAGGTCTCACCGATTGCTCTTTTGTATGGCATTGCCGTTCCTTCAAGGCGTTGGCTATGGCTGTGACTGCTGTCGATGCTTATGGCAGGGAGAGTGAACCGCTGTTGGTGAACTATGATGCTGTCGGAGGTCCGTTCCTCGAAGAACTGCTGTTGCCCGAGCAACCTTCGTGGGGTGCCCGTGTAGAGGTTCTTGATATCTACGGCCGCAGCATATATAAAGGCAGATATTCGCAGCGTATAGGAGTGCGCGGTTTGCCCGGTGGGCGTTATCTGCTCAAGATGTATGACCGCCACGGGGCTTTGCTCTATAAAGAGTGGTTTCTGGTAAGCAAGTGAAAGCGATATACAGACAGCATCGGCAAACCCAACGGCTTGCCGATGCTGTCTGTATACGTCTGGTTGTATTATTTCCTTCCGAAAACAGAGAAGTGGACATACCTCTTCGGGTTCTCCTTAAGGTCCTCAAGCAGTGCTGTGGCGGCCTCACAGGTGTTGTTCAGCTTTGTGTAGAGTGTGCTGTCCTTCAGAAGCATTCCTGCCGTGCCCTCGCCGTTGTTCAGTGCGGCAGTCAGTTGCTCGATGTTGCTGAGCGAAGCCTCAAGTGATGCAACAATCTTCTGGTACTCGATTTCGTTGAGTTTCTCCGACAGCTTCAGCATCTCGTCCTCAAGCGCCACCAGTTTCTCGCCAGCTGTGGCAATGTCGCCCTTGAGCATCTTGTTCAGTTCGGCCGATGTGCTGTTGAGTTGTGTCGTCAACTGCTCCACGTTGTTGAGTGTGTTGTTTATCGCTGGGTTGGCAAGTATTGTGTTGAGTGACAGCAGTATCGAGTCAACCTTTGGCAGCATATTGTTGAGTGTGGGAATCATCTTCGCTGCCTCTCCCATCGCGCCGCTGTTCAGTCGGCCGTTGAGGGTGTCTCCTGCAGCAATGATTCTGTTGCCTTTTGCCAGCTTGATGTTTATCGTGCTGCTTCCGAGCAACTCAGTCTCAATCTCGGCAATGCTTCCTTCGGGAATCTGCAACCTGTTGTCCACTGTGATGAGCACGTATGCTCCGTCCTGTGATTTGAAGTCGTAGTTGATATTCTGTACGTTGCCCACCTTGTAGCCGTTGATGAATACGGGGCTTGAATTCACAATCTCGCCAATGTTGTCGAATTTCACGTAGTAGTTGTTTCCTTCATCTATCAGGTTCACGCCCTTGAAGAAGTTTATGAGAAGGTAGATTATGAGCAATGAAAGTATACCCAGAAAACCTACCCACAATTCACGTGCCAATGTCTTGTTCTTCATATCTTATTTCTGTTTTTTCTCTTTATAAATCCTTATAGCCTCGTTTGTGTTCACCTTCTTGCCGTCGATGAATGCAATGATGAATGCCTGACTGAATTTTTTTGATATCTCTTTTTTCTTTTTCAGAATCTCGTTGTAGTCTGTGCTCTCGCCATAGGTGTACTTGTACCAGTTGCCCTCCTTGAAACAGTCGGCTTTTACGCCCTTCAGGCGCTTGTCGTTGCTCTTGAGTTTTTTGTCAGTGGCAAAAATCTGTACCTTGAATACAGGTGTGCCGCTCTCGGTTTTTGGCTGGCTTTTGATTGCGGAAGTCTCATCAGCTTTTTTGTCGGCTTTCTTTGTGCTTTTGCTTGTACTGCTCTGCTGTTTGCCGTACAGGGTGTAGTACTCCTTGAATCCCTCGAATATACCCTTGGCAAGTTTCCTCTGTCCCTCCTTTGAAGCAATGAATTTCTCCTCTTCGCGGTTACTTATGAAGCCGAGTTCCACAAGAATCTTCGGCATCACGGTCCTGTGCAGTACCAGGAATCCGGCCGATGACACACCTCTGTTGTAGAGCTTGCTGTTCTTGACCATCCCTTTCTGTACCATCTGTGCGAGTTCTGCACTGCGCTCCATGTCCTGGCCTCTCATAAGCTCGAATATGATGTAACTCTCGCTTGAGCGCGGGTCGAATCCTTTGTATATCTCTTCGAAATTATCCTCCGACAGAATCACCTCGTTCTCGTACATTGCGGCAGCTTTCGCCTCGGCACTGCTTCCTGCTCCCAGGGTGAATGTCTCACAACCTTTTGCGCTCCTGCTTTTTGATGCGTTCGAGTGTATCGAAATGAAGAGGTCGGCATTTGCGTCGTTGGCGATGTTGGCGCGTTTTACAAGTGGAATCTGCACGTCTGTAGTACGTGTGAATATGATTTTTACCTCGGGGTATTCCTCTTCGACCATCTCGGCAAAGAGCTTTGAAACCTTCAGGTTTATATCCTTCTCCTTTGCGCTCTTGCCCAGTGCGCCCGGGTCTACACCTCCGTGTCCGGGGTCAATGACCAAGGTGAACGGCTTCTCGCTCTTCTTCTGCTTTTTCTGGGCAAATGCTCCGCCAAAGGCAACAAGCAGCAGTAATATCGTTAACGCGCTTCTTATGGCTGTTGTTTTGAAATCCATTTTCTTTTCTGTTACTGATGCCTATTACGGCATATTGTGCAAAATTAGTTCAAAATCTGCGATTAATCAAAAAAGAGGGTGTCAATTAACCCTTTACCTGCCAAAAGGTACTATTTGTTGTACTAATTAGGGGTAAAACGACTGGGTATATCATCTCTTCTTTGTGTCATCTTTTGCAGCTTGCCTCTCCACAAATGAGATATACAGCTCTAAAATACTCTTCTAAAGTATTGCACCACTCATATTTTTTTGTATTTTCGCAAGGCTTAACTCATATTTAAAAAAGTTCAAAAAATATATGAAATTCATAGAGTTCAACATTCGTTACGAGGTTCCCGAGGGTGGTACAATCTACCTGCGTTATTCTCTTGACGATAATGGTAACATAACCGAAGGTGTCCTGTCGCTGCGCGAGGTTCAGCACGGTCTGTGGCAAGGCTCAATGGAGGTGAGCGAGGATTATGACCACATCCTTTACGGATACGAGCTCTTGCTTGACGGCGAGAGTGTCGCCAACGAGTGGGCATACACGCCGCACCGTCTCCGCTTCAACTGTGTCAACCGCAATTATATCGTCTACGATATGTGGCTTGAGTCCCCCGTAGGCTATTACGAGCAGACCAACCTGTTCCGCTTCTTTGACAAGCGCGGCATTACGCTCGACGAGCCGAGCATCAACTGGTATAACCGCAGTGTCACCTTCTCGCTTTATGTGACAGGCCTGCGAAAAGGCGAACGCCTTTATCTTGTGGGCGATAACATAGTGCTTGGTGGCTGGGATCCCGCAAAGGCCCTGCCTATGCAGCAACGTGTACCCAACCGCTGGAGTGTCACATTTGATGTAGAGTCAATCTGGAGCGGCTCTCTCTATTATAAGTTCATTGCAGTGGATAAGGAGGGCAATGTGCGTTGGGAAGAGGGTGAGAACCGCCATACCCTGCTTCCTGATTTCGAGGCAGGAACAAACTATTTCTACCAGCTTCCCGAGCTGAATTTCGATTCTCCCAAACTGCGCATTGCGGGAACGGTTATCCCGCTCTTCTCTCTGCGCTCGGCCCACGGCTGGGGTATCGGTGACTTCGGTGACATAAAGCTCGCTGCCGACTGGCTTTCAATGACCGGCCAGAATATCCTGCAGCTGCTGCCGGTAAATGACACCACTGTATGTGGCGGCAACGAGGATTCTTACCCATATAACTGTGTGTCGGTGTTCGCCCTGAACCCCATATACGCCGATATGTCCGTTCTCCCCGCGTTGGCAAGCGAAAAGCGCAATGCCTATTACAGCAAAGAGAGCGCGAAACTGAATGAAATGCCTGTGGTGAAATATTCACAGGTCTACAGGCTCAAGATAAACTATCTGCGCGAGCTCTTCGACGAGCTGGGTTCCGAGGTCCTCTCAAGCGAGGGTTACCGTGCCTTTGAAAAGGAGCAGGAGCAGTGGCTCAAGCCTTACTGTATCTTCCGTTTCCTCTCGGCGCGTCTGCATTGCAATATCTGGGATTGGAAAGATTACCCCTACTACGATAATACCACCTGGGAGCGTGTTCAAGCCGAGTACTCCGATGCAGCACGCGAGGTCCACTTCTACAGCTATGTGCAGTATCTGCTCTTTACACAGCTGAACGACGCACATCTCTATGCAAACAGCAAGGGTGTCGCACTCAAGGGTGATATCCCTATAGGTGTTGCTCCAAACGGCGTCGACGTGTGGTGCGACAGGGAGCAGTTCAATCTGCAGGTGTCGGCGGGTGCACCGCCTGATATGTTCTCGGCCGACGGACAGAACTGGGGCTTCCCCACATACAACTGGAAAGCTATGGCTGCCGACGGCTATGCATGGTGGCGCCGCCGTCTGCAATATATGTCCAAGTTCTTTGATGCCTACCGCATTGACCATGTGCTCGGTTTCTTCCGCATCTGGGAGATTCCGCGCACCGCAAAGAGCGGCCTTGCCGGCAGTTTCTCGCCCAATGTCCCGTTGACAAAGGCCGAGATTGAGGCCACCGGCTTCGAGTTCGATGAGAAGAAACACACACGTCCGTACATTGACGAGGATCTCCTCAAGAAACTTTTCCCACGCAAGGCACGTATCATTGCCGAGGCTTTCCTCGACAAGCACTCCGACGATACTTATACCTTCCGTCCCGAGATTGAGAATGCCAATACGTTGGCCTATTACATATATGAGCGCACTCCCAAACTCTCCGAGTCTCTCAAGGCAACGCTCCAGCGCCTCTATGGTAATGTGCTCTTTATGCGCGACCTCAATGAGGATGACAAGTTCGTGCCGCGTATTCTGGGTTCCGAGACCGAGGCATATGAGCAGCTGGAGTTCGGTGACCGTATAGCATACGACCACCTCTATGAGGAGTATTTCTACCACCGCCACACAATGTTCTGGTACCGCGAGGGCATGCGTAAACTGGCGCCTCTGCTCCTGTCGACAACCATGACAGCCTGCGGTGAGGACCTCGGCATGATTCCGGCCTGTGTGCCCTGGGTCATGAGGAACCTGCAGGTACTCTCGCTCGAGATACAGCGTATGCCCAAGGTGTACGGCGAGCCGTTCGCGCGTCCCGAGGCCTATCCTTACCTGTCGGTGGCAACCCCTTCGACACACGACATGAGCACCTTGCGTGGCTGGTGGCGTGAGGATGAGGCTGTGACACAGCAGTTCTACAACCACGCTCTCGGTTTCGAGGGCAAGGCTCCTGCCGAGATGGACGGTAGGGTAGCGCGTGCCATATTGCAGCAGCATCTGCACTCGCCCGCAGCCTTTGCGCTCTTCGCATGGCAGGACTGGATGGCTATGGACGAGCGTCTGCGCCGTGACAACCCCGATGACGAGCGTATAAACGTTCCGTCTAACCGCGACCATATGTGGAACTACCGTATGCACATCCCCCTTGAACAGCTGATGGAGGAGCGTGCTTTCAACGAGGCACTTCGTACCATGATTTCCGATGCCGGCCGCCTTGTGTGATATAATCTGTTGTAAATTAAAGAATGATATAAAAATGAACTCACAATCGACTTTCCGCTCCGCTATCCTCTCGGGAGTAGCTGTAGCCATTGCAGGGTGGGGATATCTTGCCTGTACCAACAAGGGACTTGAAATTCTTGGAGCAGTAATGTTCTCGTTCGGCCTGCTCACAGTGGTAAACTACAAGTTGAAACTGTACACGGGTACAGCCGGCTTTGTGCCGTTGCGTTATGAAGATGGCCGTTCACGTTGGCTCAAGGCTATAGGTGAACTGCTCTTTATCCTTTTGGGTAACATCGTGGGCTGCCTTCTTGTGTCACTGCTTGCCCGTATGTCGCCCATCGAGCTTGGCGCAACGGCGCAGAAGATACTTGAGTCCCGCTTGGCTATAGGTCCGTTGCGTGCCGGTCTGTTGGCGATAGGCTGCGGCTTCATAATGACAACAGTGGTGACATTTGCCCGTGAAGGCAAGCCTTTGACACTGCTTTTCGGTGTTCCGCTCTTCATCTATTGCGGTTTCCCGCACTGCCTTGCCGACGCGTTCTACTATCTTACAGTGCCTACTGCTTATACAGGTGCACATCTTGCCGAGATAGCGGTGCTTTATCCTTGTCTGGTTGCAGGAAACTTCATAGGCTGTAACCTTTACCGTTTCATTGCTCCCAAGCAGTAAACACAGCTACATTATACAATAATCGAAGCGCGCTCCAACGAGCGCGCTTCGTCTTTATATAGGCTTTTGCCCCATTCTGTTAATCTTCTATTTTACAAATACCTTTTTGCCGTTGATGATATAAATGCCTGGTTTTGTTATATCCTCGATCTTGCGGCCTGTCAGGTCATAGGTTCCCTCTGACAAGGGTTCAACCTCCTCTATGCCTTCAATGGCAGTGTTGTTCTCCACTACAAGCTTTACGCGCCATTTGCCTCTGTTCTCGTTCGCATAACCGCCGATGATTGTGCTGTTGTCGCTGCTGAGGCTAAGTGCAATTGAACTGTCGTTGTTGTAAAGTAATGACACTGTCTCGTCATCATTGTAAACAGCCGTGAATTTTGCCGCATTGCTGCTTTCTGTAGCTGTCATTGTGGCTGCTTGTGTCTTTGATATGGTGGTGATGTACAGTCCAGTACCTATATTCTTTATGTAGAACTCATCATTTTTTCCGGTTGGCTCAAACTCCCATCTGCGGTCGTTGCTGTTGTTGGGGACTTGTGCTATCTTTACTCCTGCAATCTTGCTATTATAGTAGCCAAGACCTATGGCAGTTGATGACCTGTTTGCAAGAGTGTAGTAATTCTTGTCAAGAATAAGTATTCTGGAGTTTTTGTCTGCAATAATCCTGTTTATCTCTTTGCTCAGGAATTCAGCCCATTGACCGTATGTGAATGTGCTCTGATCCTTGTTCTCGTATGCCTCCTTTGCGCTTTCAAGGATGCTGCGCAGTGATGCAACAGCCTCTTCGCGGTATTTGCCAACATCTTTTCCGTTGGTGGACGTGCGTGACAGGATATTCTCGGCGCTTGTTATGATAGCTTCAAGGGCTGCCAGCTGATGCTCCTCTGTTCCGGCTTCAATGGCTGACGGAATATCTGCATCTGTTCCGTCGGCCTGTGCTGCCACCACGCGTATGTTGCTGTATCCGTAACCGGTGGGAATCTTGATCTTGTAGCGGTTCGATACGCCGATTAGCTTGCCTTTGTTGTTGTAAACCTTGAATCCTACAGCACCGCCGGCATTCTCCTTAAGCAGGATATTCACTGCGCCCGATGAGAGGCTGAACACATAACCCTCGGCCTTTACGCTTTCGTCAAGATAATCCTCCCACTGGCCCACGTCGCCGGCAGAGCCCACAGGAACCTCGTCGCTCCAGTCGGCACGGTAGCCGTTCACACCGTCGCCTCTCTTCGAGGGCTTCACGCGATCCTCAAGAAACATCAGGTGGCCGCCCTTCTTGGGGTACTGCTCCATGCGCATGCGGCTGCTCTCGGCGTCCGCAGCAGACAATGTAACTGTGTAGCTGTTGTAGTCCTCGATGTATACATTGCTCATGGGCTCAAAGAAACCCCATA
>JAEIGA010014066.1_pt1 | contig 12171 bp, 16 predicted proteins | sample 9270691 | NCBI WGS metagenome assembly JAEIGA01 (sample SAMN17057246, study PRJNA624740) | gut metagenome | biome: biome; isolation source: fecal sample | host: Bos grunniens | place: China: Xizang | collected 2019
ATTACATAGCCCCTATTGTCAGACAATTTCCCCAAATTGCGACAAATTGTCAGACAATTTAACTAAATAGCTGACATTGAATAATCAATATTGAATAACGTTTCATGTGAAACATTTTTGACCGATTGAGTCAAGATAGATGAGAGATCCGGCCCGATCCGGTTAGATCTGGTGTGATCCGGCCACAACAAAAAGCGCCCCGGATATTCCAGGACGCCTTAAGTTGGAATAATACTAGACTAATGTAACATTGGAGATATTTGTTTAGATAAACGGTATCACAACCTGGACAACACTTTCTCCACCTGTGACACTTATAGTCTGGCCGGCTTTTACTGGTATAATATCTCTTATACTTTCGTTAGCGGCGGTTATCCTAAATGATTTAACATTATAATTATTGATTTTGACGTAACATTCACCGAGTCCCGAATTAGCTAAATAAAATCTTACATAACAATTTGCAGTCGCTAAATAAGAAGTGGTATTTGCTGGTAAATCTGTTGCATGATCTACATCTAAGAATCCGGGTAAATCATTAACATGAGCGTTAATCTCATTAATAGCGCCGATAATTGTTTGATCGGTTGTTGTGGGTGTACCGTTACCGATAAGGCTGTTAATTGTGTTGATAGCTCCGCCCTGGTTACCTACTGTAGTATTAAGTGAGCTAATAGCCGGATTGATAGTGTTTGTAATAGCGTTGTTCGCTGTGGTTGCGTCATTCTGTGCGGCGCTAGCGGCGTTCTGTGCTCCATCAGCCGCAACCTTAGCGGCGTTAATACCGGTATCGATCTTAAGCATATCCCCATTATAATCCTGGAGCCAAGCCGGTTTATCTGTACCGATAAACTGAGATAAACTATAATTTGCTGTGGTGTTTGTTGCTCCCATAATAATCCTCCTTATTATGCAACTAAAATTTTTCCGTTCCAATCGTAGTCGTAAGCTGTGAGATCCAGAGCGTCATAATATGCCGCTGTGAGATCCTTAACGTCGTACTCTGTAGCTGTAAGAGCATCCGTCTTATGAAGGCTTGCGAGCTCATTTATAACTATTTCTAATCTCACCATTTCTCCCGTGAACGGGCTAACCATATAATGATTAGGATTGAAATAATAACCGGCGTTATAAATAAGCGTTTTACCCCAATTATCGTATTCAATCGCGGTAAGCTGTAGCGCGTCGTACTCGGAAGCTGTTAAGCCCAAAGAGTCGTATTCTAACGCTGTGAGCGCTTCACTACGGCCGCTATTATAAAGGTCGTTAATTGCTTCCTGGACGCTCGTGATATAACCCTTTACGGGATTATACACGTTTATTGTCGTAAGATCCGGAATAGAATCAATAAACGCTTGGAGCCTTAGCTCTATATAGTCTCTTATAAGAGTGTCCTCGGCTTCAATACGGCTATTAAAATCTAAAATGGCTCTTGTTAAATCAGTTCGCAAGCTTACAAGCTGGGCCCTCATATCTCCAAGCTCTATATTGAGTGTAGCAAGAGCCGCCTGGATTTGAGTATAAATTTCACTCTCAAGCTCATTTTCAAGCTGGTTAAATCTCTGATTTATCTCGTTAATGAATCCATTAACTGAGCCTTCGAGTGCGCTTACACGATTGAGCAAGCTATGATATTCACTCTCATGCTGAGTCTTCCAGCTTACAAGCTCGTTATACTCATCTAAGAGCTCTGACATCTTTTTAATGAGCCAGCCAAGATCCGAATCATACGTTCTTGTATGTGGAAATTCAAAAAAAGACATTTTAAACCTCCTTTCTATTAATATACTTGTAAGAAGTTTTCACGCTCATATTTGGCCGCAATCCAATCATAAGGATTAAACTTCTCTAACATGGCCGTTTCCTGGTTAATTAGTTCGTTATTTGTGGTAACGCCTATATTTCCGTGTCTAAGTCTATTATAAGTCACAATATGCCCATGTGTAAAATCATCCTTTTTACCATATTCTATGGTGTCCTTTTTACCATATTCCATGGTATCTTTTTTACCATAGGTCATTGTGTCTTTTTTACCAAAAGTAGTTGTATCTGTACCGCTGGAAGTATCCTTAGAGTCAGCCTGGTAAGTTCCGGAATTATAGGCACTGACTGTGTGCTCTGTAGTAAGTCCGTGTTGTAATCCGTCGGATCCGCTTGCTTGGTTTGAATCTGATCCGGACAAAGTGTCTATATCTTTACCGGAGAGAGTGTCCGTATCTGTACCGGATAGAGCGCGCTTATCGGTTCCCGTGTGGCCTTCTGTCCAATGATCGGACTCGTACACATTTTCTATAGGAGAATAGGAAGCGTTATAAACCTTTGCTAAGTGCTCAAAATTCCACTGATTTTTTAAAAACCACATGGAAGTTAACTCCTTAAATACGTCCGGATCTCCATAGATCGGAGTAAGGAGGCCGCAACGACTCATTATAGTATCAATTACTGTATTGATATTGAAGGGTGAAGGAACCGTGCAGCCTTCCCACAGATCTATATTTTGCCACTCATAATAATCAATCAAGTTTTGTAATGTCATCAGAAGCGCCCTCCTTCCAATTTTTAATTTTGCAAGTTAAGCCCAGATCGTAAAGCTTATTAACTCTTTCAATTCCTTCCATAATATTATTGTACCAGTGTTCAATATTTGCTAATACCTCATCATTGTTGGCATTAACCTCATCATCAGTAAGCCGCTCCCTTTTATCAAGATTAGTGTTATTTATTCCAATATCTGTAAGGAACTCGTTAATTATCTTACGCTTTAAAAGCTGGACATCATCAGCAATAAAATTTTGTTTTGCTGGCATAACAAACATATTTTCTTTAAGTATTCCGGAATGCTCCGACGTTGTAAAAACGGCCGGCTCTCCCATTGATACTTTATCATAAAGGAGTTTAAAAGTTTCCGCCTGGGCTTTGCTGGTAGCTCCGAATACATAGGATACTTTAGTATTCATAAGGTTAACGGCTATGGAACTGTCGCACATAGCAAGGAGCGTGCTATATCTATCCAGGATCCAATTTACTCCGTGCCAATCATACTGTATTTTAATTACTTCGCAATCTTCTCCAATAGTCCTATTAAAGTTACCGAGTATCGGATTAGCTACAATAATTTCTGTGGGATTGTCAAAAATACCAATACCGGTAGGAGCACATTTTAGCGCAAGTATTCCGGCTTCTGTGTCCATAACTCCAATATGCCCATCTATAAATAAATGCCATAAAAAGTAATCCATCTCCCATGTATCGGGGATCTTAAACTCAAAACGGGATAGGATTAATTTAAGAAGTTTCTCCCTATAAAATAGGGCGCTTGTATTTGCTACGCCGTCCACGTCCTTTGGCTTACGTGCAAAGAAATTGCTAATAAGATCCTGGAAGGGAATAGGCTTATTATATCTACTCATAATAAAAACCTCCATCACATAAGCTGTTTATTGCCTGTCGTTCTGTATCTAAATAATTACCCTGTACTTGCATACCGTCCGTCTGTACAAATCCGCCATATGTGTTTATTGTATGCTTTGCAAATACCGGTTTACCTAAGATTGGATTAAGAGAAGTCTGTGAGTCTGTAAGATCTCTATAAACACATGAAAGTCTTACATCTTTATAAAGTCCGTGGGAAGCTCCGCCGCCAAGTCCGCCGCCGCCCTGGCTTTCACCCTGGGCCGCGCTTATAAGTCCGGCGGCGCTACTTGCAAGCCCCCCGCCAAGTGCAACCGCTCCGGCTCCTCCGGAAACGGCTCCGGCCGCTACCGCCGCAATAGCTCCAACGCCTACAGAGATCGCGCTAGCTACTTTTGCACCGGATATGTTGGAGGATCCATAAGGAGTAGCCATTGCACAGTTTGCGCTTGCACTTGCGATAATCTTTCCGGATTGTGTACCGGCTATAAGCACGGCTATATCGCCGCTTGTAATATTAAGAACATAGTCGATAGATAGTGAACTATCATTAATAAGATCGTCAGTAGGTAGCGCCATTGTGCCAATGATAGGAAGATATAAGAAAAGCTCACTATAAGGGCTATGTCTCCTCCAATCGTTATAATGCCAGGGTATAGAAATATCTGCAGTAGCTTTAACAATTGGTACATTGATCGGTAAAACATTTATAGAATTTCCACCGGAATCCGCGCAAGGATATTCGCCAAGGATTAACTGAGTAGCCGCGCCAAGCCCTCCAAGCGAGAAAAGACATGGAAGGGAGATAGCCGCCTTTAAGTTATCTCCGGCCCTTCCTCCAAACATAGCCTGGTCTATTGCTGTTTGTACGTCTGTTATACTCGTACTCTTCCATAATGAAAAATTGTTTAGTAGCTGTGGGAGCTTTGTACTATCTTCCATTACATAAGTACCAAATGAGCCCGTACCTACTACAGATAAAATAATTGTGCCCTGGTTCTGATCCGTGAAAGTTATCCCCTGGATAGCGGCCGTATTACTTGATACGTGCATTGAAGCCGTAACCGGTATACGTTTATCTATAATATCGTTACTACCTCCGGTAGCGTATAATATCATTGCTGTTGTGCTACCAATATCCGTTTTCGCTGTGGCAAGATAATCCTCCTCGCAATAGATTTCCCATAAATCATTACGCACCGACTTTATATCTGTTACAAAATAATAACGACCTTCAAAATTTACATAGTTGAATCCAGGCCGACCGGAATAATTTAAAAGAAAAACGGGACTAATTAAGCTAGTCCCGTCCTTCAGATTTACATCAATTAAAGTTCCTCCGGTGGGCTGTGCTGTGGACTTACTACGTTTCGAAAAGGTGTAATAAGTTAGCGAAGCCATAAGAACCCTCCTTTAATTAAGTGTAAATACTACAATATTTTCGCTAAGATCGATAAATCTAAGCTGTTTTTCATGCCAATAGGTGTTATAGTAAGCGCCGGCCGCATTGATAGGAGTCGTAAGAACCTCCTCATCAACCTTGTAAACGCCCATAGCGTCCCTATCGTGAAGAATTCCAACAACATTATCAACGGCAACTGTTGTAGAGTCAGAAGGTCTTACAATATTTACGCTAAGCTGGGATCCAGGCTGTGAGCTCTGCCAATAGTTTATCGTGCTTACGTCAATGTCGGGACGTACAAACTGATCGTGGAAGGCTGCATATTCTACAGTAGTTTCGAGCCCTCTCATAAAGAGTGAGTTCATTTTACACCTAATATCTTCCTTTGGTGTAAATGTCTCGAATGATCCATCATTATAAAGCACGCTCATATCCTGCATACAATCAATGACATTATTGATAACCTTCATTGCGAAACGCATACAATCCGGAGTAGCTACAAAGTCAGCTACATTGTAGGAAGCCGAATAAGCTGTGTTGTACATAGTTCTAAGATCGATTGTTCTTGTTGTATTATCACACTCCGCAATAGCCGTTGCAAGTGTAACGCGTGCAAGGTTCTCAAGAGATACCTCCAGGGCGTTCCTTACTTCTCCAAATACTACTCCGATAAAGGATCCCATTGCCTCCTCAGAAAGAAAAGCTTCTTTAAGAGTTGCGCGCTGGATTGTGATATGGAATTGATAAGGTGTGCGAGTTACAAAAAGCTTCTGATCGACAACGGGCTTTGCTACTTCGTAGTGGTCTATGCTCTGTCCGTCGATAAGATCGTACATCTTATCTTCTTCCGCCTGGGGCATAACAACCTTAATCTTTTGCAAGATAGCGCCATACTCAAAATCGTTAAGCACCATATCGCCAAGCTTGTTGCGGTAGTCTCTGAATCTTAAAATTGTGCGGCCGATTCTCTGCGCCAGGGTGTTAAGAAACGCTTCCGTATTAGTGGAGCTTGAAAGTACCACGTTACCAAGTGCGATAAGGCTTGATGTATCTACAGCACTAAGGGCATTAGCTCCAAACGCTTCCGCGTTTACTTCATTAACTAAAGTGTAAATCTGCTCTGTAGTCATTTATTATTCTCCTCTCTTAAACATATCGTGCAAAGTCTCCTCAAAAGATTTTTTATCTTTTTCAGAATTGACCTTGCGTGCAAGTGTATAATTTAATTCTTTGGTTGCGGCCAAATCCTTCTTACCCTCTTCAATAACTATATTTTTTTCTTCGAGCTCTTTTTTAAGGCTGTTATTTTCTGCTGTAAGATCCTCAAATTTTTTCGCTGTATCTTCATAGCCGGAGATAATTGCCTTTTGTTCATCATCTGATAGCTCTTTGAATTTCTCATAGTCCATATTTATCCTCCTTAAAAGTAAGGATCCACGGGTAGCAAGCCGGCCGCACCCTTCCGGGCTTTGCTAGCGGCCTATCATGGATCCTTACATAATTAATATAGAATAGTTAATGTAATATTTCAAGTAGTTTACTTTTTACCTGGAAGCATGAAAATTCAAGATTTCCGGAGGCATACTCTAGCATTAGATTTTTTCCAAAAGTCCTATAAAATATAAGTCCGTTTTCTCTGCTGGTAAACTCCGGAATATTTAGAGCTTGTATGTAACACGCGTATTTTTTACCGGTGGACTTATGAGCCCAAATATATATACCATCTATAACGCATAAAGCCCTATACTCTCTCATAGGTTTCTTTTTGACTATACCGTAAAATGAATCATTAGCAAATTTATTTCCAATGATCTCATCATATATCTTAGTATTTTTTAGTGTCTTATAGTGTCCGGTTTTAGCTTTTAGATCCGAGATCTCCGACTTAGGGAGCATTAAAAATATATCATCTCTCTTAAATTTGATAATATCATTTGAAATCATTGTCTCGATCTGGCCCACAAGGTTATAACCTATTAGTATTGGATTATTTATACTCTGTGAGTTACTAAGCATTATAACTTTTAGTGGATCCTCTCCCAGGAGCTCCCTATTTCTGTTTACTGTCTCATAAAAATGTACAAATGCTTTAAATTGATCAAAAGTCAGTTTGCGTGACTCTATAAATTCATCAAATATAACAAGTGTAACATCTGATAAATCGACGCCTCGAAGGTTACCAAAAGTAGATAATGCGGCTCCATATCCAATAATTGACTCTCCATCATATATTAAAGCGTGTTCTTTTTTCTTAGTCATTTGGATATTAAAGCCCTTATCTTTGTTAAGCCTTTTAAATGGATTTCCAAAATCATCGCAGCACTCTGTAAGCTGTGTGTCGGTATTTCTTAGATATATAAAAGGCTCTTTACTTTCTATAGCATACAAAAGCGCGGAGTAGGTTTTTCCTATTCCGCGCCCTCCTATGATAATATTTTTCCCTCGAAGCTCCGGCGCGTAGTCGCGAACCTCGAAAAATTTCATATCATCCCTCCAGGTCTACCCATTTAATACCGTAGCAAGTTTTCTTAAACTTCTTATCCTGGAACTCCTCAATCTTAAAGCCTACCTTACCGGCCTTGATTTCTGCAACGTCCTCATTATTAGCAAGGATCTCCTTAATGTCGTCTGTCATATAGTCCGGAAAATCAATAAAAGCATTCTCGCAAATTGCAACGGGATGATCTCCGAATTTTCCTTTAGTGTTGATGTAAAGGCCGCAAAGCTTGTGGACGTTTTCCGGATTAGCCTTATAAGCTTCCTCCCTGGTTACAAATGAAAAATCACTTGTATCAATTCCCCAATCAATCGCGCCTTTGTTGTGTCTGTTTGCAAAACTCATTTTGCTACCTCCTTAAAATTTAAAATATTTGTGATAATTCCAAAAGGAATTTAAAGAAAACTAAAAACTTAAAAAAATACATAAAGCAAAAAATATAAATAACAACATCATAGCGCCAAGCGCTCCAATAGCAAAAGCCTCAATCATTCCTCTACCTTCTCCCCGTACTTCGCAAAAGTACTATCACTCATTCGATACCTACGCTTGAAATTATCTATAACTCTGTAGCCGTCATTATCAACCTTCACAGCGTCATAGCGTCCATAGATTTCCTTAACTTCCTTTGTGATCTTATTTTCAATCCTTGTTACTAATATCGTTCTTATCAATTTTTCTTTACCTCCATTATATAATTTCCAAAGAATAAAACTCTGTACGAGTTACAATAATCGGATCTCCCTCAGTAGGAATAATTATTATATCTTCCGGCCCGATAGTTACTGGAATATAATCCAATATGGCTAGTTCTCCGGTTGTCTCTGTCTCATCATCCCAGGCAAAAGAAACTTTGATGTTTGAAGCGCTTCTATGCAAAGCGCTGATTACATTTTTGGCCGTAAATCCCAAAAGTGCTGTAAATTTAATCATGTTGCTACCTCCATAAATTAAATAATTGATGTGAAATATTACATATTAAATATAGTCCATATCCTCAATTTTAGCAAGCGCTTTTTCTAATAGATCTAAATATTCATTAGTTACTCCAATAGTGTAAATATTATCTATAATTGCGAGATTTGACGCGGTTGTAAATGTATCGCCATTTATAGTTATTTCATGTACCTCTTCCGGATTATAAAAAGCTGTTAAGTGTCCACTGTTCGGAATTGTCTTACCGATCTGGAACCCATCCACTCCAGTTTTTGTAAAATATTCCTCACCGGCTTTCTTAGAGACTCCGGCTATTGTGGAGTGTATTCCCTCCGCGTCCTTATATACATACTTTTTAGCGCCTAAAGTACGGAACTCGTAAAATTCTCCCGTTCCGTCCTTCTCCCATACGCCCATATATTTTTTGTTGCCTTTTCTGTCATATGCAAAAGCTCCGCACTTCTCCGCCCTTGCTCTTATAATATTATTTTCCTTTTCAAAGTCCGCCTCATGATCTCCTATATATTTTATAGAGTCCGTATCGCAATAAATTACATCATTACCCACGGCGTTAAGCATACGCCTAAGGCGTTTTCTACTTCCGGCCGTGATCCATACGCCTACTTGATAAGATAAAAAATTATTCCGTGACTTATAGAATTTTTCTAAGGTCTCCTCCAGCGGCTTATTTTTAGTTTCATATAAAAAAGTTTCCGGATTAAAAATAGTCTCTTCCTGGTCTATGCGCATAACCATGCAGCCGTATGTAGAATTTAAAAGATTTTTCTTTTTTGTATATTCATACTTCATGGAGTCCACGCCCTTAAGCTCTGTTTTTCCTTTGTAGTATTCCATCACAATATTTTTAATAGGTGTATCTAAAGGCGCATACTTTGAAGCGTAGCACTCCTTAATATATATTTCGCTGTACGAGTATTCGTGCTTTATTAATTCAAAGTCAATATCTGTACACACCATTTCTACATGAGAACATTTTAGAATGCGCCCATTGTCAACAACCTTATCAGCTCCATAGCTTAAACACTTAGAGTAAGCGATATAAGGTATCCCACACTGTCCAATATATCGGACATCTAAAATTAATATGTGCATCAAAAGAGCGTAGCCGCTTAAGTCACGACTTGCCATTGTACTTGTATTAATACGAAAAAAGGCTGTAGAAGGGAATAAATCCATCATCATTGTGGCCGGATAGGAGCTTGCTATATCTTTACCATAAGCGTTATATATTGTCTGATTAGCATAATTTATATTGGCGTGGGTGTCTCCGCCTCTGAACGCCTGGCGACACATTGTATATAATTTAGGATCCAGGGCGTTATTTTTAAATTTTTCCCTATATTTTTTATTCCCTCTTACTGACTCCCTAAGATCTCTACGGACATACCCCGTGGAAGTCATTGGAAGAGTCGCAAGAGTGTCGTGCTGTAATCTTGAAGCTATGCACTCACAAAGTCCGCGTACATCATTATAACAATAAGCCTCTTCATACTCTTCCATGGGAGTTGTGGGCGTCCTTATTTTTTCATAATTATAAGTATCTCCGGATAACTTATAATGAATAACTCCGGTTTCATTTTTGCAAAATTTGCTAAGTGTCATATTTGAGAGTACATAAGAACATCTAAACTCAATACCGCCTTTTGTTAGTATTTTAGCCGGCTTTTTTTCCTCTAAGAAAAAACCTTCCTCATATTCTACAAATCTTTGCATGAAAAACCATTCAAAAGGGAGATTATGCACAAAAACAACTAGGCGAGTTTTATGTGATAAATTTAAGTTTTGCTCCAGAGTCTTAATTAGCTTCTGAAATTCCTCCCAGGTACGACCGAAAACAACTTTATCATCAAGGCAAAATTGCCAATGATACATAAACGCAAACGGGCGCGGATCCGTTTCAATTGATCCGTCTTTTTTCCTTTTATAAATATTAGTAGTTTCTATATCAAAAGCACACGGGATTTCTAAATAAGTGATCCCTCTTTTATGTGATTCTTTACAATTTAAGAGCTTCCTTAAATAAGGAAGCTCCCAAATTTCGTAAACGGTTTCTTGCTGGATCCCGTTTATAGTTTCAACATTAATTGTCCTCATGAGTTGCTACCCCTCATAGCTATTCTATTTTAGTCCAATTCTCCCATATCTCCAATAAATCTAAATTTGTCTCACCGTTGTGATATTCCTCCAGGGCCTTAGAAAGATCCTCTATAGAAGCTCCGGCGGCCATAGCTTCGCCGGCTTCGTTTAATATATCTTGTGAATAAATATGTTTTTTTAGTTCGTCCCAGGCGTTATCATCAAGGAACTCCAAAAATTTCTTTTTAAAAGCATCTCTATCCATACCCGAAGGAACGTCTATAACGGGGCCGCGCTCCTCGTTTGCTGTAGTTAAACTCTCAAAAATATGCTCACGGCGCTCCATTTCTCCCTTACGTGTAGAAGTTTGAGCCCTTAAAAAATTAGATTCCTGGATTAGCTGGTCTTTAAGATCCTCCGCGCTCATATCTTTAGAACGTGAAAATCTTTGTCCGGCGCTAAATTTAGATTCTTCGGTAAGCCAATCTGTAGCGCGCTTATATGCGGCTGTACCTTCCAAGTCGTATTTTTCAAGCTCTGTCATTCTTTGATTGGCTCTTTTTGCTAGTAGAGTGTTAAGATCTCGGAGGCCCTCCTCATCTCCGGAGTTATAAAGCCTCATAATTTCCTGGTACGAAGGAACCTCCGCGCGCTTAATCATTCTCCTCCGGCGTTGCGTATTTTATAAATTGTTCTTTAGTTCCATTAAACACGTTATAATCACAGCGCACGCCGCTAACAATTTTATTACTTGACTTTTGCCAAATAGCCCAAAACTCCCACGGTTTAATTTTTGTTTTGCTGGGCTTTGTTATACTCCATTTTGCAACCCATAAACCGCAGCCAAAAGCGGCCGCCTTTTTAAAGCGTTTACATTCCGCTTCACTACAATATATTAATGGCTTTATTCCGGTAGCGTTATATACTACTTTGCAAAAATCGTACACCCAGGTATCAAGATCTTTATAGTTAAGAGCTCCGGCCTCCACATCAAGCGCCAATATGCTCCGGCCGTCAATATACTTAAGTATGCTACTTAAGAAGTTGGAAGCTTCCGCCTTTGCACTGTTACCATTTTCCGGCCTTGCAAAATGATAAAAGCCCTTTAACATTTTTTTGTCCAGGATCGAAATATAAAAACCGAGTGCCGGATCTTTGTAAGTCGCTCCCTCAGAAGCCTTCATAATTATAAAATCAAAATTGTTAAGCTCCCTAACATCCTTCATACATCTATTATGATGTGATATATCGATTCCATTAATCATTGTTATTCCTCCCATCAAAACATAATAACGCACAAGTTACATAACCACATACAAAAGCTATAAAAAAAGTTACAAAATACCCGATCATTTTATTCCTCCTTTTTGATCTTAAATATTTTAATGAAACCGCAAGCGGCTAACTCCGTCCCAAATAAGCCAAATACACAAGTTGTTAATACATCATGTGACACTCCCCAAATAATTGAAGATATAAATTCGTTAATTGTGTAAATTATCACGATTAAAATAGATAACATTATGAATTTAGATAATGAACGTAAAGAATTAATCTTTTTTACCATACCCACAACCCTCCTTCACATAATTATAGCAAAGCGATATTTAATATTAAATAGTTCTTGAAATAGTCGCACTATTTAGGTAATTGTGTTAATATTATCTAAATGGTTCCTACCGTTACATTGCTATACACTATCCCACTAAGCGTCCTGGAATATCCGGGGCGCTTTTTGTTGTGGCCGGATCACACCAGATCTAACCGGATCGGGCCGGATCTCTCATCTATCTTGACTCAATCGGTCAAAAATGTTTCACATGAAACG
>JAEIGA010014067.1_pt1 | contig 12170 bp, 11 predicted proteins | sample 9270691 | NCBI WGS metagenome assembly JAEIGA01 (sample SAMN17057246, study PRJNA624740) | gut metagenome | biome: biome; isolation source: fecal sample | host: Bos grunniens | place: China: Xizang | collected 2019
CTGAAAATTTGCTGTTTCACGAACTATCTAAAAAAGTTCTGAAATCGGTTCAAAATGCGGGAAATAAAAGAAAAAACGTCTTAAAATCTTTCGATTTTAAGACGTTCATGGTGGAGATAAGCGGGATCGAACCGCTGACCTCTTGAATGCCATTCAAGCGCTCTCCCAGCTGAGCTATACCCCCAAGTTTTGGGCCGTTCTTGCGAACTGCTTGATTATAATACCACGGCCCATTCTGTTTGTCAACAGGTTTTTTTATTTTTTTAAAGATTTTCCACTGCCTTTTCCGGGTCAATAAAAACCACTTTAGAGCCAAACGACTGCAGATAACGCTCCAGCTGGCTGAACTCCATGACAAGCGTTTTGGTGTTATCGCTGGGATGAACACAGATGGTCTTGCCGCGCAGATCGACATCCAACAGAACAATGACCTGACGGGCATTATCATGGATGACACCCAGCGGACTGACCATACCGGGCTTCTGCCCCATCATTTCCCACAGACGGGCATCCGATACAAAGCACAGACGGGAGCTGCCGATGGCACGGGCAATGCGGCGCAGGTCGGCATTCTTCTCAGCCTGCAGCATGAGGACATAGAAATTGCTCTCATTACGAACGGTAAGAAAAAGATTCTTGCAGACGCATGCCCCAAAGGTCAGGCCCATATCGTAACGATCGGTGGCCTTGTCGACAGGGGGATGCTCATGAAGCTCATAAGAGATCTCCAGCTGATTCAGTCGTTCCAGAATGGCCCGTGTCTGGTTGATTTGCGATTCCATACTTCTGCCCTCCATCAGGCGATAATAGCCAGAAAGCCAATGGTGACCCACATAAAGGCATTAAGCATAAAGATACCGGCAACAGCACCTGTGCAGGCCAGCAGATAAATAACGCCGATGCGGCCCTTCTGCTCGGGCGGATTAAGCTTGGGATAGAGCTTGCCGCAGACATAGAGGCTGGCCAGAATGGGCAGTCCATAATAGATCAGATCACGAAGCATTTCCATAGTTTGTTTCCTTTGCGGTTTTATAGTATAATAGTAAAATCAAAGATGCGAGAGAAAGAGGCTTGCTATGTACTATCAGATCGGAGAAGAAAAATATATGGCCATGGCGCTGGAGCTGGCCCATGAGGCTGCCGCAGCCGGTGAGGTTCCCGTAGGCTGCGTCATCGTCCACGAAGGTCATGTGGTCGGCCGCGGACGCAATCGCCGGGAAGAGGACCAGAATGCCCTGCTCCATGCCGAAGTCATCGCCATTCAGGAGGCCTGCAAGACCCTCGGCTCCTGGCGCCTGACCGATTGTGATCTCTATGTCACCCTCGAACCCTGCCCGATGTGTGCCGGTGCCATTCTCAACGCCCGTGTCGGCCGTGTCTTTTACGGCGCAGGCGATGCCAATATGGGTGCCTGCGGCGGCGTCATCAATCTCTTTGAAGAGGCCTTCGGCTACAAACCCAAAATGTATAAGGGTATGCTGGCCGAGCCCTGCAGCGCCGTTCTTTCCGATTTCTTTAAGTCTCTGAGATAAAGACCTTAACTTAATTAGTATACCCTATTTTTCCCCTACTGTCAAAAAGTCCTGCCCGGATGGGCAGGACTTTCACTTTATGTACTACTTTTCTTCGCCGATTTTGTAGGAAAGAACCATCAGACTTTCGGAAAAATGGACATTTTCTACGGGAACGGCATCGATATCCAGATGGAGGTCGATGTTGGTAAAGTTCCAGATACCGCGGATGCCGCAGTCGCAGAGAATACCTGCTGTTTCGCGGGCAAAGCGCTTGGGCATGGTCAGTACGCCGACATCCGGGCTGTTGGCCGAACAGAACTCACGCAGCTCACGGACATCATAGACCGGGACACCCGAGATCTCTGTACCGACCAGCGCAGGATCGCTGTCGAAAGCAGCCACCAGCTTGAAACCATTTCTGAAGAAATTGAAGTTGTTGATAATGGCACAGCCAAGATTACCGGCGCCGATCAGGACAGCTGTCTTGATTCGGTTCAGTTTGAGGATCTGGCCGATCGAATCGAGCAGACCATCAACCGGGTAACCATATCCCTGCTGGCCGAAGCCGCCGAAGCAGTTGAGATCCTGGCGAACCTGCGATGCTGTCAGGCCCATCTTATCGCCCAGATCCTTGGACGAGATCTTAGTGACTCCCATATCCTGCAGTTCACGCAGGTGTGTATGATAACGGGGCAGGCGTCTGATTACCGCCTGTGATACTTTCTTTTCCACGCACATTCCCTCCTTGGAACAGTTCTTTTATAAAAGGTCCTCATTCATTACACAAAGTTATTAACATTATCCACAGAGTTATCCACAAGCCGAAAACCCTTTCCAGCAAAGGCTTTCGCCCTTCTTTCCACAGGCTGTGCACGAACAGTTTCCGGGATTTTCACAGGTTTTCCGCCACATTTTGGCGGCTTTTACAGAAAACAAATACTCTTTGTAGAATTACAGACCGTTAACTTTTATCGTCCGGCCAGCTGATCGGAAACCGCCATATTGGCATAGCAGTTCTGGCTGCTGTCCGATGTATTGCCTGCCATATACTCATAATAGGCCTGGCAGGCGATCATGGCACCATTATCACCGCACAGGTTGAGGGGAGGCAGATACAGCTCGATGCCTTCCTTTGCACAAAGCTCGGTCAGCTTGCGGCGCAGGATGCTGTTGGCTGCAACGCCGCCGGCCGCGGTGATCTTTCTGCGGCCCTGTGCCTTGGCGGCAGCAACAACGCGGGGTGCGACCGAATCGGCAACTGCATGGGATACGGCTGCGGCCAGCGCATTGGGGTCGATCTCTTCGCCCTTCTGGCTGGCATTGTGCGCCAGATTGACGGCAGCCGTCTTGAGGCCGGAGAAGGAGAAGTCAAAGGGATGACCATTGACGGCGGCACGGGGCAGCTTATACTTATCCTTATCGCCGGTCTGGGCCAGCTTATCAATGGCAGCACCGCCGGGATAGGGCAGCGAAAGGACGCGGCCGATTTTGTCAAAGGCTTCGCCTGCGGCATCATCGCGGGTAGTACCCAGAACGGTCATCTTTGTATAGTCCTCGACATCGATGATGACGGTATGTCCGCCCGAAGCAACCAGCGCAGTAAAGGGAGGCTGCAGCTCGGGGAAGGCGATATAGTTGGCGGCGATGTGGCCGCGGATATGATGTACAGGAATGAAGGGAACCTCCAGCATCAGGCTGCAGGCCTTCGCAAAGTTGGCGCCGACCAGAAGGGCGCCGATCAGACCGGGGGCACAGGTGGCCGCCACGGCATCCAGATCGCTCCACTCGATGCCGGCCTGACGGATGGCCTCGGCTGCGACGGCTGTGATCTTTTCGGCATGCTTGCGCGAAGCGATCTCAGGAACGACGCCGCCATAAAGGGCATGCATATCGATCTGGGAATAAACGACATTGGACAGGATCTCTCTGCCATCACGGCTGACCGAAGCCGCGGTCTCGTCGCAGGAGCTTTCCAAAGCAAGAATCAGCATAATGTCACCACCATAAGAACGGCGTCTTCCGCCGGATTTCGATAATAATTCTTTCGTTTGCCATAGGCTTTGAAGCCATAGCGTTCATAAAGGCTGATGGCCGGCAGGTTGCTTTCACGCACCTCCAGCAGCATCTGCTCGGCGCCGCGGCGGCGAGCTTCGGCCATATATCCTTCCATCAGCATGGCCGCAATTCCGCGGCGGCGATGCTTGGGCAGGACAGCGATATTGTTAAGGTCACAGGTCTCATAAAGGCTCATACCGCCCACATAGCCCAACAGTTCTTCCCCTTCAAAGGCAAGGAGATAGAAATAAGGGTCGTGCATTTCCGACCGAAAGGCCTCCACAGGCCAGGGATCGGAGAAGCAGGCCACTTCGGCAGCAGCCAGCATGGGCAGATATTCTTCCTTGAGGCCCATACGGATCTCGATTTTATTTTCTTCCATTGCCTTACCCCTTGGCATCATGCCATGTCTCGCCGACGTTGGCATCGGCCCGCATACGAACCGAGAGGCTGACGGCATTTTCCATTTCACGGACAAGAATGGCCGAAGCCGCTTCCTGCTCTTCCAGCGGGCACTCGAGGATCAGTTCGTCGTGAACCTGCAGAATGAGGCGGGCGCGAAGATTTTCGCGGCGCAGGCCTTCCCAGACACGGATCATGGCCAGCTTGATGATATCGGCTGCAGCGCCCTGAATAGGGGTATTGAGGGCAACACGCTCACCAAAGGCACGGACATTGAAGTTGGAGGCCTTGAGTTCGGGGATCCAGCGCTTGCGGCCAAAGGTGGTGGCTACAAAGCCATCTTCCCTCGCCTGCTCCTTGATCTTTGCCATATACTCACGGACGCCGTGGTACTTTTCCAGATAGGCATCCATATACTGCTGCGCCTGCTTGGGGAAAACGCCGATATCCTCCGAAAGGGAGAAGGCCGAAATGCCATAGACGATACCGAAATTGACCGCCTTGGCGCGGGAGCGCATCTGAGAAGTGACCTCTTCCACAGGTACGCCAAAGACCTGCGAAGCTGTGACGGTATGGATATCCTCGCCGCCATTGAAGGCTTCCAGCATGCGGGTATCCTGTGCAATATGGGCCAGAACACGCAGCTCGATCTGCGAATAGTCGGCATCGATGAAGATATGTCCCGCTCTGGGAACAAAGCACTTGCGGATCTCAGCCCCCACCGCTTCACGAACGGGAATGTTCTGCATATTGGGATCGGTGGACGAAAGGCGTCCTGTGGCTGTGACCATCTGATTGAAGCTGGAATGAACACGTCCATCTGTGCCGACCGTCTTGAGCAGGCCTTCCACATAAGTCGACTTGAGCTTGGTCAGCTTGCGGTATTCCAGAATAGCCCCAATGATCTCATGGGCATCCCGCAGCTTTTCCAGCGTATCGGCGTCGGTGGAATAACCGGTCTTGGTCTTTTTCTTGGCGGGCAGGCCAAGCTTTTCAAAGAGAACAACGCCCAGCTGCTTGGGCGAACCGATGTTGAAGGTCTCGCCGGCCAGCTGATAGATCTCGCCTTCCAGGCGATCGATATCGGCGGTCAGGCCATCACCGAAGGTCTGCAGGCGCTTTGTATCCAGCTCCATGCCCAGATGCTGCATTTCGGCCAGAATACGGATGAGGGGCAGCTCGATGGTGTTCATCAGCTCCTCCATGCCTTCCTTCTGCAGCAGCCCCTGATAATGGCTGTACAGGGCAGCGGTCACCTGTGCCCTGCGGCTGAGGCTGCGGAAGTCGGCGCCTTCCTCCAGGCCGAGGGTCATCTGTCCGTTCTCCTCGGCATTGTCGGTCAGCACGACGTCCAACGCGGTCATCGCGCAGTTCTCCAGCGAAAAGTCGCTGGATGTGGGGGCCATCAGATAGGCAGCGATGGCCGTATCGAATACCGGCACAGCCGGTGTCAGATTTCGTTTATAAAGATGCAGAGCCAGCGGCTTGGCATCATGAATGATATACCGTCCATTGCACAGCAATGCGGCCAGGCAGGCTCTCCAGCCTTCTGCGCCCAACTGGGCCGCGCCCGAAACATAGGTCTTGCCCTTGACTGTAAAGGCGGCAGCATCCAGATCGTCGCTGAAGGCACAGACGACCTCTCCTGCCAGCAGCAGATCCTGCAGACGTGCGCTGTCGGCAATGATGGTGTAGTCCTGCTCTTCAAAGCCTGCAGGCTGAGCAGTATGGGCCGCCGGTGTCAGACCCAGACGCTTAATGATGGAACGCAGCTCCATACGGTCGAGGAAGTCATAGAGGCCGCCCTTGTCACCCTCGCCCAACAGCAGATCTCTGGGGCGGCGCTCGACCGGGACATCGGTAATACCCTTGGCCAAGTCAAAGCTCAGAAAGGCCAGTTCACGGCCTTCGGTCAGCTTTTTGCGGACCGAGGGGGTGAAGGTGGCGGTCTCCAGATTGTCATAGACCCCCTGCAGAGAGCCGAAACGGACCAGCAGATCCATGGCACCCTTTTCGCCGATGCCGGGAATGCCGGGAATATTATCCGACTTATCACCCATGATGGCCTTGAGGTCGACGATCTTATCGGCGCTCAGACCCTGATACTGCTCAGCGAACTTCGGAGCATCAAAGACCTCGGTTGTCGTCTGGCCCATGCGCGTGGTGACCAGCGCGACGTCGGCTCCTTCGGCAATAAACTGGAGGCTGTCGCGGTCACCGGTGACGATGGTGCAGCTATCCCCTGCTTCATGGCAGATGCGGGCCAGCGTACCCAGAAGGTCATCGGCCTCAAAACCCTCCATCTCCATACGGGGCACGCCCATCAGATCGAGGCACTCCTTGAGGAGCGGTACCTGTACGGCCAGATCCTCGGGCATGGGCTTGCGCTGGGCCTTGTAGCCATCATACATCTTATGGCGGAAGGTCTTGGCCTTGAGGTCAAAGCAGACGCAGACGCCATCCGGCTGCAGGTCGCTCAGCAGTTTATAATACATATTAAGAAAACCATAAATGGCATTGGTCGGAACGCCATCCTTATTGCTTAAAGGACGAACACCGTAAAAAGCACGGTTGATCAGACTGTTGCCGTCGATGGCCATAAGTTTCATTGTACTTCCCTCTTCAGGTGAAAACTGGAATACTTTTACAGCATTCTCACCCATAAAATATTATATCTAATTTTTCGAAAAAAATCAATAAAACCCCTTGACATTCTGAAAAAAACGGATATAATAAGTTTTGTTGTTAAGACATAGCGATGTTGTGTAACGGTAGCACAGCTGACTCTGGATCAGTTAGTCAGGGTTCGAATCCTTGCATCGCTGCCACTAAGGTCACACCTTTGGGTGTGACCTTTTTGTTTTACCCAGAAAAATACAGAAAATCAACCCCCTTGCCGAATTGGCAAGGGGGTTTTTGCATCTTTAAGCTTATTTGACCAGATGGCAGGCAACCTTATGGCCAGGCTTGACTTCGCGAAGCTCAGGCTGAGAGGTGCGGCAGGCATCGGTGGCATGGGGGCAGCGGGTATGGAATACGCAGCCCTTGAACTCATCGGTGCGTACAGGCAGCTCACCCTTGAGGGCCAGCTTCTTCTCGGCTCTGACACTGATGTCGGGAACCGATGCAAAGAGCGCCTGGGTATAGGGATGAAGGGTATTGGCAAAGAGTTCCTCGGTCTCGGCCTCTTCGACCAGTGTGCCCAGATACATAACACCGATGCGGTGGGAAATGTAGCGGACAACGCCGATGTCGTGGGAGATGAACAGCAGGCTGAGGTTCATTTCCTTCTGCAGGCTGGTCAGCATATTGAGGATCTGCGCCTGAATGGAAACGTCCAGCGCCGATACAGGCTCGTCACAGACGATCAGCTTGGGGTTGATGATGAGGGCGCGGGCAATGCCGAGGCGCTGTACCTGGCCGCCCGAAAGCTCGTGAGGATAACGGAAATAATGTTCCTCGGCCAGACCGACCTTCTGCAGGATGTCGATAACGGCAGCACGGCGGCTGGCGTCATCGCCAATGCCCTGGATGACCATGGGCTCTTCCAGCAGGGGGCCGATGCGCTGACGGGGATTCATGGACGACAGGGTATCCTGGAAGACCATCTGCAGATCACGGCGCAGAGGACGGAACTCGTTGTCGCTCAGCTTGGTCAGGTCGTGACCCTTATAGAGGATCTCGCCGCCGTCGGGCTTGACCAGACCGACGATGGAACGGCCTGTGGTACTCTTACCGCAGCCCGACTCACCGACGAGGCCATAGGTCTCACCTTCGAAGAGCTGCAGACCCATGCCCGAAACGGCATTCATATGGGTCTTGGGAGGGAAGAGCTTGCCCAGAGGGCCATAGATGGGATATTTCTTCTGGAGATTCTTGATTTCAAGCAGGGGTGTTCTCATGCTTCGACCTCCTGATTCTCAACATATTTCCAGCACTTTGCCTTGTGGCCGGGTGCGACTTCGACGGCAGGAGGAACCTGTGCGCGGCAGCGGTCATCGGCGTAGGGGCAGCGGGTGCAGAAATGGCATCCCTCGGGGACCTTCGACAGGGGCGGGACAACGCCCTCAATGACGTGGAGAGGCTCTCCGCGTACCGAGTCGAGGCGGGGAATGCAGGCCAGCAGACCCTGGGTATAGGGATGCATGGGACGTTCAAACAGCTCCTCGGTGGAAGCCTCTTCTACGATCTGACCCAGATACATAACGCGGACGCTGTGGCAGAGGCCCTTCATGGCGCCCAGGTCATGGGTGATAAAGAGGACCGACATGCCCAGCTTGCGGTTCAGATCGGCGATCAGCTCGAGGATCTGCTCCTGGATGGTAACGTCCAGCGCGGTTGTGGGCTCGTCGGCGATCAGCAGTGCAGGCTCGCAGGCCAGCGCCATAGCGATCATAACACGCTGCTGCATGCCGCCCGAAAGCTCATAGGGATACTGCTTGAGGCAGCGGTCGGGATCGGGAATACCGGTCAGCGACAGCAGCTCGCGGCAGCGGGCCATAGCATCGGCCTTGCTCTGTCCCTTGTGCAGGCGGAGGACTTCGGTCATCTGCTTGCCAACGGTGTGGACAGGGCTGAGGGATGTCAGGGGATCCTGGAAGATGACGGCAATGCGGTTACCGCGGATGTCTCTCATATCGGAGAGATCGAGCTTGAGCAGATCCTTACCTTCAAAGAGGATCTCGCCATCATACTTGACAGCAGTATCATAGTCGCGCAGACGGAGGATCGTCTGGGACATAACGCTCTTGCCCGAGCCGGACTCGCCGACAACGCCGACGATCTCGCCGGGATGGATGCTCAGATCAACGCCGTCGACCGCCGAGAGGTATTTTGTTCTTGCGGGAAACATGACGCGCAGGCCGCGCATTTCCAGCAGAGGTGCATTTGTGTTGTTCTTATTGTTTTCCATTACTTCTTCCTCCCTGTACGAGGATCAAGATAGTCTCTCAGACCGTCGCCCAGCAGGTTCAGGCTGAGTACGCAGAGGATAACGGCCAGACCGGGGAAGATAACTGTCCAGGGTGCCTTGCCGAGAACGGCCTTGCTTTCCTGAAGGATGTTGCCCCAGCTGGCAGCAGGTGCGGGAATACCTGCGCCGAGGAAGGAGAGGGATGCCTCCGACATGATGGCCTGCGCAAAGATAAAGGAGGCCTGAACGGTCAGAGGAGAAATGACGTTGGGCAGAATCAGCTTCCACAGGATGCGGCCATTGCTGGCGCCCTGTACCTTGGCTGCTTCAACAAAGCTCTGACCCTTGGTGACCAGCGCGCTGGAACGAACGACGCGGGCAACGCTGGGGGTATAAACGATGGTCAGCGCAATGATAACATTGAGGTTGCTGGCGCCCAGAGCAGCCATCAGCGCGATGGCCAGCAGAACGCCAGGGATGGCGATCAGACCTTCGCAGATACGCATGAGGATCAGATCGAGGATCTTGAAATAGCTGGCGTAGATACCGATGACAGTACCGATCAGGCAGGCCAGCAGAGCGACCGAGCAGCCAACCATCAGCGAAACACGGGCACCATAGAGAACACGTGTAAGCAGGTCACGGCCAAAGCTGTCGGTACCGAAGGGATGGGCAGCGCTGGGGGCCTTCAGACGATCGGCAACGACCATGGCATTGGGGTCGATATCGCTGATGGCAGGGATGATCAGCGCGGCCAGAACAATCAGGATGAAGGTAATGGCGCCGATGATCAGGTTAGGATTGGAGAGGATCTTTTCGCGGCGAATGAGGCGCTGCTCACGCAGGATAGCCTCACTGGCTGCGTTGGTAGCATTCTTATTAACTTTCGACATAATTGGCCCTCCTTACTTTCTGCCCAGCTGGATGCGGGGATCGACAAAGCCATAGAGGATATCGACCACCAGGTTGACCAGAACGTAGATCAGTGTGACAAACAGGACAACGCCCTGAATGACATAAACATCACGGCGATTGATGGAGCTCATGATCAGCATACCAAGGCCGGGAATGTTAAAGAGGGTCTCGGTAACGATGGTACCGGTGACCAGGCTGCCGAAAGACTGGCCGACAACGGTCAGAATGGTGGGGGCAGCATTCTTAAGGGCATAGGTCAGAACGACAGCTGTCTCGCGCAGACCCTTGGCACGGGCGGTACGGATGAAGTTCTTATAGAGGACTTCCAGTGTAGCCGAACGGGTCATACGGGTGATGTAGGCCGACTGGACCAGACCCAGCGACATGGCGGGCAGAGTCAGATAGCGCAGATGTTCTGCCAGACCCTCTTCCAGCGCAGCATAGCCGGCAACGGGCAGCCAGCGCAGCTTGAGGGAGAAGAACAGCATGAGGAACATCGAGAGCAGGAAGCCGGGGATGGCGATACCGAAGAGGGAGGAAGATACCGTGATGGTATCAATGGCGGTACCGCGCTTATAGGCGGCGATCATACCCAGAGGCAGGGCGATGATCAGAGAGATCAGCTGGGCATAGATGGCCAGGCTGAGGGTGGGACCGAAATACTCCTTGATACATTCGGTGACCGACATCTGCTGGAAGAACGATTCGCCCCAATCGCCCTGCAGAACGCCGCCGAACCAGTCGGCATACTGCACGATAAAGGGACGGTCGAAGCCCAACTGTGCATTGAGCGCAGCGATCTCATCGGGGGTGGCTTCCAGACCCAGAAGGGCAGTTGCCGGGCCGCCGGGGACCATATAAACAACAAGGAATACGACCACCGATACGACCAGCAGTGTGGGGATCAGCGAGCCGATTCGCTTCAGGATATAAGATAACATGTATCTTCTCCTTTTCCTTTAATATTTTGTTTGCAGGACCGGAAAAAGAAGAGCGGGGTACACAAGGGTACCCCGCCGCGTTAAAAACGATTATTCGGGAACCTTGACGTTCCAGTAGATGGGCAGATCGAAATATGTGAAGCCTTCAACATCAGCGTTGGCAGCAACCAGGCCGCTGTAATGACCGAATACGATGGAAGCACCGTACTCATACAGGAACTCCTGCAGCTCAGCCCACTTGGCAGAGGACTCAGCCTGGGAAGCAGCTGTACGGATAGCAACGATACCCTCATCAACTTCCTTGGCATTCAGGCCAGCCCAGTCCTTGGTCAGGACGGACAGCTGAACGGGAGAGAGGTTGTAACGGTTGGATGTGATGAACAGGTCATACTGATCTGTGTTGGCTCTGTGCTCCATGAATGTAGCAAAGTCATACTGCTCGACAACGGCGTTCATGCCGGCAGCGATCAGCTGCTGCTGGACGACCAGTGTAGCATTGTACATCTCGGGATAGTCAGGTGTTGTGACCAGAACGATCTCTTCGCCCTTGTAGCCGGCCTTAGCCATCAGCTCCTTGGCCTTCTCAACGTTGTTCTGGTTGTAGTAGTCCTTACCAGCATCTGTGCCCCATGCAGCGTCATCAGGGTTGCACCAACCGGGATTCAGAACGTACAGGTTGGGGTCGCCGTAAGCGGCCAGCATGACGTCATCACAGTTGATGGCAGCCAGAACAGCCTGACGCAGATCGGGGTTGGAGAGAACGCGCTTGGATGTGTTGAAGAACATGTTCAGAGTACCAGCTGTCTTGACCGACAGAGCAACGTTCTTGTCGGCAGCCAGTGTCTCATACTGCTCCAGAGAGATACCCTCGGAAACATCATACTCGCCTGTCTGAACACCGGCGATACGTGTTGTCTCGTCGGTAACAACGCGGTAGTAGATCTTCTCAGCATAAGCTTCCTTCTTGCCGGCAAAACCGGAAGACTCGCCTTCGGGCTGAGCATAGTCTGCATTCTTTGTCAGCAGAACATACTGATCCTGCTTCCACTCTTCCATCTTATAGGGGCCTGTGCCGATGAACTCTGTCAGACCGGCATCGGTAGCAGCATCGATGGAGGACTTGGGATAAATAGCAGCCCACTGGATGGATGTGCCGATAACGGTCATAGCATCGGCATAAGCCTTGGGCAGTGTCATTGTGATGGTGTAGTCGTCGACCTTAGCGAAGGTTGTGCCATCCAGCAGAGCATTGGCCTTGCCGGACATGGACAGCCAGCGTGTCATGGAAGCGACAACGTCATCAGCCTTCATTTCCTGACCGTTGTGGAACTTTACGCCCTCACGCAGAGTGATGGTGTAAACCAGGCCGTCTTCGGAAACTTCGTAGCCCTTAGCCAGAACGGGCTGAACTTCATAGTTGCCGTCCAGGGC
>JAEIGA010014068.1_pt1 | contig 12170 bp, 7 predicted proteins | sample 9270691 | NCBI WGS metagenome assembly JAEIGA01 (sample SAMN17057246, study PRJNA624740) | gut metagenome | biome: biome; isolation source: fecal sample | host: Bos grunniens | place: China: Xizang | collected 2019
ATACCAACATGTTGCAACAGGTTTATAACATGCTATCAAGATATGACGGACGCTATGCCGATAATAATGGCGTGAGTTATTTGGCTGAAATCCTCTTCAACATGTTGGCCTACGAACCCTTCAAGAAGCAATTTATCGACACCTATTGCATCGTGGCGGGAAGCATCTTCGAACCCGAGCGTTGTAAGACCATCATCGACGAAATGGCGGCATACACCAATCCCGCGTTGCAACTCGAAGGCCAATCTGCCACGTCCACGGCCAATCAGTTGTATTCCAAGATATCGAGCGATACCGGTCGTGAGGCACGCTTGCTCACGCTTCGTAATTTCTTTGATTTAATCAGTTCGTACGACGTACGCCTCTCCGCCAATATCCCCGACGCACGTGTGCTTATCGGCGGACAAGAAGTGCCCACACGCCAATTTTCCGGTACACTCTTTGCTCCCATCACGCTTACGGCAAAAGCCCCCGCAGGGTATGCGTTTAAGGGATGGTTATTGAAGAGCGATGCCACAACGCGCCTGGACGCTATCTTGCCATATAAGGCTTCGTGGGCGTATTACGACCAAGGTTCGTTGGACAATACGGGATGGAACCAAACGGATTATGTCGCCAACAATTGGCAAACTTCGCAAGCGCCTTTCGGGTATGGAACTGTGGGCACAACGGCGAATGCCGCCGACTACAATACGCAAATCGATTACGGCGCGGATTCGAGCAACAAGCGCCCCACGTATTATTTCCGCACCACCTTTAATCTCGACGCACGTCCTGCCTATGACGAAGCCTTCCGTATCGACTTCATGGTGGACGATGGTGTGATTTTCTACGTCAATGGCGTGGAAGTAGGTGCGTATAATTGTGCAAGTGGTGCGACGTACGCCACTTATGCGCAGTCCTATGCCAGCAATTATGCTTTCAACGGTTCCGTGTCAGTACCCGCCAACGTGTTGCGTAAGGGCGAGAATGTTATTGCCGCCGAAGTGCATAACTCTTCGGGTACGAGTTCGGACATTTTCTTCGACGCGCAACTTGTGCGCCTTGTTACAGAGGGCGGTAATGGCGAAACCATGCTCGCTACGACCGAAACGTTTGTGCTGAGCGACAAAGTGCCCGTGGGAACTTATGACATCCAAGCCATTTACCAACCCCTTGCGGGCAAAAATGCCCAACTCGAAGCCGGAGCAACGCCCATACGCATTAATGAAGTGGGGGCGGGCAACGACATCTTTATTAATGAGTATTTCAAGAAGAACGATTGGGTGGAACTCTACAACGCTACGGACGAGGACATCGACATCGCGGGCATGTATCTGAGCGACAATCGCAACAATCCGCAAAAGTATCGCATTTCAGCCGAAGGTAGCGAGGCATCCACCATCATTCCGGCGCATGGTTATCGCATCGTGTGGTGCGACAAGTTGGCACCGCTCCATCAATTGCATGCGAATTTCAAGTTGGACAATGCTGATGGCGCTTACCTCTCCCTTCAGGCCGAAGACGGTTCGTGGGCTGACGAGGTGACCTATCTTGCTCAAGACCTTTGGCAAACTTACGGGCGTTATCCCGATGGCGGTTATCATGCCCAACTCTTCGACCGCGCTTCCATCGCTCTTCCCAATCAAATGGGCACCTATCCCTTTGAGGAAGACGCTTCCGACGCTTGGATAGACCAGCATTTGGCCATTACACTCCAACTCCAGAAGGGGTGGAACTGGATTTCGCATAACATGCAAGACGCCATTTCCAACACGCGCCTTACCCCCTATGCCACGATGCTTGCCAGTCAAACCACAACGGCAACGCGCAACGCCGCACAAGAGTGGACGGGAACGCTCACCGACTTGCTCCCCGCCGAAGGTTACAAGGTGGAAATGAAGCAAGCGGCTGACGTTACGTTGCGTGGCAAACTCTTCGATACCTCCACCGACGTGGCGCTTCGTGAGGGATGGAACTGGAAGGGATTCCCGCTTTATAACGCCACGGCGCTCGACGTTGCGTTGGCAAACTATCTCCCTCATGAGGGCGATGCCATTGTAGGTAAGGAAGGATTTGCCGTCTATGCCGCTGATGCTTGGCGCGGTACGCTCAACGTGCTCACTCCCGGACGCGCTTACATGTTCTATGCCACTTCGGCACAAACATTTGCGTGGAACTCGTTGGCGCCAACCTCGTTGACGCGTAAGGCGAGGACTTATGCCGCACCCGAGGCGATTGCTCCCGACGTAGCGCTGGATTATAACTTGCATGCGTATCCCGACGTGATGAGCGTCATCGCTATAGTGAACGTTGACGATGAGGCGCTGCTGCCTTCGCATCATTTGATTGCAGCCTTTTGTGGCGAGGAATGTCGTGGCGTGTCGGAGGCGGTTGATGGCCGCTTTTACATCAATGTTCACGGTGAGGCGGACGATGACATCCGCTTCGTGCTACTTGATGCTGAGGGCGAGCAAGTTCAACTCAGTGAGCGCATCGCGTTTGCTCCGTTGAAGATAGTGGGAAGTCATCAGTCGCCCTTGAATTTTAGTGTGGCAGTCAATTCCATTCAGTTGCCTGTCGCCTTTGGGCAAACCCCAGTGCGCACACATTATTATAATTTGAGTGGTCAGGAAATCTTGAAGCCATCTTCGGGCTGCTACATTCAGCGCACTGTATATGCTAATGGCGCTGTGCTTACGAAGAAGGTTTTGAAGCCATAAACGGTATTGAGGAAGTCGTTTGCTGATTGAGGCGCATTTTGCTTACTTGCAGGGACTGTATTTTATTTATTGCACACGCATCTTTGTACAAAGATAATATTCAGCGAGTTAGGCATCAAAATCAATCGGCCTTTTGGTTTTGGAGACCAGAGTCGGCGCTGCGCGAAACGACGTTTTTCGTGGGTGTCAGATTACAAAATGAAGGGGTGATTTGTTAACGGATGTTAATTAACACTTTTTCCCGAATTTGGATTTCCTGAAATTTTGTCGTATCTTTGTAGTACAAGGGAGAAGCCACGCGGTTTCTCCCTTTTTTTGGCTCAAAATGGGCAAAAACAACCTTTGATGTTGTTAAAACAAGGTCAAATGTTGTTAAAATAAGGTCCGATGTTGTACGCACAAGCTCGGAGGTAATGATTTTTTCATTGGATTTTAGGGTGAAAAAGTGCGTTTTTGGAGTCCGGACAACAGATTTTGTAAAAAAGACAAAAAATTTTTTGATGCGTTAATTGTGAAGAAATGTTAAAATTACAAAACGCCTGATTTTGTCAAATAATGTTTTGTTTCGGAGGTGTTTTCTTGGGAAAATCAATGTTAGGATTTCGCACTGAAATTTTGTGCTTACGCAGACTTCGCAACAGTTCTGAGCTTTGCATCTTATAGATTGTGGGGTGAGGGTACAAAAAAAGTGGATGCACCAAGGCGATATCATGGTGCATCCACATATTTTGTGTTTGTAGCGTGTCGTAGCTTGACGCTATGTCGCGTTTGTTGTACGGAGTGCTTGGGGCTTAATCCTCGCGAACGGCTTTGGTGACGTGCTCAATCTTCATGAGTTCCTGACAGATGGCTTTCACGTCGTCAGTGTGGTAAACGCCAACAACGATGGTGCCTTCGAAGATACCGTCGTGCGTTTTAAGTGTGATTTCGCGCACGAGGAATTGTTTGAGCGTTTCAAAGCAGTCGGCAATGCTGTGGAGCACTCCGCGTGCATCCACTCCGCGCACAAAGATACGCGTGTCGAAGTATTCTGTCTGCCCTATCGCCCAGCTGCAGGCAATGATATTGTTGCCATAGCGCGTTTTGAGTTTTGTTGCAGTCTCGCATTGGCGCTTGTGGATTTCGAGTTGTCCGTCCTGCGTGATATATCCCAGCACGTCGTCGCCGGGGATGGTGGTGCAACATTCGGGGAATGTGCAGTGGCGGAAGGTTTCTTCGTTGATTTCGAGCGTCTTCTTACGATTGATGTTGGCCACAAACTCTTTGGTTTCGACAGGAGCGCTGTTGTTCGAAGAGTGGGCGGAAGTATCTTCGTCCTTATTATTAATAAATGGTAAGAAGTCGAGCCATCCTCGGCGTGAGGCTTTTTTGCCGAGCAGCGCGTTGACGTCGTTCTCGGTGAGCGTGACTTTCTTTTCGCTTATAGCGAGGAAAAACTCGTCGCGCTGTCTGTAATGGTGGAGCTTACAGAGTTTTTCGACAATTGCAGTGTTGTAGTCAATCTCGTTTTGCTGGAGGAAGTCCTTGATGATGCCTTCTCCTTGCATCTCCTTTTCTCGGCGTTCGCGGCGCAGAATGGCTTGGATTTTTCCGCGTGCTTTGGCCGACGTTGCAAAGTTGAGCCATTCGGGTTGTACGCGCTGTGTTTTGGACGTAAGGATTTCAATCTGGTCGCCGCTTTTCAGTTTGTAGCTGAGTGGTTCGAGTTTGTGGTTGACCTTCGCCCCGAAACAGTGGCTACCGAGGAAGGAGTGAATCATGAATGCAAAGTCGAGCACAGTGCTGTCGGCAGGCATGGTCTTGATTTCGCCCTTGGGTGTGAATACGAGGATTTCGCGCGCATAGAGGTTGAGCTTAATTGTATCAAGGAGGTCGAGCGTATCGGGGTGCGGGTCGTCGAGTATTTCTTTGATAGAGTTAAGCCATTGGTCGAGTTCGGAAGAGTCGTATTCCGAGCCAGGAGCTTTGTACTTCCAGTGTGCAGCGAAGCCTTGTTCTGCCACATCGTCCATGCGGTCGGAGCGGATTTGGACTTCGACCCAATTGCCGGTGGGGCTCATGAATGTGTTGTGGAGCGCCTGGTAGCCATTGGCTTTGGGCATTGACAACCAGTCGCGGAAGCGTGAGGGGTGAGGGCGATAGATGCTTGTAAGCTCGGAGTAGATGCGGAAGCATTCGCTGTTTTCCTGCGCACGGTCCTGGGGCTTAAACACAATTCGGATGGCCATGATGTCGTAAACTTCCTCGAACTTCACCTTCTTGGTCTGCATTTTTTTCCAGATGGAGTAGGGGCTCTTAACTCTGGCTTTGATGGTGTAGTCGAGGTTGAGTTTGTTGAGCGCTTCGCGGATGGGGGTGATAAATGCGCGAAACTCGTCGTCGCGTTCCATCTTTGAGGCTTCGAGCTGGTTTACGATGGTTTGATATTCCTCGGGGTGCTCGTATTTGAAGCTTAAGTTTTCGAGTTCGGTCTTGATTTTGTTCAGTCCTAAGCGGTCGGCGAGCGGAGCAAAGATGTACTGCGTTTCGCCTGCGATTTTGTATTGCTTAGAAGGGAGCATCGAACTGAGCGTGCGCATGTTGTGCACACGGTCGGAAATCTTGATGAGGATGACGCGGATGTCGTCGCTCATGGTGAGCAGCAACTTCTTGAATGTTTCGGCCTGGAGCGATGCGTGTTCGCCGAAGATGCCACCGGATATTTTGGTGACTCCCTCAACGATGTTTGCCACTTTCGGCCCAAAGAGGTTGCAGAGGTCTTCGTTGGTGTAGTCAGTGTCCTCTTCAACGTCGTGAAGCAAAGCTGCGCAGATGGAGGTTGAGCCTAAGCCTATTTCCTCGCAAGCTACCTGTGCGACGGCGATAGGGTGGAGAATGTAGGGTTCTCCCGAACGGCGTCGCACTCCTTTGTGGGCTTGCTTGGCAAAGTTGAAAGCCTTGGTAATGATATCAACCTTGCCGCGGTGATTGGAAGCTAAATATGTGTCGATGAGGTGCTGAAAAGCCTCGCTAATCATTTTCTCATCTTGGATTTCCTGAGGGGTGAGTTCTTTTTCTTCCATGGCGCAATTATCTTATGCGGAGCTTTTGCCCTGCGCGAATGTTGTTGTTTTTCAGACCGTTGAGTTTCCTGAGCTTAGCAACGGTGGTCTTGTATTTAGCCGCGATAGAACCTAAATTTTCGCCTTTGCGCACACGAATGGTTTTGGGCTTAGCGCCTGATGGTGTGGCTACTTCATTAGGTATCTCGATTCTTGTGCGGCGTTTCAGTAATTCATCGCTGCGGTGGAGGTAAACGCTGTCTTCAAGGTCGATGAACGTGAGCAGCGTCTCCTGTGGCAGTCGTAGCGCATAGGGCTTGACGTTGCCGGGGATGATGTCTTTCTTGTATTGGGGGTTGAGCGCTCTGAGCGCATCAATATGGATGTTGCAAAGGTCGGCTATCTGCTGAAAGTGCAGCATCTTGTCGATGATTACGGTGTCGGTAGCAATGGGGTATTGCGTCTGCATGGGGGTAATGTGGTGGTCGCAGTAATATTGCATGGCGTAATTTACGGCAATAAATGCGGGCACATAGCCTCGGGTCTCTGTAGGGAGAAAGGGGTAAATCTTCCAGTAGTCGGCCTCGCCGCCAGCGCGATGAATGGCCTTGTTGATATTGCCGGGGCCATAGTTGTAGGCTGCGATGACCAAGCTCCAGTCGTGGTAAATGTCGTAAAGATCCTTAAGATAGCGTGCTGCTGCCCATGTTGACTTTACAGGGTCCTGGCGCTCATCGACAAAACTATTTACCTCCAAGCCATAGCGCTTGCCCGTGGAGAGCATGAATTGCCAAAGCCCAACGGCGCCGGCTTTGCTGCGGGCCATGGGATTGAGCGACGATTCGATGATGGGGAGGTACTTGAATTCGAAGGGCAAGTCGTAGTATGCTAAGGCTTCTTCGAACATCGGGATGTAGAAGTTGCCGGCGCCGAGGCAGAAGCTGATGGTCTTGTTGTTTTTGCCCGTATATTGGTCGATGAACTGGCGCACAATGTTGTTGTAGGGCATTTCTACAATCGCCGGGATGCGGTTGAGACGCTCCTGGAAATCAGAGTCTGTGAGGGCGGTGAGATATGTGGCTGTCTCATTGCTGGGGAGTGGAAACATGTATTGCTTAGAATTCCACAACATCAGCAGTGAGTCGATGTCGGCCATCATGCTCTCGGGAATACCTATGACGGCATCGGTGTCGAGTTCGCTGTCGTGAACAACGAACACGCTGTCGTTTTGAGCACCAGCGGTGTGTGTGCTTAGTGCAAGGAGGCAGATGAGGATATATTTCAGGTGTTTCGTCATTGATTGTAGCTGGAATGAGGTTGGGGGATGAGGCTCTACAGAATGTCGTTTGTCGTAGATTTTAGGTAGGGAGCAGAGCAGCATAGCTCGATGCTAAAAGTTAAGGCTGCAACCTATGCCGTAGCTTTGCTGTTTGCGTTGGTTGCTGAAATTGTCGTTCTCAATAATTGTAGGTTCAAGGCGCATCGTAAGGTCGGGGGTGATATCGAATTCTGAAAGTTGGGCATCAACATAAGCATCGACCACCGACAGGATGTAAACCCCTACAAAGCAAAATGCGGAGAGGTCGCGCCAACGGCGGTAGCGGTTTTTGCGATTTTTGAACAACTCCTTGAAATAGTCTTCGCGTCCTTCGATACTGTAGTTGGGCGGCAGAAATTCTAAGTAGCTCTTCGTCTCGGGGTTGGTGTCCATGATGTCGAGATAGGCTTGAGAATAGTCGCCATACATCTGCTGGTTCCACGTGAAGGCGTAAGTACATCCTAAGAATCCGCCATACACAAGGGGGAGCTTCCAATATTTGCGGTTGTAGATTTGTCCGGCACCGGGGATTACCAAAGCCAGCCAGAGTGCGCGTTGAGGATTGGGTACAAAGTTTGCGCGTGCAAGTCTGCGCTGTTGTTTGCGTAGCTCCTTTTCTTCATCTGGCGAGAACTGCAAATCGATGGTGTCGATGCTTGGAGTTGATAGTTCGGGAGCGTCGTTGTTGGTCGGTAGAAGTGTGTCGGTGAGGATGGCTTTGGGCGTATGCGTAGGCATCTGGCCTTCTTCCGTAATAATACGCGCTTGCGCCGATGCACAAATTGCACCGACGCAGCACCCTATGAGTACGAATATTTGTTTGATTAGCCTCATTTTTGAATAAATCATTTCTTCATTCGGTCGAAGAGTTCAATGATGCGCGTAAGCTCTTCTTCGTTGTTGAAAGGAATGCTGATTTTTCCCTTGCCTTGTTGCGAACACGTCATTTGTACTTTGGCCTTGAAAAAATCTGAAAGTTCGTTCTTCAGAATTTTGAATTCTTCGGGCAGCAGTGTGCGTTTGTCCTGCAATTTTTGGCGTCCGCTGACAACGCTCTCGCCCATATTAATCTGAGCAACCATTTCTTCAACCTGACGCACGGAGTAGCCTTTCTCAACGATTTCCTTGAACAGTTTTACCTGCAGTGTGGGGTCGGTAAGTCCAAGCAAGGCGCGTGCATGGCCTTTGTCAATTTTTTTGTTTTTGATGGCCATCTGCACTTGTGCGGGCAACTTGAGCAGACGTAGCGTGTTGGCAATCGTTGTGCGGTTCTTGCCAATTTGCTCGCTGAGTTCTTCTTGCTTAAGATTGTATTTTTCAATCAAGTGCTGGTATGCCAGAGCTACTTCGATGGCGTTCAGGTCTTCGCGCTGAATGTTTTCGACCAGTGCCATCTGCATCATGTTCTCATCGTCGGCGGTGCGGATGTAGGCAGGGATGGATTGGAGCCCCGCCATCTGTGATGCGCGCCAGCGGCGCTCGCCTGCGATGATTTGGTACGTTCCGCTTTCCATTTTTCTCAATGTTATGGGCTGAACGATACCAACATTTTTGATTGACTCTGCCAATTCGCTCAATGCCGTTTCGTCGAATTCCCGACGGGGCTGATTGGGATTGGCTAATATTTGATTAAGGGGAATTTCGCTGATAGATGATGAGCCGTTGGTCTGCACTTCTTCCTGCGTGGAGATAAGTGCGTCGAGACCGCGACCCAGTGCTGTGAATTTCTTTTTAACAGCCATGATGGAACGCTAATGTTTTGTCGGGTGCGAAAGCCGGATTATTCGCTGGCTTTCACGGAGTTTTTCTTAATAATTTCCTTAGCGAGCGCTAAGTGGTTCTTCGCACCTGTCGAGTCGGCATCGTAGAGGATGACGGGCAGACCGTGTGATGGAGCTTCGGATAGCTTGACGTTGCGCTGGATGACGGTGTCGAACACGAGCTCTTGGAAGTGGCGCTTCACTTCATCATAGATTTGATTGGCAAGGCGAAGGCGCGAATCGTACATTGTGAGCAAGAAACCTTCGATGGAAAGCGAAGGATTGGTTTTGCGCTTGATGATACGTATGGTGTCGAGCAATTTCGAAATACCTTCGAGTGCAAAATATTCGCACTGCACGGGGATAATGACGGAGTCGGCTGCCGTGAGTGCGTTGACTACGGTGAGTCCTAATGAGGGCGAGCAGTCGATGAGGATGTAGTCGTACTCATCCTTGATGGGGGCAAGAACTTTTTGAATGATGCGTTCGCGATTCTTGAAGTTCAGCATTTCGATTTCAGCCCCTACGAGGTCGATGTGCGACGGAATGATGTCGAGGTTTTCTATGTCGGTGGTGTAAATGGCTTCGCGCACATCGATGAGGTTTATTAAGCACTGGTAGATGGACGCATCAATCTGGCTCAAGTCAACTCCCAATCCTGATGAGGCGTTAGCTTGAGGGTCGGCGTCAATGAGCAACACTTTCTTTTCGAGTGTAGCCAATGACGCTGCGAGGTTCATCGAAGTCGTGGTTTTACCAACACCACCTTTTTGATTTACTAATGCAATGATTTTTCCCATAAATGTCAGATGAGCGGACCCGCAAATAGAGGTTTGATGTAATGGGCGCCGCTATGGATTTTGCAAAGTTAATTATTTTTTTTGAACAAAGAGTGTGGCTAAAAGTTTTTTAGTAATTTTGCCGAAAAATATGAACTATGCGACCCTATATTCTTATTTCAAACGATGATGGTGTGAGCGCAAGGGGCATTAATTTCCTTGTTGACGTGCTTCGCCCTTATGCCGATATCCTTGTTGTTGCTCCCGACGGACCGCGTTCGGGTGGCAGTTGTGCCATAACTTCGACCGTACCTTTGCGCTACACATTGCTGCGCAAGGAGGAGGGGCTTGAGGTGTATAGCTGTAGCGGCACGCCAGTTGATTGCGTCAAGGTGGCTATGAATGAAATCGTGAAGAAAGTGCCCAATCTCGTTGTGGGCGGCATCAATCATGGCGACAACTCTGCTGTTAATGCGCATTATTCTGGCACGATGGGCGTTTGTTATGAGGGTGCGATGCAGGGCATCCCGTCAATAGCGTATTCTCTTGATAATCACTCTTCGGAAGCCGATTTCACACCGCTTGCCGATGCTATTGTGACGATTACGCAGAAGGTTTTGGCCGAAGGATTGCCCGAATTCTCATGCTTGAACGTCAACTTTCCGCAAGGCCGTGAATTTAAGGGCATCAAGGTGTGTCGCATGACAAAGAGTCGTTGGACGAAGGAAACTAAGGCTTGCGTGCACCCAACGACCGGTAAACCTTATGTGTGGCTCGTCGGAAATCGTGAAAATCTGGAGCCGGAGCAAACCGACACGGATATTTGGGCGATGGCGCACGGCTACGTAGCAGTGGTTCCCGTTACGCTCGACTGCACGCATTATGATTTGCTAAATAAACTTTCGTTCTGAAAATTAGCATTTAGCGATTTTGAGTGGACTTAATTTTGAGGGAGCTCAGCTTCTTTTTAAAACGAAGTGGCTGGGGCTTCCTCTATGTCATATTTACTGAAAAATGAAGTATTTTTTGATAGCGGGCGAAGCGAGTGGCGATCTTCATGCTGCGCACTTGATGAAAGCGCTGAAGGCACGCGATGCTGAGGCGCAGTTTCAGTTTTATGGAGGCGATGAGATGCTTCGCCAGGGTGGCACATTGCTTTGTCATTACAAGAATTTGGCATACATGGGCTTTATTCCAGTGCTCTTACATCTGCGTACGATACTCAGAGGTATGGAGCAATGTAAACGTCAGATTCAGGAATGGCGACCTGACTGCGTGATTCTTGTTGATTACCCAGGCTTTAATCTGAAGATCGCAAAGTTTGTCAAGGCGCACGCCATCTGTCCGGTTTATTACTACATCTCTCCCAAAATTTGGGCGTGGAAGGAGCATCGTATCAAGGATATTCGTGCGAATATCGACCGCTTATTCTCGATTTTACCCTTCGAAATCGAATTTTTTGAGAAAAAACACGGTTATCCCATTTCATACGTAGGAAATCCTACGGCTGACGAAGTTGCAGCGTTTAAAACGAGCTACACGGAGTCGTTCGCTGATTTTTGTGCGAAAAATCGGTTGGATGCAAAGCGCCCCATTATTGCGCTCCTCGCCGGCAGCCGTAAACAGGAGATTACGGACAATCTTCGTAAGATGTGCGAGGCTGCCCTTCCTTATGTGAAGCAAGGCTATCAACTGGTTCTTGCCGGTGCACCCTCGGTGGCGTTGGATTTTTATGCAAAGGAGTTTCAGCGCTTAGGCTGGGAGGCTCAGTTGTTGCCCGCGATTGTACAGTCGCAGACGTATCCGCTATTGTCGCACGCAACGGCAGCTTTGGTTACATCGGGTACGGCTACGCTCGAAACGGCGCTTTTCCGAGTGCCGCAGGTCGTGTGTTATTATATCGCGATGGGCAAGGTGGTGAATATGCTTCGCCGTTGGTTTTTGAAGGTGAAGTATATTTCATTGGTCAATCTTGTTGCCAACGAAGAGGTTGTGCCCGAACTTGTGGCCGACGCTATGAATGTGGACAACGTCAGTCGTCACTTGCAGCGCATACTCCCAGGTGGCGATGAGCGAGCTAAGCAGTTGGCAGGCTACGAACGTATGGCCGAAATCTTAGGTGAGCCCGGTGCGCCGCAACATGCTGCTCAGGAAATTGTAGAAAGGTTGCAGTCGGCAAGATGATTTTTATTTGGCAACGGGCGGATTGTAACAAGTTATCAACGAGTTAGTCAGATTTACAACGACTTTGTAAGTTATACGTATCAAAAATGTGTACGAGTTTTCTATTTTTAGTAGAAAATTCGTTTAAAGTTGTGTAAATTGTGAAAAACTTTGCAATTTTGCATTTCTGAGGTCAATGTATAGGGATGTTGGCGTGTCTATATATTATATATTGAGTATATAGTGTGTGCAACGTCTTGGGTTGAATTGAGCTTCTTGCAATAAAAACGAAATAATATACTAACACAATTAATTATTAACAATGAGAAAGAAATTCATTAATGGATTTTTGATGGTTGCTGCATTTGTAGTATCAGCAACTTCTTTCGTTGCTTGTGATGACACGA
>JAEIGA010014069.1_pt1 | contig 12169 bp, 10 predicted proteins | sample 9270691 | NCBI WGS metagenome assembly JAEIGA01 (sample SAMN17057246, study PRJNA624740) | gut metagenome | biome: biome; isolation source: fecal sample | host: Bos grunniens | place: China: Xizang | collected 2019
AGCGTAGTTGAAATCCTCCCAGCTGCAATCCGGCAGCCCTTTGAAGAGCGGGGCTGCGTTGTTGATGAGGTAATCCACATGCCCATATTCTGCCAGTACCTTGGAGCAGAATGCCCGCAAATCCTCTTCTTCTGCCAGATCTCCCGCAAAATAGGGGTTATCTTGCAAATCAAACAGGCACACCCTGGCACCAGCGGATCTGAATTGCTCAGCAATGCAGCGACCAATGCCCTGTGCTCCCCCGGTCACCACAACGACTTTTCCGGCAAACTCACTCATGCTCACATTATAGAATGCTGTGCGGTAATGTCAATCGGTAACTGCGCGGGGAGCATGGTTTACCTGACTGCGCTCTGGCGCAACTGGAGCGATATTTTATCAGCGCTGGTGTTCTTGTAGTGCAGCGCCGGTGTGTTGCCGATGCCCCGCAGCTTGGTGTTGAGATTGAAGTTGAGGCGGGAGATGAGGCGGGTGTTCCAGAAATCTGCGTGCAGGTCGATATGGGTGGGAGCAAGGGTGCAGGTGAGCAGCTGGAGCAGGCGGGCCAGCATTTCTTCCACCAGGGTGTGGTCAGCGTAGTCCATCGTTTCCCAGTCGGTTGGGAGTGGAAGCAGATGCAGCAACGGGCAGGGGCTTATTCTCTTATAACGCCGCATGACCCCTTGTGGTGTGTGGCCTTTCTGTATGAGCAGGGTGAGGGTTTCCTCCCGGTTGCCAGCCAGCGCCTCGGCTGCAGAGAATTCCTGAACCGGGCAGTTGTGGCGCTGCTGCAGATGGTGCATGATGCTGCTGTCCAGTCCCGGCGGCAGGCAGATGCGTTGCAGCTTGTAGCGCCGCGCGGCGGCATCCAGCCATTCGTCCAGGCTCTCTGCATGCAGCTGCACAAAACGCGCTTCGTGTTCTTCCTGCTTCATCCCCTGCATATCCAGCAGTTCCAGATGAAGCAATGTGCAGTGCGGCTCGGGCGTAGCGATGAAAAGTGCCACGGCGCCATGGCGTGGATTGAAATGATATTCGCGCACCGGACGGCCCCCGCCAGATGGAATTTGTGCGCCTTCTTTCAATACTCCTTCCTGCACCAGCGCTGCCACGGCGGCGTTTGTGCTCACCAGGCTCAGCCCTAGTGCTGCTGCTATCTGCGGGCGCGTGGCCTGCATCTGCTGCTGCATGTACCGGGTGATTCTATGCTTTGAATTCATATTCTTTATAAGGCTGCTTAAGAAAGTATAGTAATTTTTCTGTAAATTGCAAGTGTAATTTTATAATGAAATGGTTAGGTGGTCTGAAAGATGGTGCAGAAAGGGCCGGAGAAGGACAAAAACTCGACACTTGTGCAGGAATATGTTATCCTTACCTTAACCACACATAGAACACGACTATGAAATACATCTTTGTTACCGGCGGTGTTGTTTCCTCCCTGGGTAAAGGTCTTGCAGCAGCCTCTATTGGCACGCTGCTTGAGCATTGCGGCCTGGAGGTGACCATGCAGAAGTTTGACCCGTATCTGAACATCGACCCGGGGACCATGAGCCCCTACCAGCATGGCGAGGTGTATGTGCTGAACGACGGTGCCGAGACCGACCTGGACCTCGGCCACTACGAGCGGTTTGTGCATTGTGAACTTTCCCGCCTGAACAACCTGACCAGTGGCAAGGTGTTTGAGCGTGTGCTGGAGAAGGAGCGTCGCGGCGATTATCTGGGCAAGACTGTGCAGTATATCCCGCATGTGACCGATGAAATCAAGCAGCGGCTCTACGATCTGACAGAAAAGAACAAGAATTGCGATGTCATCATCACAGAAATCGGTGGTACGGTGGGCGATATTGAAGGCTTCCTCTTCCTGGAATCCCTGCGCCAGTTCAGCCAGGAAGTGGGGCGCAACAACTGTTGCTTCATCCATGTGACCCTGCTGCCCTACATCAAGGCTGCCGGTGAGACCAAGACCAAGCCCACGCAGCAGAGTGTGGCCAAGCTGCGCGAGATTGGTATTCAGCCGGACATGATTGTATGCCGCACCGAGATGGACAACCTGACCGACGAAGAGAAGCGCAAGATTGCCATGTTCTGTAATGTTCCTGCTTCCAACGTGGTTGCCTTCTGCGATGTGAAGCACAGTATTTATGAATGCCCGATTGACCTGGGGCGCGACAAGGTGGATCGCATCGTGACCGATGTGCTTGGTATCACCGTACCCAAGCCCAAGATGGATGACTGGCAGAAGTTTGTCGGCCGTGTGATTCACCCCTCCCACAGCGTGCGTATCGCTGTGGTAGGTAAGTACATTTCCCTGCAGGATGCCTATAAGTCCATTTACGAAAGCTTCACCCATGCTGGTGCTGCTAACGACTGCCGCGTAGAGGTGGTGCGTGTGGATGCCGAGGCTCTGAGTAACGGCAGCTGCGAGGAAATGATTGGCAAGGTGGACGGCATCCTCGTGCCCGGTGGCTTTGGCGACCGTGGTGTGGAAGGCAAAATCAAGGCTGTGCAGTATGCCCGTGAGAACAATATTCCCTTCCTGGGCATCTGCCTTGGTATGCAGGTGGCCGTCATTGAATTCGCCCGCAACGTCCTGGGCCATGCCGATGCCAACTCCACTGAGTTCAATAAGGACAGCAAGGCCCCCGTGGTCTGCCTGCAGGAAGAGCAGAAGCACATTGAGAACATGGGAGCCACCATGCGACTGGGTGCCTATCCCGCACACATCAAGCCGGGTACGCTGTGCAGCACGCTCTACGACAATCAGGAGATTATCTCCGAGCGTCATCGTCACCGCTACGAATTCAATGCCGCCTATCGCGACGAGGTGGAGAAGGGTGGCATGGTGATTTCTGCCGTGAACGATGAGCATGGTCTGGTGGAAGTGGTGGAACTTCCCTCCCATCCCTTCTTCATTGCCTGTCAGTACCACCCCGAATTCCAGAGCCGCCCGAACAGTCCGCATCCGTTGTTCTCCGGGCTGGTGGCTGCAGCGCTGGAAGCCCAGCAGGCATAAACAGGAATCCTTTATCCCCCGGCGGTGGGCGCATTTATGCCCGCCGCCGCTTTTTCGTGTAAAATGATAGATCTATTGGTAGTCTGCGCGTATTTCTGCGCGATATTCGGCATAGGCCTTTATGTGGGCCGCAAGCAGGAGAGCCTGGAAAGCTATGCCCTGGGCAACCGGAATCTGCCCTGGTGGGCCATACTGGCTTCCATTCTGGCGGCTGAAATCAGCGCTGCTACGTTTCTGGGAGCTCCGGGAGAGGGCTTTGCCCTGCGTAATTTCACCTATGCCCAGCTGGCCATTGGCACGATTCTGGGGCGTATCATTGTGGGCCGCCTCTTCCTGAAACCCTACTATCAGTATAATGTGGTTTCCATTTACGAGTACCTCGAGAAGCGATTCGGGCTCACCACGCGCCGCTGGGCCAGCGCCACGTTCCTGCTCAGCCGCGTGCTGGCCAGTGGTACTCGTCTCTTCTTTGCGGGTATCCTTCTGGTGATTGCCTATATGATGGTGACCGGGCAGGATAGCGCCGGTCAGGTGGAGACGGTGGTTATCTACATCGCAGCACTCACCCTCATCACAATTGCTACTGCGGTGTATACAACCCTGGGCGGGTTGAAGGCCGTGGTGTGGACAGATGTGCTGCAGGCCTCCATTCTGGCGGTTTCGCTCATCACGACCATCGGGGTGCTGCTGTTCAGTATCAAGGCAGATGGCAGCTGGAGTGCCGCATGGGATGCCATTTGCTATCATCTGGGGAATAAGGACTACAATCCCTGTGAAATCAAGAACCTGAACCCCTGGGCCTTCTTTGATGCCGGAATGACCGGGCAGGGGCTTCTGGCCGATATCCGGAACATCCTGAGCAGCGAGTACACGTTGTGGACCGCGGTGCTGGGTTCCACTTTCATTACCATGGCAACCCACGGCACTGACCAGGATATGGTGCAGCGTATGCTGGCTGCCCCGGACAGCAGGAAAGGTGCCCGGGCGGTGATTCTTTCCGGCCTTATGGATATGCCCATTGTGCTGGTGTTCATTTCCTGCGGTATGTTGCTTTTTGTCTATTTTGCCCAGAACGGCATCACCCCGCCGGAGAAGCAGATTGAGATTTTTCCATGGTTCATCATTCATTGCCTGCCGGCGGGTGTACGTGGCTTGCTGGTGGCTGCTCTGCTGGCCACGGCCATGGGTTCTCTTTCTACGGCACTGAATGCTCTGGCAACAACTGCCACCCGCGACTGGTATGTGGATGTGTTTCGCCCGCAGGCCGGGCAGGGGGAGCAATTGCATGCTGTCCGCTGGCTGACTGTGTTCTTTGCTGTGCTTCTCATTGTGGTGGGGGCTGGTACAGCATGGCTCACAGTGATGGATCCTACGGTGCGGATTCTGCCCATTGCCCTGGGAATCTTCGGGTACACCTATGGTTCGCTGCTGGGGGTATTCCTGCTGGGGATGCTGACTCATGGGCGCGGTTGTGATGCCGGCAATGTGATTGCTATGCTCTGTGGCTTTGCGGTGGTTATTCTGCTCGAAATCGGCGGGCGGCAGGGCTGGTTGCCTGCGGTTGCCTTTCCTTGGCGCGTGACGGTGGGTACTCTTGCCACATTTGCCGTGGGCTGTCTGTTCCGCACGCCAATCGATAAAAAAGCATAATAAACGCTTGTTTTTTACAATAGATTGTGTATACTGCCGCTATGCCGATGGATAGTTCTTCCAGCTTTGAGATTCAACAAGAAGCCCTTTCTGCGGCTATTGTTGAGTTGAACAGCATGAGTCCTTGCGATGGGGTTATCATGACCCGCACCGGCGAGGTGAGAGTCGGCTATGTAAGCGATGAGGATTTTCTCTGCATGCTGATTCCGGCCGGACTGCTTGCCCGCCAGCTCACAGCAGACGGACTTTCCTCCTACACAGGTAAAGAACTTAAGAAATGGGCAGATTCCTACGACATTGCACCTTTGCAGGAAAAGGTGAATGCTGCCCGCTGAACCTCTATCCCCCCCCTGTTTCCAAAAATGAAAATGAAGTACATGATGATTCTGGCTGCGGCTTTGTTTGCCGTGGGGCTTCCCCAGGCTGATGCTGCACCGAAGAAGAGCAAGAAGGCCAAAGCTGCCAAGAAGGCGGCTGCCGGTGAGTTCAATTTTGATATTGTGAGCGATGCCGAGGTCCAGGCTGACCGCGAAGAGAAGAAGGCTAAGAAGCAGGCTGAAGAAGCGGAGCAGGCAAGACTTGATGCCCGCACCTTTGCTGAAAAGCGTGAGAGCAATGCTATTCAGAAAGAGGAAACCAAGTATTACATGGAAAATCTTCAGAAGACGCATAAGATTCTTAAGAAGGTGGTCGATTCCAAGTCTGCCCTGAAGTCTGTGCCGGCTCTTGAAAAGATTTATGGCAAGGTAGTGGATGAAGAAGCTGCCGCTGGTACGGTGACGGCCCTTGGTACGGTCAAGGTGTTTGAGGAAGAAGAAGAGAAGCTGGATGTCCACATCGCATTCCGTGCTATTGTGGCTGCTCGCAATGCCAATGTTAATCGTGAGCTGAGCCGTATTTCCAAGCTGAAAATTGATTGTCCGCGTTTCGATGCTGTCATCAAGAACATGATTGACAAGCAGAACGCGGCCAACTGAACCAGCTGATCAGCTTTGAATCCTCCTGTATCCCGCCGTGGGTGCAGGAGGATTTTTTTACTTTTTTTGGAAAAAGTTGAAGAATTCAAATAAAAGGTTATTTCTACTGCGCTGTGTTTATGTACAGCGCATGAAGCGCTGCACAAAAAACAAAACAAAGACCATGAAAAAATACCTCGCAAAATTCGCTGTGCTGGCCTGTGTAGCCTGCTTCGTACTGAGTGGACAATCCCAGGCTGCCAATGTGCATGTTCACGTTGGTCTGGGTAAGGGAAAGGATAAAGTTGTTCATGTTGAACACGGCCATAATAAAGCCAGACCTGCTCACTGCCGGAACCACCGCCATGTCTGCTGCAAGCCGATGATGATGAAACACCATAAGCATCCTCTGGCTCGTAACAGAAAGGAGTGCTGCCACCATGGACGCTGATATTGACACCCCGGAAGACCCTCAATCGACATAATACCGCCACAAAGCACCGGACATGGTCTTTGTGGCGGGCTTTTTACGCCCGGATACACCCGATAGAACGCACTTTACACTTGCCGAAGAGCAGGGGAACAGGTATGATAGTTGCGCTGAAATATGGAGTACGAGACAGAGCCCCAGCTACCCCCTCGCGAGGAACGGACATGGCCTACACGCCTGACCGGTGTCTGTCTTATTGTCGTTGTCCTCATACTGGTGTGTTCACTCCTCAGCTACAATCACAGTGAAATGGGGTGGGATTTCCTGAATCCCACCGGTGGAGCTGCCGCAGAAGAAGCGCCCTGTACTAACTGGCTTGGGGTTATCGGTCTGTATCTGGCCGGCCTGTGCAACTGGTTGCTGGGTGCGGCGTCCCTGTATGCCATGGCCCTGCTGTTCATCTTCTGTGGTGGTCTTGTTCTGCGGCCACACCGCCCGTATGTGCTACAGATGGTGGCCATGTTCTGCCTGATTATCTTCTCCAGCGCCATTCTGGCACTGCAGCCCTGGTTCCTGGGCAGCTGGCGAACCGCTCATCATCTGTATTCTGCAGGTGGTTTCCTGGGCTATCTGGATGGCAGCTGCCTGCTTGAGCCTCTCGTCGGTACACGCTGGGCTCTGGTCAGTTTCCTGCTGCTGCACGCGACGGCATGGATTTATTTCGCCCGCTTCACCTTTATTCGTTTCTGGAAGGAAGTGTGGTGCGATCTTTCCGACATGTGGCACCGCTGGCGTGAAAACCGCCAGGCCCGCAATGAACGCCGCAGAGAGCTGCGCGAACAGCGCCTTCTTGAGCACCAGCAGCAGCTTGCCCGTGAGTTAGCAGCAGCTGAGGAAGCTGCCGCAGCCGATGCTGAGGTGGCCGCAGCCGAAGCCCGCCGCGCGGGTGGTAATGCGAATTATCTCTTTACTGATGACCAGCCTGTGGCCCCCCTGCCGACGCGTCAGCGTTCAGCGCTGGATGGACGCCGTGCCGTGGAACCATCGTATGATGATTTTGATCATCAGCCGGTTCAGTCATTTGAACAGCAGATGGCAGAAAGCCGCCGCCGTGAGGCTCAGCGTGTTGAAACCCAGAGACCGCCCTCAAGTCACAGCCGCCACTACGCACCTATCAGTAACCGCAGCAACCTGCTGGATCTGATGGCCCCGGTAGAAGAAAAGATAGCGCTGCAGAATGCCCCCGGAATGGATGCTGCCCCCGCTCCTCAGCCCCGCAGGGCTGCAGGAGTGAATCCCCGCCTTCAGGAACAGGTGAACCGCCGCATGGGAGTGAATACTCCGGTGGCTCCTGCTCCCCAACCTGCACCGCGTTCTGCTCCGGCTCGCACAACCACCCCGGCTCCGTCTCCCCGGATTAATACGCCCCGCAAAGCTGCGCCCGTTTCAGAAAAGAAGGATACCCGCGTGCAGTATGAGGATTATCCGCTGCCTCCCTATGAGCTGTTGAAGTATGAACCTGTTTCCCAGGATGTTTCAGCTGCAGCTCAGCGGGAGATGATGGAGGTACAGCAGCGCATCATTGATACGCTGGATACATTCAGAATATCGGTTGAGCCGGGGGACATCACCCGAGGCCCCAGTATCACCCGATACGAGTTCTATCCTCCGCGTGGCCGCCGCGTGAGCGATTTCACCAAGCTGGATAAGGATATCATGCTTTCCACCAGCTCCAAATCGGTCAATATTCTGGCGCCCATACCCGGTAAGAATACCGTTGGCATTGAGCTGGAGAATTCTCAGAAATCGCCTGTCTACCTGCGAGAGCTGCTGCAGTCTGACAATTTCAACAACCCGAAGCTCCGAATCCCGGTGGCGCTGGGTAAGGATGTATATGGCAATGCCGTGATTGGTGACCTGGCGGCCATGCCCCATACGTTGGTAGCAGGTACCACAGGTTCAGGTAAGTCTGTGTGTATCAACAGCATGATTCTTTCCATGCTCTACAAGTTCCGCCCGGAAGAGCTGAAACTCATTCTGGTGGACCCCAAGGTGGTGGAAATGCAGCCCTACCGCAAGCTGCCGCACCTCATCTGCCCGGTTGTGACCCAGCCCGGGCGTGTCATTGGAGCCTTACGCTGGGCGGTCAATGAAATGGAACGCCGCTACCGCCTGTTCAGCCAGGTAGGTGTGCGTAATTTTGAGGACTTCAACAACCGCGAGGACGACGGCCCTGCCGATGAACCGGAGGAGGTGGAGGATTCTCCCATCGATTACGCTGCAGTAGAAGCCTGGGCCAGCGAGATTGAGCGCCAGGCAGAGGAAGAAGTGCCGCTGGGTGAAGAGAAACAGGACGAATTTGATTTTGATGACCCCGAGCCCATTCCGCTCAAGTTACCTTACATTGTCATCATCATCGATGAGTTGGCAGACCTCATGATGGTGGTCAAGGAAGACCTCGAGAACTACATTGCACGCCTTACCCAGAAGGCCCGTGCCGCCGGTATCCACCTTGTGGCCGCCACGCAGACCCCCCGCGCCAATGTCGTGACAGGTATCATCAAGGCCAACATTCCGAGCCGCATTGCCTTCCGTGTGGCCAGCCCGCTGGATTCCCGCATCATTCTTGATACGGCCGGTGCAGAGAACCTGCTCGGAAAGGGTGACAGCCTCTTCCTGCCGCCGGGCGGCATCACCAAGATGGCCCGAGTGCAGGGCGCCTTTGTGAGCGATGCGGAAATTGCTAAAATCATTGCCCATTGTGCAGCCCACGCCAAGCAGAAATTCGAGCAGGGTGTGGCCGCTGAAATGGACAGTGCCGAAGGTGGTTCTCCCAACGCTGATAATGGTGGTCGCATTGGTACCAAGAACATGAACGATGAAGATGCCGAACTCTACACCCGTTGCGTGCAGTTGGTGGTAACAGAGCGCAAGGCCAGCACCTCGCTGCTTCAGCGTCGTTTCAGCATCGGTTACGGCCGCGCCGCCAAGATTATGGACATGATGGAGGAGAATGGTGTGATTTCTGCTCCCTCTGGCGCGACCCGCGCCCGCGAAGTTCTTGTTGACGCTTAAATTTTTTACCTATGAATACCGAGTTAATACAAAACATTCGTCAGTATGTGGTTGATAATATCGGGGCTTTTCATCAGGCTCGACTGGACAATCTCAACAGACTGAAACTTAAGAAAGTCATAGCCCACAAAAATCCTTATTTATTTCGTGCAAAGAATGCTGATACTGCAGAGTTTATTGTTAAGAGTATTGTGGATGCTTTCTTGTCCTCTGGAGAGGAGACGATATTTGGCGATTGGCTGGAAGGGTTAGCCATTTACATCTGTCAGCAAGTATATGGAGGCTGTAAATCAAGCGCTAAAGGAGTTGATCTGGAATTTGATAAAGAGGGATGCCATTATTTAGTTTCGATTAAATCTGGCCCGAATTGGGGTAATAGTAGCCAGATAAAAAAGCTGATAGATGAGTTCAAGTCTGCTAAGAAGACACTCCGCACAAGCCGCCATAATATGAATATTGTGGCAGTTAATGGATGTTGTTATGGGAAGGATAAATCTCCCGATAAAGGGGACTATTTCAAGTATTGCGGTCAAGAGTTCTGGTCTTTCATTTCAGGAGAGGCCGATTTATATACAGAGCTTATAGAACCCTTGGCTACTCAGGCAAAAGAGAGGAATGAAGAGTTTTCTGTACAGTATGCAAATAAAATCAATCTGTTTGTTAGAGAATTCATAGATGAATTTTGTGCTGAGGATGGAAGCATAGACTGGAAGAAAATAGTTATATTCAATTCCGGGGGGCAGAACAATGCGTAAGGGTTTGAAAGGACAGTATCCTACCATCTCGACATTCTCTGGCGCGATGGGCATGGATAACGGCTTGGAGAAGGCTGGGTTTGATATATGTCTGGCTGTTGAAATAGAGAAGGCAATGTGTGATACGATACGCCTTAATAAGCCTTCTTTACCGTTGATTTCTGATGATATTCGTAATTACAGCGGCGCAGAACTGCTTGAGAGGGCTGGGATAAAAAAAGGAGAGCTTTTTCTTTTATGTGGAGGCCCTCCATGTCAGGCGTTCAGTACGGCAGGAAAACGTCGTGGTTTGGATGACGAACGAGGCAATGTGTTCTTAAAGTTTATTTCTTTGGTTGGGGAAATGCGACCAAAGTATTTTTTGATAGAAAATGTACGCGGTTTGTTATCAGCCTCCTTCACTCCTCCAGATGCCGCCCCTGAATACAAAGCTGAAAAAGGTAGTGCTTTAGTTTATCTGTTGGGACAAATAGAGAAAATTGGTTATTCCTATAGTTTTACGCTATATGATGCGGCGAATTATGGTGTTCCTCAGCACAGGGAACGTGTCGTGATTATTGGTTCTCGTGAAAATTATCGCATTCCCTTAGTTCCTCCGACTCATAACGAAAAGGGAGTAGAGGGCTTGAAACCATGGGTGACTTTACAAACTGCTTTGGAAGGTCTTAAGACGTGTACTGCGGGGGTCATTCCTGCAAAGCGTAGACGATTCTATGAGTATCTGTCCGCAGGGCAAAATTGGAAAGATTTACCTGAGGCGATACAGGAAGAAGCCATGGGGAAGTCGTACTCTTTGCAAGGAGGTAAAACCGGTTTTTACAGACGTTTAGCATGGGATAAACCGTCACCCACGTTGGTAACATGTCCTACAATGCCAGCAACGGAATTGTGCCATCCGACGCAAATACGGCCGCTTTCAGTAGAGGAGTATGCTCGTATACAAATGTTTCCCGATACATGGCAGTTTGCTGGTAATCTTGCTGCTATTTATAAACAAATAGGTAATGCGGTTCCTGTTGGCCTTGCTGAGGCCGTGGGGCGTCATATCCTCTGGTTTGATTCTCTAAGCAAAGAGGAGAAAATCGAAGTATGCATGAATACTTCAGAGACAACCATGCAGCATTCTCGATATAAGAGGACAACCGATAGAGATTTCATGCAGAAAATGCACAGATTGAAGCTCAATTGTGCCAGCCCTTGGGATTTAGTTCTCTGTGGTGAGACCGATTAGTTATGATTCGGCCTATGAAACTTCGATTCTTTTGATGGATTCGGTAATTGCTGAGTTTTGTGTTAGCCTGGCTGGAATCTTTGCCGCGTTGCTCTGGCTGCGTCCCGGCAAGCACGAGGCGGCCCGCTATGCCATGATTCTGCTGCCTGCCGGAGCTCTGTATACATTGCTGGTACAGGATACCCAGGGTTGGCAGTACCGGGTTCTGTTCCATGTAAGCCAGTCGTTGGTGCTGCTGTTGTATCTGCTGGGGGCATATATGCTCAAGTGTCCGTGGAGGCGGGTGATTCTTTCCTGCGGTATCTATTCGCTGGTATGCAGCGTGGCGGGGCTTTTCATTGCCGCATTAGATGTGCAGGATGTTTCGTTTGTCCTGCGTCTGGCCGGGAATGTTATTTTTGATTATGCCTGGATTTGGCTGTTCATCTGGTTATGTTCCCGTAAGAGCGAGATGGGGGGTAAATGGATTTCGCTTCTCGCAGTTGGGGCTTACCTGACCCTGCGAGGTCTGATTTTCTCAAATCTCAAAGCAGTCGTGTCGATGGGTGATTTGATTGTCTGCGTCGATATCATCATTGCGCTGTTGTGCTTTTTCTTTGTGCTTCGTAATGTGTTGCAGCAGAGCTTGAAGCTCAGTCTTATCACCAGCGCTCTGTATATCACGCCGACAGTGCTCAGCCACCTCCTCCTGTGGTATTATATTAACAATATGACCTGAAGGACTTAGGTCGGTTGCGTTGTCGTTAAAAAGCATCCCTGGAATGGTCATTCCAGGGATGCTTTTTTCATTCGGGTAGGGGGACTGCGTGGGCACAGGGGTACCGTTTCATCGACACAGTGGTGTGCGATCAGGACGCGGAATCTGAGCTTGCAGTCAATCGGGCTCGGTAAGTGACGTTGCGTTAGTGCAGACGCGGGTTACCGTGACTTGGTTCAGACGGAAAATTGAAGCGTGTGCCAATGGCAGATGACACGGGTATCAAATAGTATCCGGCAGGGGAAATGGATTTGATTGATCGTGCCCCGGTGCAAACTAAATGGGGCTGCGTAGCAAGAGTGCGTTAAACGCCGGAATGGGGG
>JAEIGA010014070.1_pt1 | contig 12168 bp, 11 predicted proteins | sample 9270691 | NCBI WGS metagenome assembly JAEIGA01 (sample SAMN17057246, study PRJNA624740) | gut metagenome | biome: biome; isolation source: fecal sample | host: Bos grunniens | place: China: Xizang | collected 2019
CAATCTTGAACGGACGCTTTGAAAGATCAGCAGAAGTTACTGTACCAGTACGCATATCTGTTCCAAGACGAACAGCCTGAGCCTTCATTGAATCCACAAGCTGCTGGCCTGAGATACCGTTCTCAAATCCGGGATAGTTCTCGATATCAGTCGTTGTCGTCAGCTGACCACCAGGCTGAGCACCCTCATAAAGTACTGGAGCAATATTCGCTCTTGATGCATATATCGCAGCAGTGTAACCTGCTGGGCCGCCGCCAATAATAAGACAATCTATTTTTTCCATAATCTAAATTTTTAAGCCGGCAAGAGCCGACACTTTGTGCAACTCGCAAATATAATCATTCTCGCTCAATTTCCGAGCTATAATCGTCAGACTTTCATCAGATAAGGCTTGGCTTTTCTGTAAATCCAGCCTAGAAGGCAATCAGGGAGCAATCTGATAATTGGTACGAACAATTTATTCAAAACCCCGGGCATCGTGCTTCTGCGACGTCCGAACATAGCCCTGAGGGCCTTATCAACCGCTTTTTCAGGGGTTATCATCAATGTTGAAAAGCGGGCCACTTTTCTGCATCTATCGTTTATGGGAACCATTGGTGTATCCACTGCCCCGAAATAGGCGTTTGTCACACTCACTCCTGTTTTCTGACATTCTATCCTGAGTTCTCTGGAAAAATCTTTCACAAAACGTTTGGTACAGCCATACATTCCTATTCCCGGCCAGATCATCCAAGCTGAAAGTGATGAAATATTAAGAATATACCCCCTTCCGCGCTGCTTCATACCATTCACAAATTTACGACAAAGCATAAGAGGTGTATACATATGGACCATCATAATCAGCCTCAGCATCCGCTCAGATGTCTCAGCAATACCCTGACAATACATGATTCCGGCATTATTGACGAGAACCTCGACCACACAACCTGCAGCCTCCGTCTTTTCAAATATTCGCTCTGCAGCATCCTCAGCAGAAAGATCTTGTCTGAGCACCACAACATCCGCTTCAGGAGTTGCTTCCTTCACAATCATCTCAGTCTCCTTCAGACCTTTTTCATTAATATCGACCAAGACCAGACTATACCCTCTCTGCGCAAGTCTGATGGCATATATACGTCCCATTCCAGACGCCGCTCCGGTCACAAGAGCATAAGTCTCAAAGTTCATTAATCTCACTTTCATCATCTCCATTTCCTAAACCTATACAAATTTACCATTTTAAAACCAAAACTCCATATTTCATCCCGCTTTATTATTCATAACGCTCCCTTAATTTAGAAATTTTCAAATTTATTTTGGAGTTACGACACAAATACATATCTTTGCCGTCAAACTGAAAAACATGAATACAAATAGATGCCATAATCTTGAGGAATTCAAGCAGGTCCTCAAAAAACATTCACTCAAAGCCACGCCACAGAGACTTGCCGTCCATGAGGCAATGCTTTCACTCGGCCATGCGTCAGCAGACATGGTCACAGAGATGATTGCTCAGAAAGGAGAAGCCAAAGTAACAGTTGCATCTGTCTACAATATCCTTACCAACATGGCTATGTTGGGCATATACGATTACCGCCTCAGTGCTAACAACAAGATGTACTGTGACGTAAACACTTTCAAGCACCTGCACCTGTACGACCAGGAGAACCATGTCTTCAAGGATGTCATTGATGACGAGCTCATAGCCTTGATCGAGTCACATCTGGGACGCAAGAAATTCAGGGGATATAAGATTGAAAGTATTGACATTCAGCTTGTAGGCCGTCCAACACGAAAGAAATACAGCGCTTAAATTCTTTGTTTCGTCAACAATGCAACGAAACTGACTGCTTCTGCATCTATATGCAGTTGTAAATTTAAGCCATGTCATACTTTAAATATATATTGTCAGTAATTTCGGCGTTGTGCATCTGCTCTTGCGCCATGGATAACACATTGCAGTACAACAATGTGACAATGGGTAACTTTGTTGATGGAAAATTCATCAGCGACCAGGGACTGACCTTCAATATCGTTGATAGGACCTGTTCTGAATCTATCGATACACTCAAACGAGCAATGATTTCCTGTGACATCCTCTCCAGAGCCGGAAATGAAGGGTACGATGTCCGTCTGACTGGTGTGGATGCAATCTTCACAAAGAATCCTGTGGATTCGACATCAGTTGTGAACGATACAGATATAATGGTCGAAAACCCTTTGAACATCGGAGAGATGTGGTACTCAGCCGGTTATCTGAATTTATTGATATATATCCCTATCAAGGAGAACAGCTCGACACCACACTTGATCAATCTTGTAAGGAATGACAAGAAAGCAGGTGCTGCTGTATATCAGTTCACACTCAAGCACAATGCTTTCGGAGAAATCATTACAGCAGAGGATAATGATTTTGTGATTGCCGGTACTTATGTAAGTTTTCCTGTCTCACAACTTTTTAAGGCAGATGAGAAGAAAGTACAGATTATTATAAACTGGACATCAAACGAAGAGAAGGAAGGAAACCTGAATCCGGAAACCAAGAAAAATACAATTTCTCTTGAAGTTGAGAGAGGCGGCTTTGAGCACAAGCTATAGTACAAAGCTGAAGATTTTGAAAAAGATACTATGCAGATGTTGCATATTTAAAAATTATACGTATCTTTGCAGTCCCAAAAACCAACATGGTGCCCTTAGTTCAGTTGGTTAGAGCGTCAGATTGTGGTTCTGAATGTCATGGGTTCGAATCCCATAGGGCACCCCAAGGAAGTCGAAAGACTTCCTTTTTTTGTATAGTGCAAACACTTTATTATTTCTTAGTTCCATATGCCAAGTCGCCGGCATCGCCCAGACCTGGAACAATGTATGACTTGCTGGTGAGTTCTTCGTCTACAGCAGCTACCCAAAGTGTAATCTTGTCTGCCGGAAGGTATTTCTGAATGTATTCAACTGCATATGCGCTGCAGACCGGACACACAAGATGTGTGTGCTTAGGCTCACCATTTTCGCATAGCCTCTTATAAGCTGCTTCTATTGACGAGCCGGTTGCAAGCATCGTGTCAGCAAGAATCAACACCTTGCCCTCCAGATCAGGAGTGCTGCAATATTCAATCTTGATGTGGAAATCCTCACCTTTGTGATACTTCCTGTATGCTGCAACGAAAGCATTCTGTGCATCATCGAAATACTGGAGAATGCCATCATGAAGCGGTAGACCTGCGCGAAGGATGGTTGCAATTACAAGCTGGTCGTCATAAGTCTCCATCTGAGCTATTCCCAGTGGAGTTGTCACAGGCTTGACACTACTGTCCAAGACCTTACTGATTTCATATGCGAAGATATTTCCGATTCTTTCAAGATTTCTGCGAAATCTCAAACTGTCTTTCTGCACATTGATATCGCGCAACTGCGCAACAAACTTATTGAGAATTGAGTTTGTCTCCCCAAGATTGATGACTTTCATACTCTTTCGAATTTAACAGACTGGATAAAGGTATCAAATTCTTTGCCCACTTCCAAATTTTTACATACGGACTTCCTCATCAGCAAAGCTATAGAAACTGTCATTACCAATTACAACATGGTCAACCAAAGAAATGTCGCACGCAGCAAGTGCTCTTCTCAAAATTCGCGTCTGTTCAATATCTGCAGTCCCCGGCAGCGGATTTCCTGAAGGATGATTATGCACCAGTATCAGTCCTGACGCTTTCTTCTGAAGAGCCTTACGGACTATTGATTTACAATCGATAACAGTCGATTCCATTCCTCCGGAACTCATCATCTCTTTACCGATCAGATGATTGGCGCGATTCAGATATAACACCCAACACTCCTCATGGTCCAAAGTTTTCATATATGGAATCATGAGACGATATACATTGGCAGGGGAAGCGATGGATTTTCTTTTAGTGTTCACATTACTCACAGCACACCTGCGACCAAGTTCAAAACCTGCTGCAATTGCAGATGCCTTTGCAGGCCCCATTCCATTCAACTGAAGCAAGTTGTCAACTGACATCGATGCAAGTCCTTCGATTCTGCCCTCCGAACTTTCAAGAAGGGTTCGTGCCAGTTCAACAGCATTCAGCTGCTTGGTTCCAGTACGTAAAAGAACAGCCAGCAGCTCCACATCACTCAAACTACCTGCTCCATGATTGAGCAATCTCTCACGTGGACGCTCATCCTGAAATAAATCCTTTATTTTCATTCCTTATCCTCATCTCTCTGCCTTTTCCTTCACACACTCAGTGTTAATAATTATTATTTTTCAGCCTCATCGGCCTTTTTGAATTCAGCTGTAATCTGCAGTATCTCCTCTCCATATTTCTTAAAGCTTTCCTCTCCAAATCCCTTGATTCTCAGAAGGTCTCCTTTCGTCTGAGGAACCCAGGACGCAATTGCCATAAGGGTGGTCTGATGCATGATCATATATGCAGGTATATTATCCTTCTTGAATCTTGCCGTTCTCCATTCTTGAAGTTTCTCGCGCAATTTTTCGTTGACACTACCTGGTCCATCATCAAGTTTGACCAATTTCTTCAACCTTCTTGCCCTGGTTTTACTTCTATCCTCAAGCAGGCAATCTGTCTTGACCTTATTATATTCCTCAAGGTTAAAACGATCCTTGAGAATAAGCCCCATCGCATCGCACGAAATTTCAAGATTGGTCAGCAATTCATCCATTGCTTCCTTGAGCCTTTTTGCGACCTCCTTGTTATCTACCTCGAGAGCAGACAACTTAGAACAGAATCCTCTCAGTTCCTCCAGTTGCGGATGGAAATATCCTGCAGCCTTGTTGAGTCTCTCTCTCAAAAAAGCATCATCAGAATCTGCACTTGTCTCTATGCGGGAAAGCTGAAGTCGGAAAGCTTCTGCGGTCTTCTTAAGCTGATCAGCGGTTTCGCCCCACTTCAATAGACCCGAATACTCTGGTTCATAAATTTCCTGCAGCCGTTCTCTCCAGATCTTCCTCACCCATCCCAGGTTGCTGCAGATGGATTCGAAAGTGAAAATCTCCCTATATATATTATATATGTATCCTTTTTCTTCTGACTCCAAGCCATCTCTTGCTGAAGCTGCACCTGTCTGAATGTAATCATTGAAGTCCGCAACATACATATCCGAATATATGGAAGAACCTCTGATGGGAGATTCAAGCGAAATTCCTGACAAAGTACGGCAGCGGGAAAGCGCTACATACACCTGCCCGAATGCAAAAGCGGATCCGGCATCAATAATGACCTTATCGAAGGTAAGTCCCTGGCTCTTGTGAATTGTTATAGCCCAAGCAATTCTGAGAGGAAGCTGCTTGAATGTTCCCACTACATTATGCCTGATTTCGCCCGACTCATCATCCAAAGCATATTGAATATTCGGCCACTCCGCCGGGCTTACGACAATATTCTCTCCATCCGAATCCGTGACAGTCACTTGCCCTCCTGCAGTAATCTCAGAAACCGTTCCCAACTTACCATTATAGAATCCTGCCTCAGAATCATTTCTGATGAACATCACCTGAGCGCCTTTCTTCAAAGAGAGGACTTCCTCTGCTGGATAGCTGTTCTGAGGGAACTCGCCTTCAATCTCTGCTCCGAAAGTAATCGCTTCCCCGGGCAGAGCATTCAATTTCGCTTCATTCACCCTGTCGGCCTGAACATTATGGGTCGTCAGACGAATCACATCCTCATCTGTTTCATATGCCTTGACCCGTGAATTAAGTGCACTGAGCATGTCTGCAGTCAAACGATTTTCGCGGATGCCGTTGAGTATATTCACAAAATCCGCATCCTGCTGACGATGCACTTTCTGTAACTCAATCGTCACATATGCCAGTTTCTGAAGAGCCTTGGAATGAAAGAAATATGGAGACTGGTAGACCTGGGAAATATATTGCCTCTCGCCATCCTTGACTACAGGTGAGAGTTGCTGAGCATCTCCGATCATCAGCAGCTGCACTCCACCAAAGGGCTTATCATTGCGGCGATATCGACGAAGTGTCATATCCACAGCATCCAGCAGGTCGGCCCTCACCATTGAGATTTCGTCAATAATGAGCAAGTCCAGCGTCCTGATGATCTTGACCCTGTCTTTTCTCAGACTTCTATGACGTTCCGGCATCTGATACTCAGTCACGAGTTCCTTGACATCCGGAAGATATGGACAAAGTGGAAGTTGAAAGAAAGAATGGATTGTGGAACCGCCGGCATTGATGGCTGCCACACCGGTCGGAGCAAGAACCACAAATCTCTTGGTGGTGGTCTGTGTTATATATTTAAGGAAGGTTGTCTTTCCTGTGCCGGCCTTACCGGTCAAAAACACCGATCTCCCCGTAGCCTTCACATATCTCTGTGCCATCTCAAAGATTTCGTCTATCTCCATTTCCTTCCTTTTATTTTAAATTTTACCCAGCCAAATTTCCGAATATACTTTGAAAAGGATGATAAAAAAGAGAAAAATCTTGATTTTTCTTTTTTATCATCCCTATATTTCGTCCCTAATAAGCGATTTTCGTCCCACCTAAAGTTCCTTACGCAGTCGAGCCTTAGGAATGCCGAGCTGATCACGATATTTGGCGATGGTACGACGAGCAACCTTATAGCCCTTTTCAACCATGCAGTCAACAAGCTCATCGTCTGTCAACGGCTTGCGCTTGTTCTCGTTGTCGACACATTCCTGAAGAGCCTTCTTGAGTTCGCGCGTAGACACCTCTTCTCCCTCCTGATTCTCGAGACCCTCTGAGAAGAAATATTTAAGAGAATATATGCCGAAGTGAGTTTCGATATATTTACTGTTCACAACTCGTGAAATTGTGGAAATGTCGAAGCCTGTCTTCTCAGCAATATCCTTAAGCACCATAGGTTTGAGATTTGTCTCATCGCCATCGACAAAATACTCGTGCTGGTAGTCTACAATGGCCTGCATAGTGCTGTAAAGAGTATTATGGCGCTGCTTGATGGCCTCAACAAACCACTTGGCAGACTCTAGCTTCTTCTTTACGAAAGTTGCAGCTTCCTTCTTCTCACGCTCAGATGAATGAGCAGCCTCAATAAGAAGGTCAGCATATTTTCTATTGACCTTAAGCTCAGGGATCGAGAAGCGAGGCATTGAAAGTTTGAGTTCACCATCCCTATATTCAAGCATGAAGTCAGGGACAATCTGCTGTGCCTGATCGGTGTACGAATCATCAATCTGTCCGCCTGGCGATGGATTCAGCTTGAGGATCTTTGCAATTGCAGCCTTGAGTTCAGACTCAGACAGCCCCATACGGGTCATGATTTTCTGAAAATGCTTGTTTGTAAACTCATTGAAATGATGAGTAAGAATCCTGGTCGCATTCACAACCTCAGGGGTCTTCTTGAAAAGCCTGATCTGAAGAAGCAGACACTCACGCAGATCACGCGCACCCACACCAGCAGGATCAAACTCCTGGATAACTTTCAACATAGCAAGAACCTCTTCCTCTGATGTCTCGATATTTGCTCTGAATGAAAGATCATCCACGATGCTGTCAAGACTTCTGCGCAGGTAACCATCATCATCCAAACTGCCGATAAGGAATGAAGCAACAGCATACTGGTGCTCTGTAAGATTCCTATATCCCAACTGTTCCTGAAGACTCTGAGTGAAACTTTCCTTGACAGAAAAGGTACTATATTGTGGTCTTTCGTCCTTAAGACTATAGTTGTCGGACCTCAAGCGATAGCTCGGAATCGAATCATCCTCCTTATATTCAGAAAGAGAGACCTCACGTGGAGCCTGATCTTCATCTTTCTCAGAAGGCTGCTCCTCATCAAGGACCGGATTCTCCTCCAGCTCCTTGCGGATCCTCTGCTCGAATTCCTGAATCGGAAGTTCGATCAATTTGATTGTCTGAATCTGAAGCGGAGAGAGTTTCTGCTGCTGCTTGAGCTCTAAACTTTGTTTGAACATAACCACTGAACTATTTAAAACTACATACTACTGGATCGGCTTCAACACTTTCACAGTGTCAACCACGAAAGCATTCTCTGTGTCAACCACAGGGAAAGATATATTTTCTTTTACGACAAAGGCACTTGGGAACTCATATCTGATTCGTTCAAGAAGAGCCATTGCCTCTGACTTGGTTCTGAAATCACCTACTGTAACCTTGAAATATGGATTAGCATAGGTACGATATGCCACCACATCATGATACATGCTCTCGAAACGCTTCAAGGTCTCTTCAGAAGCGACACGGGCAGTCTGTTTGTTATCAAAGAAGATTCGAACTCTATAACCGTTCAGGGTTCTTGTCGCATTTGCTGCAACATGCTCCATGACCGATGCAGTCAAGGTATCTGATTGATAGACATTTACAGTTGCCACATCACCTGAATCCTTCTTAGGCATGATATCAAGAATATTCTTGCCGACAAGGAGGGTATCCACTGCAGATGCAGGACGGTAGACGATCGAGTCCACCAGTTCAAATCCCTCAGGCACAACGACCTCCTGCTGAACATTGAGTTCCTGAGCAGAAAGAGAATTAAAGCCCGAAAAGACTGCGGCTACAAGAAAACAGATTAAGATTTTAGTTTTTTTCATTTTCAAATTTATCCAATAGTTCTTTCAATGGTATATCTTTCATTTTAATCGGCATGACAGCAGCCTTTCCATAGGTGGCTTTTGCCGAGAAGTCAACTGTGCATCCATCCAGGCCATCTGGAGCTGCAAGCAACATAAGTTCCTTAAAACCAGCACCTTGAACAAGAGACACATTTGCCTTGAGCATGTACACATCAGCAGTTCTTGCACCCAGAATGAACGAATCCATCGCCAGCTTACCAATAACCTTGCCAGAATGCTTCAAAGAGCCTTCAATTTCTGAAATCTTCACCTGTTTAGCAGGATTATCGACACCCACTTTGAGGAAAATATCCAGACTCTTCATGCCCTTCAGGCTGACAGACTCCACCTCCACGGAAGTCACCTGAATATCTTTCACATTCTTGCAACCGGTCAAGCAAAGCACGAATGCAAGCATGATATATGCTAATATATTTGCGGTTTTTCTTCTCACGTTATAATGTTTACAATCACGCAAAGGTAACGAAATTCGTCGAAAAATCCTATCTTTGCCCCTTGACATGAAAAACAGCAACTAGCATGAACAACATAAGACCAATAATAGACCCTTCAAGGCCGAAGGTATATATCGAAACATACGGATGCCAGATGAATGTGAATGACAGCGAAGTCATTCTTTCTATTCTTCAGGACGCAGGATATGTTCTCACCGAAAGCATCGAAAATGCAGATGTGATCCTCGCGAACACCTGTTCCATCAGAGATAATGCCGAGCAGAGAATCTGGGGTCGCATCGACCAGTTCAAGATTCAGAAAAGAAACAGGAACGGAGTGGTGATCGGAATCGTGGGATGTATGGCAGAACGCTTGAAGGACAAGCTTTTGGAAAGCGTTGATATCGTTGCCGGACCCGACGCATACCGTCATCTTCCTGAACTCCTTAAGGCAGTCAGACCGGACAGTCCTCAGATTGACGTCCTCCTTTCACATGAAGAGACTTATGCAGATATCGCTCCTGTCAGAATCGACAAGAACGGAGTCTCTGCTTTCATCTCAATCATGAGAGGCTGCAACAACGTCTGCTCATACTGCATCGTACCATATACTCGTGGAGCCGAGCGCAGCCGTGACCCATATACAATCCTTGAAGAGGCAAGAATTCTTTTTGCCAACGGATACAAGGAGGTCACACTTCTTGGCCAGAACGTGGACTCATACTGCTGGAAGGACAAGGAGAACCCTGAGAATAACGTAAACTTCGCAAATCTTCTCAGAATGGTAGCCCAGATCAGTCCGGAGCTCAGAGTAAGATTCTCGACTTCGCACCCTAAGGATATCAGCGATGAGGTCATCTATACAATGGCAGAATTCGATAACATCTGCAAGCACATCCATCTCCCTGTCCAGTCGGGAAGCAGCATCATGCTTGAGAAGATGAGAAGAAAATACAATAGAGAGTGGTATCTTGAAAGAGTAGCGAAGATCCGCAGTGTTATTCCTGATTGCGGACTTACAACTGACGTGATTGCCGGATTCAGCGGGGAAACAGAGCAGGATCATCAGGACACTCTTACACTTATGGAGCAGGTGGTGTTCGATTCTGCTTTCATGTTTGCATATTCAGAGCGTCCCGGAACTCTTGCATCGAAGAAATATCCTGATGATATCCCTTATGAGCTGAAGACTTCAAGACTCAACGAAATCATTGCACTTCAGGGACGCATGAGCCTCAAGAGCAATGAAAAAGAGATTGGAAAAGTATTGAAAGTACTTGTGGAAGGCCCGTCAAAGAAAAATCCACAGGAACTTTGCGGAAGAGCCAGCAGCAACAAGATGTGCGTATTCCCTTCACGCGGGGAGAAGGCCGGAGACTATTGCACAGTGAAGGTGGAGTCAGTGACTTCAGCTACACTCATATGCAGCAGAGTAGAATAAAAAAGGCCCGATCGATCGGGCCTGAGGATGATTATAACAATTCAAATAAAGATTTTACCATTGCGTGGGCCTGGATCGTGTCGATCTGGGCCTTATATTTCTCTGACGCCCCCTCAAAGGCTGCCTTATGTTCCCCCTTCAAAGGTTCTGCCGGAGGAGAATCCATCTTGAGGGGATTGACCGGGCTTCCGTTCTTCCATACACGAAAATCAAGATGCGGACCTGTCGAACGGCCTGTTGAGCCGACATATCCGATGACATCACCCTGACGCACCCGTTGGCCTACTTTCAGACCTTTAGCATATTTTGAAAGATGGAGATAAGCCGTTGAATACACGGAATTGTGCTTGATACGCACTGTATTTCCACCTGCGCCCTCATATTTCACACTGGTCACAGTGCCATCACCGATTGTCATGACAGGAGTACCCGTCGGGGCTGCATAGTCTACGCCATAATGAGGCTGAACCTTGCGCGTTACCGGATGACGTCTTGCATGAGAGAAACCTGAACTGATTCGGGAATATTTCAAAGGTGCCTTCAGGAAGGCTTTCCTCATACTCTCCCCCTTTTCATTCCAATATATATTTCCACCATCCTTCTGATTATACATTATAGCCGGATAGTCAGAGCCATTGTGAGTAAAAATCGCATATCTGACCGTATCCACAGCAATCACCTCACCATCGCACATTTTCTCCTCATAAAGGACTCTGAAACGGTCACCTTTCTGAAGGCCGAAGAAGTCCACTGTCCAGGCATATATATCTGAAAGACTGAGAATCAGATTAGGAGAAACTCCTGCATTGACCATATCCACCCAAAGCGAATTCGCGATGGTCACATCAGCATAGCGGCTCTCTACAGTGACCGGTTTTTCATACACCGAAATCTCATACGGTGGCTGACACTGGAATATAATCTGCGACGTGCGGTCACGATCATACACCAGATATTGAAGGGTGTCTGCAGAATAATATGCATTGTAGGTATTGCCGACACGAAGAGTACGGACATCAAAGATATCACCGCATGCCTGAGTAAGATTATATGCCTCTGCATTTGACAATCCGAGAGAGGTCAGAAGCGTGGAGAAGAACTGTCCGTTGCGGACTTTTCCTGCTTTGCAGCTCAACGAATCCAACGATGGGAACTGAGTGGAAGATTCGATAGTCGGTTCGGCATCAGACAAAACAGATTGCGAACTCTCCCCTTTCCTTCCACAAGAGGCAAAAACAGCCACAGAAAGCACTACAGACAGGATTATATATAATCTTCTCATATTCATTAAAATTAACTCGGCGCAAAAATAGGAATAATGTTGATAAGTTTGTGGAAAATTTTGGGAAATTGTGGAAGAAAGTGGAAAAAAGTTCGTACTTTTGCCACACTCAAAATAATGTAGAGAAATGACTGGATTTTTCGGTAGACATAATGCAAAAGTTGATGACAAGGGAAGACTCGTGATTCCTTCTGCCATCAAGAACGTCGTGCCTGCCGACCAGATGATGTTCGTCATCCGCAAGGATATGCACTCTGACTGTCTCGAGATGTACACTTGGCAGGAATGGAGCAATATGTCAGAGGCTGTGAGATCGAAACTCGACCTCGCTTTCAACGACGAGCACATGAAATATTGGAGAACTTATATGAGCAACACTGCCCATGTCACTCCTGATGCAAAGCTCGGAAGAATTTCTATTCCGA
>JAEIGA010014071.1_pt1 | contig 12167 bp, 14 predicted proteins | sample 9270691 | NCBI WGS metagenome assembly JAEIGA01 (sample SAMN17057246, study PRJNA624740) | gut metagenome | biome: biome; isolation source: fecal sample | host: Bos grunniens | place: China: Xizang | collected 2019
AATGGGTAAGGACATACAGAACCTGAACCTGACAGAGGGCTTCTTTGGCAGCCTGATCAATCGCCTTGCAAAAACAGTTTACTTTGTAAGGAATTATGACGGCAAGGGAACCCGCGGGATCTTAAGGGATGAACACGAATTCGGCGCTTTCGTGCAGAAGGTATATTACACAGCGCCTGATCTTGAAAACAACAGTGAATATGGCATTCCGCAGTATACAGAAGGTGTTATATCCGGATATCAGCAGTCAAGCCCCTATGATGTGGATGCGACTGTTGCCGTAACAGCTAAGATCTTTTCAGCACAGGGAACTTATGAGTTATCAATAGTAAGACCTGTTGATCAGATCAGATCAGCTTTTCTTTCCACTGCTGAAATGATCAGGTTTATAGATGGAATTTATGTTACCATTGAAAACAAAATGAAGTTGGCAGAAGAAGCTCTGGTATCAACAGCAATCACCACAGCAATGGCTATGGATATCAATGGTGGCAAGGTTCGCAACCTTCTTACAGAATACAATACACTTTATCCGGATGCAGCAATCACGGATGAAGAAGTGGCAATGACGGATCCCGATTTCCTCAAGTATGCAGCTAAACAGATCAATCAGACTGTTGGCTATATGCAGGATATGAGTGAAGCCTATAATGTCGGCGGGTACATGACATTTACGGATCGTGAAAACTTAAGGGTTGAAATGCTGGCAGATGCCGCCGCTTCTTTCGATACTTACTTGATGGCTGACACATTCCACAATGACCTTATCAAGCTTCCCGGCTTTGAAAAGTGGAATAAGTGGGCATGCACCGGAAACGCCGGGGGATCTTTTGCAACCAACAGCGCTATCAAGGTACAGCATGATGACTTCATTGTTGCTGTCACAAATCCGACCGGTGTTATTGCTCAGGATGGTATCATTGCATTTGTACATGACATTGAGCATGTCGCTGCATATTTCGGACATAGAAGGTCATGGGAAATCTATAACCCCAAGGATGATGTATATGTACATGGTGAAACGGCCCGCAAGGGTTATGGCGTTGATCCTAACGCAAATGGCGTTGTATTTATCGTTAAGTATGTGGCCCCTTGATAGGTTGCACATAGTTTCTTCACTCAGGGATGGGCGCGCTTCCTATGGCGCGTCCATTCTTATATAATAGGAAGGAAGTGAAACAGGATGGGTTTTTTAGTAGAAAATGGCGGGATTGAATACGGCGGCATCAAGATAGGCAGAAAAGGGCTTGAAAATGCTTGCACATATCCGGATTTTTTCAGATATTGGCGTGATAATCTCTTTGAACGGCTCATGCGACTTTTTATATGGGAAGGTACAAGCAGCCTGGAACCAAAAGAGATTGAAGAACGACTTTATCTTGCCGGACATTGTGGTATTGCAGATTATGATGGTGAACTGACTGCATTTTTTGGTTCCTTCTTTGGTCCCACAAAATATTATGATGAATTTACCGGATACAATGTACACTGCCCGGTGTATTCCAATACATACACAATAAGTAAGAACATTGTTGTTATAAATAATAACAGCATCAAGAACCCCAGTATTGAGCATGTTGACCATTACGCTTATTTATTGGCCCACTGTGAAGTCACCATGATGAAGCAGTTTGTTGAAGCGCGTGACAGTGGTGGTGTTCCCATTGCGCAGAATGAAAAAGCAAAGCAATCAATTCTCAATTATCAGAAGAATATGTACAATGGTAAGATCGGTGTCATTTCAGATCTTGCCGGTATTGGCGTTGAGTATTTAGGCGCTGACCGTAAGACACAGATCAATATAGCTGAATTATGGGAAGTCAGGAAGAATTTACTGAAATCCTTCTATTCTGATATAGGCGTCAGGGCTTCTTTTGATAAGAAGTCAAATGCGGTTATTGATGAAGTCACGGCGGATACATCCATGTTACTGTATAATGTGTCGGATATGCTGGAAGAAAGAAAGAAGGGCGCGGAAGCAGTCAACAACATGTTTGGCACATCATGGACCGTGCGCCTGTCAGATGAAATTGATTACAATCCGGAAAACCAGCCGGAAGATCTGACGGAAAAGGGGGGTGAACCTGATGTTGTATGAAATAAAAGATATTTATAATTATCAGAAGTCAATAAATACACCTATGTTGTCGGATTATCCATCAGATTTTTGGGAAGCTTACAGACTTAATTCTGCATATTTTGACAGGATTTTTATGAAAAAATACAGATCATGGTTCCCAATGGATCAGGAAGGAAGCCTGTCTGATATAGCGGAAGATTTTTCCGGTGATGTTTATGCATGGCTTATGGTCAATGATAAAAGATATTCTGAATTATTCAGGATAAATGATATCACAGATGATGAAAAGTACAGTCTTACTGATAATGTGTATGAACATGAGATCATAGACAAAGATACATCTTCATCAGGATCCAATGTTAAGGGATCGGAAACAATAACGGATACAGCCGTAAATCAGTATGGTCAGCAGTCAGACAGTGAAAGTAAATCATTATCACGCGGTCAGCAGTCAGACAGTGAAAGTATTTCAAAATCATTCGGCGCTGGCACTAAAACCATTGAAAGCGCAACCAGCGCGGCGAATGAAAGTGAATACTCAAACACCGACAGAACCGTTGAAAGTGACGCGGCCCGGACAGATGGTGAAACAAACAGCTACACCCATGGAAGCAGATCTGACAGTGAAACAAACAGCTATACCCATGGAAGTCATACAGATGATCTTACAAACACCCGCGTGGATGGTCAGCGGACTGATACAACCAGCGGTTCAGGAACTGAAGATATTGAACGCACAAGAAGCGGAAATATCGGTGTACGTACTGTTGACGAAATGCTTAATATACATAAGGATATGTGGGTTGATTTTTCATTCTATGAAATGATATTTGCTGAAATAGCACGTGAACTGTTAAGGGGGTGCTAATTATGGGATTTGAAGTGAAGTTGGGTGTTAATACAAGCCCGGTGGAAAAAATAGGAAAGAATGTTGATTATTCCATTGATCTTGTGGGATGTGTCCTGAAGGAAGCAACCAGCGTTTTAAGACCTACTATCACGGTAAGAAGCAACAATGATAATATTATGCGTATGAATTATATGCACATCCCTTTTTTAAGCAGGAAGTATTTTATTGATGATATTGTATCAGTAAAAAATGGATTGTGGGAAATATCCGGACATGTGGATCCTTTAGACACTTATAAAGATGCAATACTTTCAAACAGTGTTATATTGGAAGGAACGGAAAAAACACAGATCAATAAATACCTTCAGGATCAGGATGTTTTCATAACAAATTGCAAGCGGTTAACAAATATCATTAACTTTCCACAGGGTTTGCTTGATACCGGTGAATTTATACTTATAACCGCGGGGGGGTGATTAAATGGCTTTTTATGGAACTGATTTTGATAAATTGATGCAGGCAATAGCCAGTTATTATGGAAGGGGTTCTGATCAATGGTGGGAAGTATATAATTATTACAAGTTAATGGGTGGTGACGCGGCTACTGTTGCACGTATTTTAAAACAAACACCTTATGTTGAAACTACTGTAACAGAAGCCGGTGAATTAGTCGGTTATAGTATTATTGAAAATGGAAGTGTTATGTCAGCGGCAGAGACCGGTGCAGCAGCCGCCGCACAATCTTTTAATAGTAACGCTGTCACAGTCGCCGTTAAAGAGTTGTCAGTACCCGGAAACGCTGTTTTGAATGAAACCACTGGCGTTATTGAAATGTCAAGCGGTGCAACAAAAATGACCGGGGCAGCTGCCGGATCCAAAGCAGCAACAGCATTGGGGCATGTTGGCACATGGTTAGTGGGTGCGGCTGTCGGTCTTAAATTGGGCGTATGGCTTGATAATGCTGTTTATGATTGGAACCCTGACTATTGGGATGCACAGAACTGGGGACCTGTAAACCCTGAATTATGGAAGTCTACAAAAATAACCAGCTGGATGTATGACTATTCAGGTTATGACGACTTCAGGGCGTTAGTCGGTGATGATGGTCAATTATATATTGATGAACAGACGCTTGCAATGGCTGCTCAATATTTAGCATCAACAGGGGCATTTGCACCGGCACAAGCGGATGAAATGGAACTTGATGATGAATCACCTTTACTACATCCGAATAATTATGTAATGCCTATATCATTTAAGCAGAATCCGCAGCTTACTGTTATGACAGCAAACCAGCAGGGATATATATATTTTGAAGTTATTGAAGGATCTGCTTATGGTACAGTCATGACAACTTCCCACACACAGGGAACGACAGCAAATGTGTATTATTGGTCTGACAGTGAATTTAAAGTCAGAAGGAAAATAGGTTCAAGAGAAATGATCTATACGGCTGAACCTGTTACACACAATGGTATAACATTCTATACTATATTGTCACCTATGGCAGGCCCTGTGAATTTATATGAAGTATATGGGATATTCACAACAAGCTATAATGATTGCGGTTGGGATCTTGCTTACATCCAGCATTATGGTGAAGTGATACATCATCCGGGGCTTCCGGGCTTTCATCCTTATGCACCAACACCACAGGGTATTACACCGGATATGACCGGGGATCAGATAATAAATCTTTTAAAACAGCAATATCCTGAAATATGGAACCCTACAAACCCTGATGATCCGTCACCGTTAAAGCAGGGTGTTTTGCAGGATGATGGAACCATAACAGATCATGTTTACATTCCTATTCCAACACCTGACGGTGGAACAGATAGACAACCTGAAACTACACCGGAAACACCCGGAAAAACAGATCCGGAAAATCCGACCAGCACAGAACGCATTGTCAAGATCGTGCAGCCTACACCAAACCCGGTTGAACAGCCGGATCCGGACACAGGTGAAGGAAATACACCTGTTGCACCGGCGCCGACAGGCTCAGCCAATGCGTTGTATAAGATCTATAATCCGACCAATGCACAGATCCAGCAGTTTGGGGCGTGGTTATGGTCCAGTAATTTTGTTGATCAGCTGCTTAAGGTCTTTAATGATCCTATGCAGGCGATAATATCACTGCATAAGATATACGCTTCACCGCATATTGGCGGGTCCGCAACCATAAAAGTCGGATATCTTAACTCAGAGGTTCCAAGTGATTGGGTTGACCAGCAGTATATAGATGTTGATTGCGGATCCGTAAATGTGTTTGAAACCAGCGGAAATGTAATTGATTATATGTCCGATATCAGAATATATCTTCCTTTTATCGGTATAGTCAGCCTTGATGTTGATGATGTAATGCGTGGTGTGGTTGGTGTTAAATATCGCATTGATGTTATCACAGGCACATGTGTTGCGTTTGTATCAATTACAAGGGATGCAGGGGCCGGGGGTGTAATCTATCAATACACCGGTTCAATGGCTGAAGTATACCCGCTTTCAAGTGGGTCCTATATGGGTATTATAACCGGCGTTTTAGGTATCGCCGCCGGTATAGCCGGAACCATTGCAACAGGTGGGGCAGCTGCACCCGCGTTGATCGGTGGTGCTGCCGGGGTATCAGCTATGCACACAAAAGTTGAACATTCAAACGGCTTTTCAGGTAATGCAGGCGCGCTGGCTGCAAAGAAGCCCTACATTATTATAAGTCGTCCGCAGTCGGCTATGTCCAATGGAATAGGGGCAAACACCGGCTGGCCCGCAAACTATTTTGTCAGACTGTCCCAGTGCAGTGGATTTACAAAAGCAAAAACTTTACACCTGTCAGGGATATCAGGCGCGACAGATACGGAACTTCAGGAAATTGAAAGATTGTTGAAGGAAGGTGTGATCATATGACGGAACGTGAGCGGATAATATATGTCGCGGATGCTTGCCGGGGGACTGTTGAAGGTTCCCCGGAACATCAAGCAATACTTGATATTTACAATCAGTATAAACCCAAACCACGCTATTATAATATGAAAAAATCAGATCCATGGTGTGCGGCATTTGTCAGCGCTGTATATATAGCGGCGGGACTTGCCGACAGAATACCTGTTGAGTGTTCATGCTTTTATATGAAAAACCATGCAATAGCTAAAGGTATGTTCAGGGATCCGGCGCGCTATATACCAAAACCCGGGGATCTTGTTTTTTATAAATGGGATGGGAAAACCATTGTAACGCATGTCGGTATTGTCAGAACTGTCAAGGGGTCCGCGCTGGAAGTGATAGAGGGAAATTACAATGATAAAGTGGGGATCAGGAATATAAAATTATCATATCCATATATAGACAGTTATTGCGAGGTTGATCTTGATGGATAAATTCACATTTATAATGTTTCTTATATGGTTATTTATAATAATAGGTGCTTTTGCAGCACACATTTATTATGGGGTTCCTTGCTTATGAAGATGTTAATCATCCAGTGTGGGTTGATAGTTTTAGTTATGACGACATGGTCCATGATAGCAGCCTTGATCGTGTTGTGGCTTGATAAATAATATTTTATTAATAGAATAGACATACTTTATTAAAGGTATGTCTATTTTTTATTAATAAAATCTTGATACCATAACTTCAGGAACTTAATATTGTTAAGGCCAAGGCCGGAAAGAAGGTGATGAAATGAAATGTATCAAGGGTTATACAGTGGAAGTTATGAGCAGTCCCGCCGGTTATTATTTAGGGACAAGGGATCCCGCGGGCTTCCCAAACTGCCGGATCAGTGGTTATTGCCAGTCAAAAGAATTAGCGCCTTATCTGATACCAAACAGGCAGACCGGATGTATTGAAAATGAATTCTGTAATGAAGGGAAGGGGTGCGGTATTTAATGAGTAATACAAAAAATGGTTATATCATGAGGACAAGAAGAGTTTATGAACAGGCTTTGAATGATCTGAATTTTTTGGAAGGTGTATTGACAGGCCTTCTCAATAACAACAAAGATCTACCATTTAAAGAGTATATTTCAGGAAGATTTAAAAACATATCAACAATACTGGATGAATGTGTCATGAATTGTGAATTTTATGAACTTATGGAAGAAGGTGAGTAAATGCAGATTTATGATACAAAGTTAGTGACCATCCAGCTTAAGAGGATCAGGAATGAAATACTTGACCTGAAGGTAGAACATACCAACATTGATTTTAGCGGACTGAATGACAAGCTGGATTTTTTGGAAGATCTTTTACATCTTTATGATGAAAGAGATATACAGGTTATCAATATTAAAAGGGGCTAATGCCCGGAAAGGTGGTAAACATGAGTTTAGCAGCAAGAACACGCGGGGGTGGTCGCGTAACACTACCCAATGACATTAAGCTTGAAGATCTTACTTATACAAAAGCCAGGGATCTTGTAGGTGATAAGTTTGATCCAATGCCGCTTGTGGGCTTCTTTTTCAAAAATGGGAAGTACGGTAAGGAAGTCACACTGGTGGTGAATAGGGATGGTGAACTGTTAGGGGTAAATATACCGAACTGGTACATCAAGACTTTTGAAGAACTGACGGATGAAGAAGTAAAAGAAATCCTTGACGGTAAACAGGCCCTTGAAAGTGTGGAAGCATTTGAAACACAGGGCGGGAACACTTCTTACCGCGTAAACTTCATTGATGTATAGGGGGTGAACTTATGAGATTTAATCATGAAGCCTATGAGCGACTCTTCCCGCGTAAGGCAGCGGAAGAAATGAAGACACAGATCAGTAAGGGACAGGAAGCCGGTGATGTGCTGGAAGAAGCTGAAGCAAAACAGGAACCTGTTAAGGTCGAAAAGGATCCTGAACCTGCTGGTGATGAAGGTGGGGTGATTGATGAAGTAGAATAATTCTCTTATCAGGCAATAATTCCAATGTAACTACAAACACAGATCATGTTAGTACCAAGGCCCCGGGCAAATGTCCGGGGTCAAATTGAAAGAAGGTGATTAAATGTTTGATGTAAGTATTCTTTTGATCAGTGGTGAACAGGTGTATGTTAATAATGTCAGAAATATTTCACTTACTTCATCACGAATGATTTTTGTGGATGATAAGGGTGTACAAACTTTTCTTACACCGGGAACAATCGAAACAATGGTTATGTTAAATAAGAACGCACAGGCAGTAAGGGGGATGGATAATGAATTTATGGAATAAATTTAAGGGCTTCTTTAATAGGAAGGAACGCAGACAGCATGAGAAGGAAGTGAAACAGGAACAGCGGAAGTGGTGGCAGTTTTGGAAGCGCCGAACTGAACCGAAAGCGGAACCTGAAGCGGGGCCGGAACCGGGGGAAGAACCTTTTGAACCTGATCAGGATTTTGTTGATCTTCTTTCAAGCTGGGAAGAAAAACTCAAGCGGGAACAGGAAGAAGCGCAGCAGAAAAAGGAAGATGAAGAAAAGAAGCGCCAGCAATACGAAAGGGCGCGTGACACAGCTAACAAGCGGTATGGTACAAACTTCACTGAAGAAGAATATGATAAGATATGGGACACTTACGGATCTTCAGATCTGTCACAGTATTTTCCATCAGATGTTATCATTTACGCTGCTGAATTTGCGAAACAGTCACATATACCTTTTAACCGTTTCGCTGAAATATTAAAAGAAGTCGCACAGTCAGCAGCCGGGCAGGGATGGAACCGTGAAGAAGCTGCACAGCAACTATGGGCCGCACTTGACCGGGAAGCAACTAAATATTCTTATGAAGAAGGGTTTGAAGATTATTATGATGATCTATACTGATCAGATGAAATCTGAAAAGATAAAAACCAAGAAGATCACAAGACGCGGTAAGGAAGTAAAGCAGTCACTTGATATTTTAACATTTGACATTGAGGTTACCAGCGCATGGATGGATCCGAAACGCGGTCTTATATCCTATGAACCGGGGCATAGTGCTGAATACTGGAATGGCCTTGAAAAGTATTCACTTCCATATATTTGGCAGTTTTCTTTTAATGAGCATGTTTATTATAATAGGAATATTTACAGTTTTGAGCATGTTCTTGATGATCTTCCACATGATGTAGAATTTATATGCTGGATACATAACTTGTCATATGAATTTGCTTTCCTTATAAACTTCCTTACGGTCAAAAAGGTATTCGCAAGGACACCGCACAAGCCCATGTATGTAATCTTCAAAGAATATCCTAATATCATTTTTAAGTGTTCATACATACTTACAAATCTATCACTTAAGCAGTGGGGAAAACAGTTGAAGGTTGATAAGCTGGATACACTGGACTACACCGAAAAAATAAGAACACCCTATACAGAACTGACGGAAGAAGAACTTGAATATTGTAAACGTGACTGTCAGGTGGTTTATGAAGGAATTAAGGATCACTTGCAGCATTATAAGGATGTGTGGGATATACCCAACACCAGCACAGGTAAGATCAGGCGTGTCGTGAAAAACATTGTCACACATGATTATGATTATATGAAGGATATGCACAAGTGTATTCCGGCTGATGCTGTTGAATATAAAAGGTTCCAAGATATATTCGCGGGCGGGTATACACATTCTAATAGGAAGTATACCGGATGGATCGTCAGTGATGGGGGTGAACATGTTGACTTTGCTTCCAGTTATCCATATTCCATACTGGCTTATAAATACCCGCTTAATAAATGGTCCTATATCGGTAATCGTTTACCTGATCCAAAAACTTTTGAATACAGGGCCTATATCATTAAGCTGCATTTTAAAAATATAAGGTGTATAAGCTGGAACACTTACATATCAGCCAGCAAATCAAGAAGCACCCACACAGTATATGATAATGGGCGCGTCATTGCGGCGTGTACTGAAGATCCGAATGACCCCGGTGAACTTTGGATCACATGCACGGAACAAGACTATATTACAATATGTAATAATTATGTATGGGACAGTGTTGAAAGTGAAGGTACATGGATGTGTCATAAAAGGTATTTACCGACCATCTTTATAGAATACCTTTTAAAACTGTATGAGGATAAAACACAGCTTAAGGGCGTGGATCCTGTCCGCTATGCCATAAGCAAGCAATATATCAATAGTTGTTTTGGTATGATGGTTACAAGCCTGTTTTCAGCGACGGTTAATTTTAACATTGATATCCCTGAACAATGGTACATGGAAGAATTGACAGCGGATCAGGTCAACAAGGAACTTGATAAGTTGCGGGTATGGTATAATAAAAAATACTTTTTGTCATATCCGGTTGGATGCTGGATAACAGCTTACAGTAGAAGGCGCTTGTGGGAAGCCATTGAAAAGATTGACAGCCGGGTCCTGTATTGCGATACAGATAGCATTTTTTACACCGGTCATTATGACTGGACAGACTTTAACAGACAGACGGATGCAAGGTTAAAAGCTGCCATGGAATACCATGAAATTGATTTTGAAAGAACAAGGCCCGCAGATCCGGATGGTATTATCCATCCGCTGGGACAGTTTGATTATGAAGAACCGTGGGACCATTTTATTTCTTTAGGTGCCAAGAAATATTTAGAAGAACGCCAGGGAAAACTTTATATGACTGTCGCGGGAATAAATAAGGGTGCTGTTGATTGTTTGGATGGTAAAATGGAAAACTTCAAAGATGGTTTTGTTTTTGATAAGGACCATCCATCCGTGCATAAACTTGAGCATACTTATCTGACTGATATGAAGCGGGTGATCTATCCGGATGGGTTTATATCGGATTTAAAGTATGGTATCAACTTAAGGCCGACAGGATACCAGCTGTCAGAACCAAGAATTGATAATTGGTTAGATAATCTTTATGAAACAGTATTCAGGACCACGGAAGCAGATCAAATAAAAAGAAGGGGGCATTTTAATGTTTGATAAGCAGAAATTTTATGATCTTCAGCCATTGCTTGATACACAGTGCAAGTGGCTAATTCTATATGGTATGAGGTCTAATGGTAAATCATTCAGCGTAAAACGCCATGTAATACTTGATGCTTATAACAATGGGCGCGGGTTTGTTTACTTGCGGCGTTGGGCTGAAGATATAAAAGAAAAGGAAGTTGCATCATATTTTGATGATATGCCTGTTGCGCAGCTTACCAATGGTGAATATATAGGAATAACGGCACACAGGGGCTTCTTTTATTTCTATTCCATTGGCCCGGATGATCTACCTGTAAGGGATAATAAACCCATTGGCAGATATTGCGCGCTTACCTTATATGAAAGATATAAGTCACAGGTATTTCAGGACATAGACAGTATTATATATGAAGAATTCCTGACCAGCCGGATCTATCTGGGATCTAATGAAATGCCTGAACCGAATATATTACAGAACTTTGTTTCAACAGTATTCAGATTGAGGGAAGGCCGCGTGTTTCTGATCGGTAACACTGTCAGCCGGGTTTGCCCTTATGTTGATTGCTGGAATTTAAACAGGTTCCTGAAGCAGAAGCCCGGAACCATTGACATATATCATTTGCATGGTGAAAATGGTGTTGTTGATATAGCTGTTGAAAACTGTGAAGTTGTGGAAACCAAGACCAAGATGTTTTTTGGGCTGGCGTCCAAGCAGATCATAAAGGGTGAATGGGATGTTGAGGACCTGCCAAGACTTAAGAAGCCCTATGAATATTATGACATGCTTTATGAATTGGCGTTCAAGGCCGGGGGCTTCCGGTTCGTTATGCAGCTTCTTTTTGACGGTGAAACAGGCGGATCTTTTGTATATGTTTATCCGGGTACTACCGACCGAAAGATTGAAAGAATTGTAACACCGGACTTTTCAACAGATCCTATGGTAAGTAACGGATTGTCAGCCAAGATCCGGGCGGAAGTGATCATATCGCAGCGGATCCGGGAAGGTAAAATATGTTATTCTGACAATCTGACCGGTACAGACTTCAGGCAGTGCATGCAGAAATATGATTTTAGGAAGGTGATATAATTATGAAGGATCGGATAATTGAAGTTTTTCTTTGGATGCTGACATGGGCAGCAATTTTCTATGCTGTACTCAGAATCTGTAATTATACTTAAGTATATTCGTAAGTAGGGCCGCTGGCGTTGTGCTGGCGGTCCTTTTTTGCATCTGACCGTTCCAGTCGGCGGGTTTGCCCTGTCACATTGTGCAGGGGGTTTGTGGGTTTTTTTGGTTGGATGGGCGTTTTTGGCGGTTACAATGTGATAGAACAAAAATTCGGAAAAAGGCGGGGTTTACGGATA
>JAEIGA010014072.1_pt1 | contig 12167 bp, 18 predicted proteins | sample 9270691 | NCBI WGS metagenome assembly JAEIGA01 (sample SAMN17057246, study PRJNA624740) | gut metagenome | biome: biome; isolation source: fecal sample | host: Bos grunniens | place: China: Xizang | collected 2019
GTGCTGCCATCTTCGACTCCCACTGTCTCCACATTTAAGAGATCCGGAGATCCTTTGCAAAGGGTTTCCGGATTCTTAATGCCTTGGAAGAATATTCTATTCGTAGGCTGGCTGTGTTATACTGCAGTAAAAGGGACCTTTGGTATTAATGTAGAAGGAGTATTTGAGATAATCTAAAATTGGATTCTAAAGACGTTTGCAAGGAGACTATCTTCGGAAGGAACTGACGAATGCATTTCCGAGGGTGTGTTGCCTGGAGCTTACGATAGAGCATATGACGGGAAAACTATAGAAATGGAGTTGAACCATGAAGCTGAAAAAACTGCCCTATGAATTAACGGTGTGTAAGATAGAGGACATTTCTAAAATTAATTTTGATGCCGATATGTGTTTTGTTGGAAAAACCGATGAGGAGCTGTCCCTTGTTTGCAGAACGGAGGATGCTCCGGCTGAAACGGTTGAGCGGGATGAAGGCTGGCGTGGTTTCCGTATTGAGGGAGTACTGGATTTTTCATTGATCGGAATCCTTTCAAAACTATCCACCATTCTCGCAGAAAACAAGATAGGTATTTTTGCCGTATCGACATTCAACACGGACTACATTTTGGTAAAAGCTGAGAACTTTGAACGTGCAATGCAAGTTCTTGTAGCAGAAGGATATGAGGTGGTGGAATGATAACAGTCAATCTGCGCTACACTGGCACCTGTGGTAATGCCCATGTCTTTGCGGAAGAAATGATGTCCTCCGGGACGGTTGACAAGATACGCGCAGAAGAAGGCAACCTTCGGTATGAGTATTATGTATCGCTGGAAGACCCGGAAACGGTGCTGCTCATAGACAGCTGGCGCGACCAGGCTGCTATTGATGCACATCACGCAAGTCCTATGATGGCGACCATAGCATCACTGCGAGAAAAATATGATCTCCATATGACTGTGGAACGGTATACGAGCATTAATGATAATCCAGAGGACAAAAAGTTCACAAGAGAATAAGAGAGGTAGATGGCAATGAAAGCGATATTCATAAACGGCGGACCCCGTAAAAACTGGACGACGATAAAATTGATGGAACAGACTATTAAGGGCGCTGCGGATGCCGGTGCCAAAACGGAACTGACTCATCTTTACGATTATGATTTCAAAGGCTGCATGAGCTGCTTTGCCTGTAAGCTGAAGAACAGCAAGTGCAATGGCGTCTGCGCCATAAAAGACTCCATCCGTCCCGTGTTGGAGAAAGCGCATGAAGCAGACATCCTTGTAATGGGAAGTCCTATTTATTTCAGTTATCCGACAGGCGTACTCCGTTCCTTTATGGAGCGCCTCTTCTTCCCAATCAACTCGTATAATCCGAAGATTGATGAAAACGGGAAGATGCATAGCAGCTTGCTCGGTAAGTTTGTACCGACAGCCATGATCTATACGATGGGCGTTCCCGGAGAAGAGATGGCAGCAGCCGGTCATTACCCAGAGATCTTTGGAGAGAACGCAAGATTCTTAGAGTCACTCTTTGGCTATACGGAAACGCTTTGCTCGTACAGTTCCTATCAGTTCAGCGATTATTCGAAGTATGATGTAATGGAAGGTACACAAGAGCATAGAGCCAAATACCGTGACGAACAGCTGCCAAAGGATTTGGAAGCGGCATACGAGTTGGGTAAACGTCTGGTAGAGAAAGCAAAGGAGGCACAGCATGAAGCACAGAGTCAGACTGACAGTTATTGATAAAAAGCTCTACCCGGAATTGCAGCACCAGTACTGCGCTGATCCGGAATCCGGCGCCTGCCCCTGCTACAACGTGGGTGATGTATTTGAGTTCTACCGCGACGAGGAACGTGACGATTTCTGGCATTGCGGATTGAATACGCTCATCCATACTGACGCTAATCCCGATACTGTGGCAGGCGGTCCTAACATGCCACATTGCTCTGAACTGTGGGATGCAATTAGTCGATACATCTATACTGGACTGCAAGGCGGCTCCATCATGAAGGGCTGGATGGAACGAGAGAATGAGATGATCGCCTGCTGCTCGGACGGCACAAGACCGGTAATATTCAAGATTGAGAGGATCGATTATGAGTAAGGCGCATCAGATGGTCGATACCATAGAGCTGAACAATGGCGTGCAAATGCCGAGGATCGGATATGGAGTATATCAGATTCCGCCTTCAATCACAGAAAGATGCGTGCGAGACGCATTGAGGGTTGGATACCGTTCCATAGACACGGCTCAGTGTTATGGAAATGAAGCAGCAACCGGAAGGGCTATCAGGTCATCAGGCCTTGCGCGTGAAGATGTATTCGTAACAACAAAGCTCTGGGGAGGGCATGGCTATAAGGACACCGTCAGGTCTATAGATTCTTCCCTGAAATCATTAGACCTTGGTTACATCGATCTTCTCCTGATACACGAGCCTACGGGAGATTTTAACGAAATCTACCGTGCGATGGAAGATGCGTACCGCGCCGGGAAACTTAGGGCAATTGGCGTGGCGAATTTCCTTGAAGGGAATTTCAAAAGCCTTTTGAGAACTGCGGAGATAATCCCTGCAGTCAATCAGATCGAGACGCATGTATTCCGGCAGCAGAAAGATATGAAAAGACTCCTTGCAGAAAACGGAACCGTTCATGAAGCCTGGTCTCCGCTGGCCTGCGGACAAAACGGGTTTTTCAGCAATGAAACAGTAAAGAGCATCGGAGCCAAATACGGAAAGAGCAACGCACAGGTCGGTCTTCGTTTCCTGTACCAGCAGGACATTGTGATCATACCAAAGTCCACGCATGAAGAACGGATGAAGGAAAATCTGGATATACAGGAGTTTGAACTTAGTGCTGATGATATGGAGAAACTATACCTGCTTGATGAGAATCGGAGCCAATTTGGCTGGTGGTAAGAATTTGATGAAAGTGGCAGCGGAGTTGGCAAAGAAGATCATATAGGAAGGCGAAAACATAAACATCTTTACCATTAACAGAATAGAAGGTTAAGGAATGAAGAAAAAGACTACAAAGGATATCTTGGCGGAGTCTTTTCTGGAACTGGCAGAAAAGAAGGCAATAAATAAGATAACCATAGCAGATATTGTAAATAATTGCGGAGTAACACAGCCCACCTTCTACAGGCACTTCAAGGACAAGTATGATATGATCGCATGGATCTATGCCAGAGAAGCGGGAAATAATATTGCAAAGATTGGAACGAACGGATATGTATGGAAAGATACATTCCTGGACGGTATGCGGTTTTATGAAGAAAACCGAAAGTTCATGATAAATGCTCTAAAGCATACAAGCGGCAGAGACTCGTTTCTTTTCCAAATGTCTGAGATGAATATACAGTTTATTGAAGATGAGATCAAAAAGAAGCTTAAAGTGAGTGAATGTCCGCCGGATTTGTCTGCAATTGCCAAGATGTTCTGTTACGGGACGAATCAGTTCCTGTACGACTGGCTTATAGGAAAGTCAGATTTGTCCTATGAACAGGTTGCAGATCTGATGGAGAAAAGCATCCCGGAGGTGTTAAGACCATATCTTTGTGAGTGAGAGGAACAAAAACTTTATAATTTCACCGATTTATAAAGTAATGTTATAAATGGCGAGGATTATAACGTGACTCTGAACATGCTTTCAAATATATTATAGTTGCGCGCAACAGAGCGGCGCACAACAACAAACAATAATAAATTTGGAGGTATGTTACCATGACATTCGAGGAAAAGATCAAGATGCTCAATGATTATGCTATTGCCTGGTATTCCAGTTCACAGGCGGACTACATCCATGAAGCGACTTTCCGCGCGCAGGGCTTTGGAAAGTTTGCGGATCGCTGCAAGGAAGAAGGCGATGAGGAACTGGAAGAGGCAAGGAAGTGCACGGAGAGAGTAGTTGCCCTTGGCGGCAAGCCTGTGTTCGGATGCATCGAGCAGCCTGTTTTCTGCGAGATCAAGGATCTCCTGAAGGATTGGGATGATGGCTTTAAGGAGCAGAAGGGCGTTGAAGAGCTCGAAAAGATTGCGGCCTCCCTCACGGACGACTCCATTACCAGAAAGCTGGTAGAAAGCTTTGTCGAGTGTGAGTCTGAGCATAGAGCCTGGGTCGCACAGCACATGGGCATTATCGAAAAGATCGGTTACGAAAACTATCTGATCGAGCAGCTTGGTTGATACACGGGAGGTAAATACATGAGCGGAATTGAAAAGGTCTATCAGTTCTTAGATGATGCGAATACCTATTATCTGGCTACTGTTGAGGGTGATCAGCCAAGGGTCAGAGCGTTCGGCACAGCCCTTTTGTACGATGGAAAGCTGTATATCCAGACGGGTAAGGTAAAGCCTGTTTCACATCAGATTGCTGCAAATCCGAAGGTGGAGATCTGTGCATTCAAGGACGGCAAATGGGTACGCATCGCCGGTGAACTTGTCAATGATGATAACCACGACGTGAAAGTTGCCATGCTTGAAAAGATGCCGAGCCTTAAGGGAATGTACAGTGCCGATGATGACAACATGCAGATGCTGTATTTCAAGAACGCAACAGCTACATTCAGTTCCTTTACAGAGGAACCTGAAACTGTCACTTTTTAAGGGAGATACGTATGAACGAGAAAGAGATCATACTTGAGGCAATGAAGAAAGCCGGGGAGCCGCTGAATGCCGGTAAAGTCGCTGAACTGACCGGCTTGACAGAAAAGTCGTAGACAAGGCTTTCGCTGCAATGAAGAAAGAGGGTTCGATTGTGTCACCTGTCAGATGCAAATGGGAACCGGCAGAAAAGTAGGAAACAACATGAGAGGCCGACGCTGTGAAATAGCTGCGTCGGCCTTTTCGCAAACCACAGGTAAATGAAAGGATGTAAAGAAACGTATGTTACAGACACAGACAAGTGAAGAAAGCCTGCGTCTTGAAAATCAGCTCTGTTTTCCGCTGTATGCCTGTGCCAAAGAGGTTGTTCGCCAGTATCGTGAACCGCTTGAACCTCTGAACCTGACGTATACACAGTACATCGTCATGATGGTTCTCTGGGAGTATGGAGAAATGACAGAGGGCGAACTCGGAAAAAAGGTGCATCTTGATTCCGGCACCCTTGCGCCTCTCCTAAAGCGACTGGAGAAAGCGGGATATATCAACCGGGTTAGACCGGAAAACAATGAGAACAAGCTGTTTCTTTCCCTTACATCGGAAGGCGAGAGTTTGAAGGAGATGGCGCTTGGTGTCCCACAAAAAATGCAGGGCTGTATCCCTCTTTCAGAAGATGAACTTTATCTTTTGAGGGATCTTTTGAACCGCGCCTTGACAGGGATGAACGACAGGAACAGGAGGTAAATGACATGTTGGAGATCGGAGCAAAGGCACCGGAGTTTTCGCTGCCCGATCAGAACGGGAGCATACATAATCTGGCAGACTATAAAGGTCAGAAAGTCATCCTATATTTTTATCCGAAGGATATGACCGGAGGCTGCACTGCGCAGGCGTGCAATTTCCGCGATCGCTATCCGCAGATACAGGAGAAAGGCGCAATCGTGCTCGGCGTGAGCAAGGACAGTGTAGAATCTCATAAAAGGTTTGAAGAGAAGCACGGGCTCCCGTTCCCGCTGCTTTCGGATGAGGCATTGGAAGTCGTTTCGGCTTATGATGTACTGAAACTCGGCAAGGACGGCAAGCCTACAAAGAGCCTGATCCGCTCCACCTATCTGATCGATGAAGATGGGATAATCATCAAAGCGTTTGGCGGTGTGAAACCGAAAGAGGATGCGGAACGGATGCTGGAAGAGCTGGGGTAAGGAGAAAAAATGCACTTTACTGAAACAGTATATCGCAGCCCATACTGGCCAACCTATCCGCTTTTGCAGGTGACACAAGGCTGCACACACAACAAATGTAAGTTCTGTACGATGTATACGGGAGTTCCTTTCCGTATGCAGCCGATGGAGTGGATCAGAGAAGATCTGCAGGAACTGGCAGAAACAGTGCCGGAGGCAAAAACGATCCAGCTTCTGTCCGCAAATCCGCTCTGCATGAGCTACGATAAGCTTGCACCGATACTGGAACTGATTCGGCAGTACTTACCCAAGATCGAGGTTATCTATACAGTCGGTCGTGTGACAGACGTTAGAAATAAGACCGTAGAGCAGCTGCGTTCTTTAAGAGACCTGGGTATGAGCGAAATATCCCTGGGCGTAGAGAGCGGCGATGACTGGACGCTTGAGCGGATCAATAAAGGCTATCACGCAGCAGATATCCTGGAGCAGTGCCATAAGCTGGATGAAGCCGGGATTTCCTATTGGATGACCTTCCTGAACGGCGTGGCAGGGAAAGAACACAGCCATGACCATGCTGTCAATTCTGCCCTGATCTTTAACCAGTGCCATCCGATGGTGGTGGGGACAGGTGGACTGACTTTGTTTCCCGGCACGCCTCTTCTGGAAGAAGCGGAGCGCGGCGAGTTCACACCGCTTTCGGAAAAGGAAATGCTGGAGGAGTTAAAAACCTTCGCAGAGATACTGGATCGTGATTGCGGTTTTATCACGCACCATACGATTTCCGGCGTCAATCTGACCGGCCCGGATTTCCTTGGGAGAAAAGAGAAGATCATCGCTGCTCTTGATCATGAGATCAGGCATGGAAATCTGGATTGCATGGCAGCAATCCGAAGGAACAAGCATACGCTGTAAGGGGTGATGCGAATGACGATATGTTATTTTACCGCAACAGGCAATTGCCTGTATGTGGCCAGAAGAATAGGAGGAACCCTTCTTTCCATCCCACAGCTGATGAAGCAGGACGAAATAGAGATTTCAGATGAAGACGTGGGAATTGTATGCCCCTGTTATGCGGGGGAAATGCCCATGATGGTCAGGGAGTTTCTATCAAAGGCAAAGATCGAAGCCGGATACTTCTTCTTCATCTATACATACGGTATGGGTGTGGGCGAAGCATTGGCTCATGCAAAACTGGCATCTGAGGCGGCTGGCATCAGGCTGAATTATGCCAATGTGATTCAGATGGTGGATAACTATCTGCCCGGCTTCGAGATGCAGAACCAGGTGGACACGCTTGCTTCAAAAGATGTGGAAGGACAGCTCACGAAAGTATGTCAGGACATAGAGGAACGTGCGGAAGCTGAGGTGGTAATCAATACCGCAGTAAAAGCAAAAATGGTAATGCTTAAAAAGATACTTGCAGACCGGATATTACGAGGAGATACAGCACAGCACTATATTGTAAATGAGAAGTGTATTCACTGCGGTATATGTGCGAAAGTCTGTCCGGCGGATAACATCACGGTGACGGATACAGAAGTTCTTTTTTCAGACTGCTGTGAGGTCTGTTATGCCTGTCTGCACAACTGCCCGCAGAATGCAATCCATATGAAGCAGGAGAAAAGCGCTGTCCGTTTCCGAAATGACAAGGTGTCCATAAAGGATATTATTGAGGCAAACGAATAGTTGCTATAGGAGAAGATGTTTATGGGTAAAAAGGTCATAGCAGTCAATGCCGGGCCGAGAAAAGGCTGGAATACGGATACGTTGATTGAAGAAGCCATCAAGGGTGCGGAATCTGCCGGAGCCGAGGTTCAGAAGTTTGACCTGTTCCGATTGGAAAAGTACACGGGATGTATTTCCTGTTTCGGATGCAAGAAGGAAAAGAACAAAGGGCATTGCATATGCAGGGATGGTCTTACGCCGGTGCTTGACGCTATCCGTGAAGCAGATGGTCTGATCATCGGATCGCCGAATTATCTCGGCGAGATGACGGCATCCTTTCGGGCGCTTTATGAGCGTCTAATCTTTCAGAATCTGACTTATAATGCCGAAACGCCCTGTTGTAATCAGAATGTGCTGCCGGTTCTTTTGATCATGACCAGTAATGCTCCGGATTACGGATATCAGGCACTGCTTAAGAATTACCAGCAGACACTGAACAGATTCGTCGGCCCGACAGAGGTAATTGTCAGCGGTGAGACCCTTCAGCTGAAGGATTATTCCAAGCTGGACTGGGAATGGTCGATATTTGACCCAGAGGCAAAGCAGATACGCCACGAGACTGTCTTTCCGCTGGAACGCCAGAAGGCTTGCGAAATGGGAGCAGAACTGGCACAGAAGAATATATGATCCCGCTACAATAAACAGGAGGAAAACAGAAAATGATCTATGATTACACCATCACTACAGGCAAGGGTGAAGAGTTGAAGCTGTCGGATTACAAAGGAAAGGTGATCCTGATCGTCAATACGGCGACAGGCTGCGGCTTCACTCCTCAGTATGCACCGATTGAGAAGCTTTATGAGGACTATCATAAGCAGGGACTGGAGATTCTGGACATTCCCTGCAACCAGTTCGGAGGACAGGCGCCGGGGACGGATGAAGAGATTCACGAGTTCTGCACGATGCACTTCAACACGACATTCCCCCAGATGAAGAAGGCGGATGTGAACGGCGAGAACGAACTGCCGCTATACACATGGCTGAAATCGCAGAAAGGCTTTGAGGGTTTTGACGAACATCAGTATAAGGCGGTTCTCGAAGAGAACTTTGCCAAAGCTGACCCTGACTGGGACAAGAAGCCGGATATCAAGTGGAACTTTACCAAGTTTGTCGTTGATCGGGAGGGTAATGTCGTAGCTCGTTTTGAACCTACGGCTGACATCGATAAGGTGGAAACCTGCATAAAAACATTACTTTAAGGAGGAGCTTTATGGAAATCAAAGCAGTCAAATTCAGAACAGACGGATTCTATTCCCAGCCCTTCGTCTTTGGTGGAGAAGAAGGTCAGGACAAGTTTGATCCCAAGATCCGTTATCGCGGCAGCCTGCAGAATTACCTGATCGACACCGGGGATGAAGTGATCCTGGTGGATACCGGCCTTCCGGCAGGGACTCCGGAAGAAGTGGTGGACGAGAACAGTGCCCTTTATACCGGGAAAGACATCTGCAGCTACATGGGGGCATTTGCAGCCCTTGGATATAAGCCGGAACAGGTAACGAAGATCCTGCTGACGCATAAGCACGGAGATCATTCTGGGGAACTGAAATCGTTCCCAAATGCGCAGATCTTTGTGAATGAGGATGAAATAGGTGTGCCCGAACTGCAGGGGATCCCCAATCTCATGCCTGTGAAATTCATGGACGGCGCGTATTACAACTTCCCTGCATGTCAGAAGATTCAGGATGGGATCTATTTCATTAAGGCTAAAGGCCACACCAATGGCAACAGCATTGTGATCGTGGAGAACGACGGCTTATTCTACATGATCCACGGCGACATCACCTATGTGGACGAAGCACTGTATGAAAACAAACTGTCAGTCGTGTTTGATGATCTTGCAGCAGATCGGGAGACCTTAGATCGGGTACGCGAGTTTGTCCGTAATCACCCGACCGTTTACTGCGGAACACATACGCCGCAGGGTTATGAGAACCTTGAAGCCAAGCGTGTGATGGATCTGGACAATCCTGTACCGACGATCTGGCCGGAGCTTGATTTTTCAAAGAAGGAAGCCACCGGAAAATATGTCTGCTCAATTTGCGGCTATGTGTATGATCCGGCGGAGCATGATGGAGTTGCCTTTGAGGATCTCCCGGATGACTGGAAATGTCCGAGATGTAAACAGGGCAAGGATAAGTTCAATAAAGCATAACATACTTTTTGATTATTCTTCACACATTTTGATTTTGCCTATACCTTTTGATTTTTCTTCCGACTGGTTCACATTTGCACAGGCAAGGCCGCTGAAAAACTGAAAACTGGCATAAAAAAAGAGGGCTTCCGGCGGAGCAAAACCGCTGAAAGCCCTTGTTTATGATATGCTCCCCATATGATAGATTTTGGATATTTCCATTGTCTACCATATGGGGAGCATATCAAACATGCGGGTTTGAGAGGTTTTTCTTTGTAAAAAATGATGAATGCCCTGGTCCCGTCTCGCGCTCTAGGCAAAGGATCATCCGAGAGGATGGTCCTTTTTCATGTCCAGTGCCCGCAAACCCAGTGTTTTCAACGGTTTGCGGGCTTTTTGAGTTTTTTGGAAAAGTCAAAAAATCATGAATAATCAGGCGAAAAAGTCAAAAATAACGAGACAGAACAAGCGTTCGGGATGTGGGCCCGTCTCGTTCTTGCAGATGATATGGCGAAAACCCAGTGTTTATGCGGGATTGGGAGACTCTAGGAAGTGAGAAAAGATGAATGCCCTTGAATGCGTTATCTCTTTTTTGAAATATTAAATATTATAAATTGCGAATAATGGCTTATATTTAGTCTATAATGTGCGTAATATAAACTTGACAGTTGAAAGATAACTTAATATACTGTTTAATATGAGAGAAATATAGATCATAAGAGGTCTATAATGAACAAAATATAAACCGATTATACATATTGGGGTTTTCTTATGGATATTTATAAAGAAATGGCAAAGCATCCGGTGTTTTCAATAGCGGATGTGAATCAATATTATAATAATGTGGGAAGCGCCCGGTCTGCTGTGAAGCGGATGATGCATTATGCAAAAGCTTTGAAGATCCGAAATGATATGTATACCTGTATCAGTATGGAGAATGATTGCCCAATTGCAAATCGTTTTCAGATAGCAAGTGCAATATCGGAAACATCATATATTTCCCACCATACGGCAATGGAGTACTACGGCATATCAGATCAGGTGTACAATGAAGTATATGTATCGTCGGACACCCGCTTTCAGGATTTCGAATTTGACGGTTACACGTATCATTATATCAAGTCACGTCTTGCAAAAGGCGTTGATAGTCCAATGTATAGTGGAGGGATCAAGGTTACGGATAAGGAACGTACAATAGCAGACTGCCTGAAGGATATGGATAAAATAGCTGGTCCGGAAGAGGTATATGCAAACATCTGCAGTATGTCATATATAGATGAACAAAAGCTTTTGGAATACCTGTCGCTTTATGACAATCAGTTTTTATATCAAAAGGCGGGATTTCTTCTTTGGGACTGCCGGGAAGCATTAGGTCTCACCGATGGATTTTTCGATATTTGCCGTGAACATATTGGAAAAAGTAAACGCTATCTGACAAAAGATAATTGTCAGGTCAAATATGTTGATGAATGGAGACTGATGGTTCCGGTAAACATTTTGAATATCAAAAACGGGGAGGTGGAAACAGATGCCGCAGTTTAATCGAAATGAATTGGATGTTGCTGCAAGGAGAAGTGGATTCACCAGAGATACGTTTGAAAAAGTAGTGCGGTTGAAAGAAATACTGACATGGATAAGTGAGCAGGACATATTGAAGAATCATCTGCTTCTAAAAGGCGGGACAGCGATCAATCTAACAATCTTTGATCTCCCGCGCCTGTCTGTAGATATTGATATGGACTTCACACCTGATCTTGAGAAATCGGATATGATGGTTATGCGGAAGGAGATAAGCAATATCATTCTGGCCTATATGGAATCAGAAGGATATACGCTGTCAACTGCGTCACGTTTTCATCAGAGTTTGGATTCATTTTATTTTACTTACGGAAATACTGCGGGGAATAAAGATATGATCAAACTGGAGTTAAACTATTCCCTGCGGGCACATGTCATCAATCCGACAAAACGGATAATCGCGATCGACTCATTCGGTAATGATATAGGAATCATGACAGTTGATCCGCTAGAAATTTTTGCAGCTAAGGCAAATGCGTTGTTGTCGCGTGCGGCAGCAAGAGATCTATATGATATGAATACCATGATCACACAGGGACTATTTGAAAACCAGAAAGATTTAATGCGAAAATGTATAATCTTTTATGCTTCTATATCGAGGGAAAAACTGGATATCAGCTTTGATACGAATGCAATTGATTCACTGACATTTCAGAAAATACGCCGAGACTTGTTTCCAGTACTCGGACAGGAAGAGCGACATGAATTCTTTGATTTAGAAGGCAGAAAGCAACAGGTAAAAGATTATATTCAATCGTTGATGATTTTGACGGACAGTGAAAAAGAATATATATATCGCTTTGACAAGCATGAATATCAGCCAGAATTATTATTTGAAGATACGGAGATCGTTGAAAGAATCAAGGATCATCCAATGGCGATTTGGAAGTGTAGTGAAAGAGAGAATATGCGTAAAAAATCACATGATAGAGATGTTCGTAGTTAAGATTATTACGCCATTCACTAAAGAAC
>JAEIGA010014073.1_pt1 | contig 12167 bp, 11 predicted proteins | sample 9270691 | NCBI WGS metagenome assembly JAEIGA01 (sample SAMN17057246, study PRJNA624740) | gut metagenome | biome: biome; isolation source: fecal sample | host: Bos grunniens | place: China: Xizang | collected 2019
ATAATATTTTAAATCAATGCCTCTTAGATTACCGTAACCAAGGACAGTTAATGGCTTTGATGTAATTTTAAACTTTTCCAGATCAGACTTTACTCCGTAACCTTCAGGTATGATATGAGAAGCACATGCGCATGTAATTCTGTCTGTAAGTATAAGAATCTTTTGTTTTATTCCTTTTGCAGTCGGAAAGAGGAGTCCGGTAAATGTATGAATTCTGATTGGAACTTTGCATATTCGGCTTGCGATCATACATAGTAAGCCTGCTTTTGGGGTAATGCTATGGACAATTGTAGGTTTCTCTTTATGTATGCATATAATTAGTTTAACCAAAGAGATGAGGTCTTTCAGAGGAGAAATTCTGCGTTCCATATTAATTGAAATAGTGCGAACATTCTCGCGTTTTTCAATCGTTTGCAGAGCTTCTCCCGGAGCTGAAATAGCAATGACCTCGTAGTTGTGTTCAGCTAATTGTCTAAGAAACCCTCGACAAAATATGTTGAGCGATTCAGGTATCGTAGATGATCTGATTATTTTAATCGGACTATCTATTTGCATACATTTCTTCGTAGTATCGTGTATAGTCGCCGGATGTAATGCGAGTTATCCATTCTTCATTTTCAAGATACCATCTGACGGTCTTTTCTATGCCTTCTTCAAATTGCAAAGAGGGCTCCCATCCAAGTTCGTTTTTAAGTTTGCGAGAATCTATTGCATAACGTAAGTCGTGCCCTTGGCGGTCTGTAACGTAGGTAATTAAATCAAGACTATGACCTTCCGGATTGCCTAATAATCTATCAACTGTCTTAATTATGACCTTTATCAAATCAATATTTTTCCATTCGTTAAATCCGCCGATATTGTATGTGTCAGCTATTTTGCCCTCATGAAATATTATATCAATGGCACGAGCATGATCCTCTACATACAACCAATCGCGAACATTTTCTCCTTTACCATAGACCGGTAAAGGGCGACGATTTCGTATGTTGTTGATAAATAGGGGGATTAGCTTTTCCGGAAATTGATATGGACCATAATTGTTTGAACAATTTGTAACAATAGTTGGCATTCCGTATGTATCATGGTATGCTCTGACAAAATGGTCACTACTTGCTTTTGATGCCGAATAGGGTGAATGTGGGTCGTATTTTGTTTCTTCCGTAAATAAGGTATCATCAAAATTTAATGCGCCATAAACTTCATCAGTGGAAATATGATAAAATCTTTTACCTTCATATTTTTCAGGTAGAGTTTCCCAAATTGTTTTAGCTGCTTGAAGTAGTGAGAGCGTACCCATTACGTTTGTTTGAGCAAAAGTAAATGGGTCTTTAATAGAACGATCGACATGACTTTCTGCCGCGAGATGGATAATACCATCAACCTTGAAATCGTGAATGATTTTAAGCATCTTTTCAAAATCGCAAATATCAGCTTTCACAAAAGTATAGTTTTCGTGCGCTTCAATATCTTTTAGATTTTCAAGATTTCCTGCGTATGTGAGTTTGTCAATATTTATAATCTGATACTCAGGATATTTATTGACAAATAGTCGAACAACATGACTTCCAATAAATCCGGCACCTCCGGTTATAATGATATTTCTTTTAAATTCCATTTTATGAATGTTTAATAATCAAAATCCGATATAATTTCTGATAACTTAGGATATTTTTTGTCTTTTTCTGATAGGATGGCTTTATCGGCAGAAATAGGCCAATTAATACCAAGACTTTCATCCATTAATTGGATTCCACCTTCGCTTTGGGGAGTATAAAATTCGTCACATTTATATTGAAAGATTGCTTCTTTACTAAGTACAGCATATCCGTGTGCAAATCCTTTTGGTATAAAAAATTGTAAATGATTTTCTGCACTGAGTTCGATAGCAACATGTTTGCCATAAGTAGGTGAACCTTTTCTAATATCAATAGCAACATCTAATACACTACCTTTTACACATCGCACCAATTTACTTTGACTATATGGTGGCTTTTGAAAGTGCAATCCACGCATAACTCCGTATGATGAACAACTTTCGTTATCTTGAACAAACTGAATTGGAGTTACTTTTTCGTTAAATTCGCGTTGAGAAAATGACTCAAAAAAATATCCTCTGGAATCTTTAAAAATTTGAGGTTTTATAATTATTAGACCCTCGATGTCTGTTTTGATTATCTCCATAATTATTCAAAATTGCTTTTTCCGTAGTGCTCAATTTCTTCTATCACTTTTAGAAGGTATTGTCCGTATTGATTTTTTATCATCGGTTGTGCAAGCTCAAGCATTTTTTCTTTGCTTATCCATCCGTTTCTGTATGCAATTCCTTCAAGACATGCAATTTTCAGACCTTGGCGCTTTTCAATAACTTCTACAAAAATTGATGCTTCTGCTAATGAGTCATGTGTGCCTGTATCCAACCATGCAAAACCTCGTCCAAGCGTTTGAACTTTCAATTCGCCGTCTTCCAAAAATTTCTGGTTTACAGCAGTAATTTCCAATTCTCCACGTGCTGAAGGTTTAATGTTCTTAGCAATATTTACAACCTTATTTGGATAGAAATAAAGACCGACTACAGCATAGTTTGATTTTGGATGTTGAGGCTTTTCTTCAATTGATAGGCAATTACCATTTCTGTCAAATTCTGCTACACCATATCTTTCGGGATCGTTTACCCAATATCCAAATACTGTCGCTTTATTATTTTCCTCTGCATTTTTAACTGCATCAGTAAGCATTTTAGAGAATCCTGCACCATGGAAAATATTATCACCAAGAACAAGACATGCTGAATCATTGCCAATAAACTTTTCACCTATAATGAATGCTTGAGCCAAACCATCCGGTGATGGCTGTTCTGCATATTCAAATTTTACTCCATAGTCTGAACCATCACCCAAAAGTCTTCGGAATCCCGGAAGATCTTGTGGCGTTGAAATTATTAGAATCTCACGTATTCCCGCATGCATCAGTGCGGAAATAGGGTAGTAAACCATTGGTTTATCATATATGGGAAGTAATTGCTTACTAACTCCTTTGGTTATTGGATATAGGCGAGTGCCTGAGCCTCCGGCTAATACAATTCCTTTCATAAATATATATTGTTTTAATTATTTTACGAATTATAGTATGATTTATTATATATATTGTTGTATGTAATTGACATTGCATTTATATCAAATTGGCGAGCTCTTCGATAACAATTTTTAGCCACTTTTTGATATAAATTTTTATCAGTGGATAGCAGAGTGATTTTGTCGGCTAAATCTCTGGAATTACCATGCTCAAATAGCAATCCATAATTTTGTGTAACTTCTCGCAGGCCATCGACATCACTCGCTATTAATGGTTTACCGGAAGCCATTCCCTCAAGATTTGATAATGATAGTCCTTCATAATGTGATGACATGACAATAATATCTGCCGATTTTAAAATTGATGGAACATCATTTGTAATACCCCAAAACACTACATTGTTTTCTAATCCTTTTGAATAAACCAACGTTTTGAGTAATTCTTTTCTTTCTCCATCACCGACCAACCATAACTCAAATTGATCTTTGGGTAGAAGGCTTAGTGCTTTAATAAGAGTGTCTTGATCTTTCTCTTTTCGAAAACCGGCTACCATTACAATTATTTGTTTATCATTAGTTCGATTAAATGGTTGTGCATTTGAGTAAGCGTCTATATCGATACCATTCTGTATGGTTATTATTTTATCATCATTTGAACAGAGATATTTCCTTAAATTATTTTCAGCAATTTTAGAAATACAAATCACATCATCATATCTATGATACATCCATTTATCTATTAACTTGTACCATTTCAGATTGCGTCGGCGATTTGTGGTATTATGTTCTGTTGTAATTAATCGAAATGAAAAAAATATTGATACTATTGCCGTAAATAATTGGCATGCTGTATTGTGAGTGTGAACAATATCGAATTTGTTTTTTAATAAAAATATGAAAAGTTTTATTAGTAGTATTGGATTATATACATTTTTACCATAGTCTAATTTGTGAATTTTAATACCTTGTGATTCAAGTTTGTCAAAAAATGTTGTCCTTATCCCATCAAACAGAAGAATTTCAATGTCATTATTCATGCGTTGAAGTCGAGGTAACAAATCGACCATTAATTTTTCAGCCCCTCCTGTTCTTAATGATGTTATAATATGCAATATCCTCATAGCAATATATCTAATATGCGATAACAAACACCAATCGGTAGACAAGCAATTGATATGGGATTAATCATATTCTGTTTATGTGAATATGAATAATATTTTAACGGAGTAAATCTCCAATAATTAATAGCTGCTTTAAATTTCTGAATTACAGGAATTTTATAGTGATATAATTCGGAATAATATAACATGCTGCTTTGGGGAGAATGCTTTCGTAGTTTAATGATTTGTGATGTTAATCCATCGCTTAGATATTCACAGACATAAATTCCGATATATGAATACATCAGATTATAGCTTTGTGCTATGCGATTCCAAATTAGAGCTTCAGGACAAAATTTTTCATCTCTAAATTCAGGAAAAGGAAATTGACGAAGAATATCGGTTTTATATATTTCTGCTAAATCACCCTTAATCCTGTGCTTAAATCTTATGTCAATTGCATTTGATTCGATGGTATTCCAAATGTCATCACTACCGCCAATTTTATTTCCCTTCTTATCAATTCGTATTCCCGATATGCCTGCTAAACATTTTTTGCATTTTATATAATCCCATTGCTGATTTATCCATTCTATGGCTTGGGGAGATAAGGAATCATCGCTATCAACAATAAAAAATAAATCTCCCAATGCTTTGGATATTCCGTTATTTATTGCGCGATGTTTTCCGCCATTATTCTGTTTAAAATAACGGATATTAATTTCATTATCTGAGATAAATGTTTTTATTAGTTCTTCTGTACAATCCGTTGAACCGTCATCAAGAATCAGCCATTCGAAATTCTTGTCTGTCTGATTACACAATGAGGTGTAAAGATCTTTCAGAGTGTATGCCCGATTATATGTCGGTGTAAATATAGTAACTAACATTTATCGTATATACATGGTATATGTAAAAATCATTTGAAGCATTAAAATCAAGCATATTTTCTTGTTTTGAGATTCAAATAATTTTGTATTCACTAACGGATATATAATTATATATGGGATTAGGAACCATGATAAATAGGCAAATCTATCAGAAAAATTGGCTCTAATCACTAATATCCAAAATATATTGGTTAATATATATGAATTATAAATCAATTTATAATAGTCTGATTTGAATTTTTTCTTATAAATATAATAATAACCTACACATATTGGAATACAACTATAAATAATAAAATCATATCTGAATCCGGTGTTGTAATTCATACTTGTAGTTAGGAATGCTATCGCTCTGCTATCGTTTGACAATGATGCAAAAAGTATTTCAAAATAGTTGCCGGCAATTGCAGATAAGGGAATTGCAATGCACCATAGTGCAAAGTAAAATTTTGTTTTATCAAAAAATCTGGATATTAATATTCCAATAGAAGGAATTATCATGGAATAATGGCATCCGATGCTAATAGTGATTAATATTGCCATTAACCAAAATTTTTGATAATATGTCAGAGCTAATAGTAGGAATGATATTGCAAATCCGGCTCTAATAGTATTTGTTCCATAAGCATAAAACATAAAGGATATAAATGTCATCAACAACAAAATATAATGGTAGCGTTTGCTCATTCTGTATGAGGCTATAAAATAGTTTACTATGTAGAATGCTGTTGTGATGAAGAAGTAGCCTGTGTAATCTGTTATTTTTGATATTAATGATGTGTAATGATAAAATAAATTATCATGAGAGATTGACCCGGAGTCAATTTGATTTGCTTTTAGAGAATTAAATATAAGCGCATAATTCTCACGGTCACTATATTTACCCCATTCGATTGGTAATGAAAACATTATTATAAATGCTATCAATGAAATTATGATTGATATATAAATGCTTGGGGAATTAATAATCCGATTAGAGCATCTCTTTACCGGTTGAAGGATGTAGAGTATTGAGATGATTGTAATTATAGCAAATGTGTATATGTAGTCGGAATAATTCATTTAGTTGTCTCAAGTATTTGATACAATTTATTGATTTCCTTAGAATTATCAATCAAATTATTTTTGAGATAAGTAATATATTTATTTCTGAGTTGTGTATCGTTTATTAACTTCTCGATTGAGTTTGATACGTCATCAGGATTAATATTACAAATAGAGGCATTAACTCCATGTGTCAATTGATCTTCTACTGTAGAGAAATTTGTGGCAACGATTGGCTTACATAAAATTTTTGACTCGTCAATGGCAATTGATTTACCTTCAAATCGTGATGTGTGAACAACAATGGTTGCCTTTCTGATGTATGGATAAGGGTTTTCAACATTGCCCATAAATTTAGTGTATTCTTCTAATCCTAATTTTTTTGCAAGATTGATATACTCCTTTTCTATTATAGTTCCTAAAAACAACCATTTAAATTTATATCCTTTATCTTTTAAAATTTTAGCCGATTTTAATGCGATGTCTGTTCCTTTGTTAAAGCAAACATGCCCTATTGTAACTAAAATGATTTCGGAATTTAGGTTGTCATAAATTTTCTTTTCAGATAATTTATATATGATTTCAGGTCGAGAGATATTTTCAAATAATTTAATTTTTGATGTTGCATCAGGAAAGAAATTTTTTAATGAAGAAACACATGTGTCGGAAATTGTAAAAATATAGTCTGCTTTTGGATAATATTTTTTATCGATATTTTTATAATGTTGCCATTTTTTGTAATCGCTATGAAAGAATGTGACTTTATGTTGTGCATTAAGCTTGTCAATCATGTAATATAAATTTTGTTGACCATTATAATCAACAATCATATCATATTCACCCTCTATTTTAGGAAACAATTTTGATAATAATAATCCGGCTATACCTTTATTGAAAGGTGAAATTAATATTCTTAAAATTGATCCTAAAGCGATAGCAGGTTGCCGGTGTTTAAAAAGATTTATTATACCAGTCCATTTATCTAATAAGCATCCAATAATAAAATTTCTGTGGATTGTGATTGATTTGGGTATTAGTTTTTCATATTCACTTTGTGTAGCAGACATTATAAGTAAATGAATATCATATTTATATGTATCAATCACATTCAATAAATTAATTATACTTCGTGCGACGCCTCCGTTGTCAATGATTCCAATTATAAATAAGATTCTTTTTTTCATAATAGAGTTATAATTTGTAAATCTTATTCATACAGTTTTCGATGGAAAACATTTTCACTCTATCATATCCGCCTTTAGAATATTTTTGACTTAACTCTTTATCCGAATATAATAATTTAATTGCGCAATAAATTGAGTCGTCATTTTGATCGCAAAGAATTCCATATTTGTTATTATCTAATATTTCTATCGGTCCGCATGTTTTAGTTGATACGACAGGAATATTAAGACCCATAGCCTCACAAATAACTAAACTAAACCCTTCGCATTCTGATGTGCTTAGCAGTAAGTTGGCTGCTTTAATGTATGGATAGGGATTTTTTAGGTATCCTAAGAATTGAATATGTTTATCTATATTCAGACTTTTAGCATAATCCGATAGTTTGCTTTTTAAAACTCCATCACCAATTATTTGTATTGTTATTGGCAGATTCTCTTCTTTTATTTTCTTTGCAATTCGAATAACTCTGTCAATTCTTTTTTGAGATACTAATCTACCAACAACAACTATCGTATAATCAGTGTTGGTTACGAGATATTCGGTACTTAATTTTTTTATTTTTGTTAAATCAAGAGGATTATAAATTACATTTATATTGCTCTGACAGTTTGGAAATCTTTTGATGAAAGCGTTTTTTGTATCAGATGATACGCAAATAACAGAATCCATTTTATTATATGCGCACAAATCATCATTTTTTCTAAACAATTCTTTTTCGTATGGATTGGTATAAATATCACAATGCACCCAACTAAAGTTTCTTTTTGCAACGTAGGTTACCAAAGAGTGAATTTTTAGTGGCATGCCTTCTAAAAAACTTATTGCAACATCATACTTTTTATTGCATAGAATTTTTTGTAATTTTCTTTTAAATAAAAAGTTGTTACTAAATTTTATGGATAGTTTGTTTGCAAATTTATAGTTTAGTGAGTATGAATTCCACGCTGTCAATATATTAACGTCTTCCGGTATCTCATTACATAAATCTCCACCACCTATAATTTGTAATAAATCTACCTCATTTGATGAATAATCAAGATTATTTAATATATCAATGAGGACGCGTTCAGCTCCACCACAATTAATTTGTCCATATATAAAAAGATATTTCTTTTTCATATAGTAGATAATAATCGCTTTGCTGTAATTATTCCATTTTCGCGGAGTGAATTTACTTTAGTGTTGACTTTATTGTAGTCGATAGGCGTCTTGTATATTTTGTCTAATTCTGAAATTGTTCTGCAGATTCTATTTTCAAGACCAATTGAATTCAGAAGAGTTGTTATACGAGTGTTTGCCCCTTCTATTTTTAATGGAATTACTGCAAAATTTTTATTAAATAATAGACAAAAAATTGTCCCATGAAAAGAATTTGTTACGATGAAGCTTGCATTTTTGATACACCCTAACCATTCCTCAATGGTCGGGAAAGTCTTCGGAATGCGATTGATAATCCCTTGTGATGAGGTGAATATTGTTTTAATTCCGGATCGTTTAAAATATTTATATATTTGATTATCTGAAATATATGTTTTGTGTCCTAAATAATACACAAAAGCTGAATTTTCGGTATCGATAGATGTATCAATAATATCTAAATACTTATCGACGCTATTCAATAGTGTCGGGTCACACATTAATTCAATATCATTTCTACCAAGAGCATTGCATATTTTGATAGCTTCGTTTTCTCTTACAGTAATATGTTTGAATTTTTTTATCAGACTGCTTGTTTGACTTTTTTCTAATTCTGATAAAGATGATAAATTGCGGCCGAAACTGCAACTCCATGCGATCTTTGGCAATTCGGTAAAGTCGAGAAAATAGATTTTGTCATTTCCTGCTCCGCACCATATTTGATCGCTTCCACATAGAAAAAGATCTGCCCGTGGAGGATTTATATACAATTCTTTTTCGCTATAAAGACAAGTGGCGTTGAAGTATTTATTTCTAAATATTTCAAATTTTCGATCGATGTAATGATTTTGATAGAATGTATTTATAAATTTATTTTTTATCGGTGTTGTAAATATTGATATAGCATATTTAAGATATATCGGTTTAAATAATTTTGCTATTTGTTTAAAAATATTCTTGTGCTTTCTTTTATGTTGTGGAATATATCTTACAAGAAAAGCTTCATGATCTAATGCTTTTAGGAAAGTCTGTGTAGCAAAATATTGTAATTGTTGACCGTAATTGTCATTACTATTCCAATATGTTACAATGCCGATTTTCATTTATAAATTAAATTGTAAATCAGAATTTTTAATCTTGTTATAAATGGTGGTCGCAGGATATGCCCGTATTTTTTTATTGCTTTATGTCCGGAACAATAAAAATCTGACCAAAATGAATCAGATAATTTATGCTTGGCGCTACTCAATTTTATTGAAGGGTTATATTGTATCGCAGTGTCTAAATCCGTTTTAGTTATGATAATTTTAGATCTAATGCTATCAATAATTTTTTCTCCTGTTATTGTATTTGTAATTATTAAACTTGTTCCCTTATCATCATCAAGATTAGAGACATTGTCAATACCCCAATAATCACCTAATGTGATATCACTAACGCCATGAAATTTAGAAGGACATTTATAGCAAGATGGTCTAAGAAATAGGTTTGACTTATAACAATGCATAAAATCATCATTATTAGCTCTACTTTTATAATTCCTTTTTCCTTTGATTTCAATTGAATAGTCCTTCCAACCGGTTGACTTTGATCGGAAATTTACATGGGTGGGATTACTCTTGCATTTTGAGTGAAGATATTCTTGCCACACGAGTGAACTTGTAACCCCATGACACACAATGTCAATTGTTATAAGGTTCTCATAATCTTTGTTAATAAATCGTTTTAACCCTTCAATTTGACATGGTGTTCCGGTAAATAGAACCAAATGGTTTTCTTCGATAAATTTTTTTGCTAATGTGTAGCATCTTCCAATTGATGATTGGAGATATTTACTACCTCTGAAGGAACCATATTTTTCTATATTGTCTGTCCAATCGTGAATTACGTCAAATTCATTATTGAATCTTGCCCCAAACACTATACCGCCATTTGATAAGACATGTTCTGCAATTGTAGAGAATATGCCTCCGGAAGTACTTTGTGTTCTAATATTTTCGTTCTTATTTATTGCAGCGTATGATGTTTTTGAATGTATTGTATTATTTGTGTTAATCGACGGACAAACATTATTGCACATATTGCAATTTATGCAATTTGACAAGTCTGCAATCGGATATAAAAAACCTTTTTCATCCGTTGACATTGTAATACATTGTTGTGGGCATATTTGTCTGCATGCTTCACACCCACAACAATCCTCCTTGCTTGTCTTAATCATCAATTACTACAGATAAATTTGACAGAACTATTTGCCTAAAGCAATATATGTGAAATCCATTGATTGCAACTCATTACGGTCATATATGTTTCTGCCGTCAAGAATAATCGGTTTTCCTGTTGGACTATACGTAGTGCGCATAGTGCGATGTATTACATTCCAAGAAGGCATTCTGAATTCTTTCCATTCAGTTACTAACATCACAGCATCTGCATCAATAGTGGTTTCATAAATATTCTGACAATATGTTACTTTGTCTCCTATTCGGCGACGACATTCATCCATGGCGATAGGGTCATAAACACATATTTCGGCTCCTGCTTGGTGTAACAAGTCGATTAATACAAGAGATGGAGCTTCACGCATGTCATCGGTTTCTGGCTTAAAGGATAGTCCCCAAATCGCAATTTTTTTTCCTTTCAAGTCGCTATTAAAAATTTTGTCTAATTTTTTGAAAAGCAAGCTTTTTTGGTCTTCATTCACAGCTTCTACTGCTTTAAGTACGCGCATCTCATATCCGTTTTGTTCTGCTGTCTTAATGATTGCTTTTACGTCCTTAGGGAAGCATGATCCACCATAGCCACAGCCGGGATAAAGAAATTTAGTGCCGATGCGATTATCGCTGCCAATACCTTTTCTGACCATATTCACATTGGCTCCGACAAGGTCGCAAAGATTTGCGATATCATTCATGAATGATATGCGAGTCGCAAGCATTGCATTTGCAGCGTATTTAATCATTTCAGCTGATGGTATGTCGGTAAAGAGGAGACGGTCGCTTGAAACAAGGAATGGGCGATAAAGACGAGTCATCAATTGGCGAGCTCGTTCGCTATCGACACCGACAACTACTCTGTCCGGACTCATAAAATCCTTGATTGCAGCTCCTTCTTTCAGAAATTCCGGATTTGATGCAATGTCAAATTCAATATCGACATTTCGCAATTTAAGCTCTTCGGCAATAGTGGCACGCACTTTCTCTGCTGTGCCGACAGGAACTGTACTTTTGGTTACAATCAAAGCATAGTGGTTGAGGTTGCGACCTATAGTGCGTGCTACTTCTATCACATATTTAAGATCGGCGCTACCGTCTTCATCGGGTGGTGTTCCGACGGCACTGAATATGATTTCAACTTCATCAAGCACATTTGTGAGGTCTGTCTCAAAATGAAGACGACCGGCTTTGATATTTTTTTGAACTATATCTTCAAGTCCGGGCTCATAGATTTGGATGATACCATTTTGAAGTTTTTTAATTTTTTGAGTATCGACATCAACACATGTGACATCAATGCCCATATCTGCAAAACATGTTCCGGTGACTAATCCTACGTAGCCTGTTCCTACTATTGCAATTTTCATCGTAATTTATATTGAGGTTGTTTAATCTATATAATAATTGTGTCCTTTCCTTCCATAATAGCTGTTTTTTCTTTGACTGACTCCGTTAAGGATTATTGCCATATTTGGAAGGTGTTTGTCGTTATATACATTACTGAGTTCAGAGAGTAAAGACTTG
>JAEIGA010014074.1_pt1 | contig 12166 bp, 16 predicted proteins | sample 9270691 | NCBI WGS metagenome assembly JAEIGA01 (sample SAMN17057246, study PRJNA624740) | gut metagenome | biome: biome; isolation source: fecal sample | host: Bos grunniens | place: China: Xizang | collected 2019
AATATATATTATAAGGTGGTGCGTAATGAAAACATTGAATCCAAATGAACTCAAATCTATTGAACAGTTTTTTCAACTCACTCAAAATCAATTGCTTAAAGCAATGAAGCATTATCTCAAAATGAAATATGAGAAAGTAATTGCAACAAATGATTATATCATTGCCGTTGGTGATATTCCGGTCGGGTTGGTTGCTCATCTTGATACGGTATTTAAGCACCCTCCCCAGAATATTTTTTATGATAGAGTGAAAAATGTAATGTGGAGTCCTGATGGTCTTGGTGCTGATGATCGAGCAGGCGTTTATGCAATTGTTCAACTTCTGAAAGCAGGTTTGCGTCCTACTGTTATTTTCACCACCGATGAAGAGTTGGGATGCCTTGGAGCCGATAAGCTTGTTATTCAAATTCCTGACGCTCCAACAGAGTTGAAGTACATTATTCAGCTTGACCGTCGAGGTGCAGACGATTGCGTGTTTTATAATTGCAGCAATCCGAGCTTTGATGAATACGTTGAGTCTTTTGGTTTTGTGACTAATTTCGGTAGTTTTTCTGATATTAGTTCTATTTGCCCGGTGTGGAAGATTGCTGGTGTTAATCTCTCTATTGGTTATTATGATGAGCACAGCGTTTCTGAGACCCTCTATATTGGTCAAATGTATAACACTATTAGAAAAGTAAAACGAATGCTTGAAGTTGCAAAAGATGCTCCTTCTTTTGAATATATTGAAGGATATAGCTCCTCCAAGTGGTTTAAGAGATATGGCACTGGCTGGCCTAGTGAAGATGAATGGGGCTGGGATCCCTCTTATGGAATTTCTAAAGAAGATTGGGCTGCTTTTATGGAGCCACAAAGCAAATGCAATCAGTGTGGTAAGTGGGATTATGATTACAATCAGTTCCCAACTAAAACAGAAGACGGTAAAACCGCATTTTTCTGTTCAGATTGTATAAGTAATCATAAGCATATTCATTGGTGTAAAACCTGCGGAGAGCCGTTCATTGATAAGTCTCTTCCTAAAGGAAAACTTTATGAATGTAAAGATTGTCGAGGTAAAGTAAATAATGGCGATTCCAAATCTAAGCAAAATTAAAGAAGAGTTTGATACTGTAATTCGATATTCTCAAAGCATTCCTGACCCAAAAACCGATCGGTTATTTGAGGTTTGGATGGAATGCAAGCGAGATTTTATCGAATTATTTGGCGGTAAATACATTTATGAGCTCCCCGGAAAAATCTCTTTCGACCTAGATCCAAAAGAAAAGCATGATCGAGTTGTTCGATTCGCTGGACAAGTTGAAAGCCAATGGGGATATTCTGAATTGGCTCAATTTATTGAAAAACAAGAAGACGGTTTTTTCAATAATATTACAGTTGAAGATTATCGAGGCTGGGATGGAAAGCTAATTCATAAAGGATCGAAATTAGTTAAATCTTTTCGACACTTTGTAAAGAATAATGATAGAAGTCTTATTGACATTCAAAATGAGGCAAGCAGAATTATCCAAGAGGATAGGATCGAGGGTACTTTATGCCTTTCTGTTCATCCACTTGATTTTCTTTCTTTGAGTGAAAATACATATAATTGGCGTTCTTGCCATTCTCTTGATGGAGAATATAGAGCTGGAAATCTTTCTTATATGATGGATAAGAATACAATTGTCTGCTATCTGCGTGGCGCGGATGATGTGCCGCTTCAGGGTTTCGGACCGGATGTACGATGGAATTCTAAAAAGTGGAGAGTTCTTTTGTATGTGTCTGATGATTGGAAGATGATTTTTGCTGGTCGGCAATATCCTTTTGAGTCAAAAACAGGCATGGATATTGTGTTAAAGGATCTTTTACCCCAGGCTGGTATTTGCACCACAGAAAAAAATGCATATCATTGGTCTGATTGGAATGATACACTATTTGAAAAAACTGTACTAACAAATGGCGTTGAAATTGAATTCGATTCTCCATATGTGCCAGTTGGAACACAACTTATTGCTCTTGACAGCTTAGTCAAAGAAGGCGATGGAGCAAAGAATTTTAATGATGTACTTCATTCTTCTTGTTATAAACCCATTTATGCTTTTAGATATACGAAACATGCTTGGGAAGATGTAGGAGGTCGTTTACACACCTGGCCGAGCGGTACCACATTTAATATCGGTGGATATACATATTGCTTGTGGTGTGGAGAAGAAGAGTGTATGACTGGTTCAGATACTATGATGTGTGAAAATTGTGAATTAGAGCACGGTCATTCTGATAATGAGATATTTACTTATTGTGACAGTTGCGGCAGACGCATCTTCTATGATGACTCATATGCCGTTGGGGATGAGTCTTGGTGTGTACATTGTTTTGATAAATATGCAAGACGATGTGAACATTGCGGTGAAGCATTACCAGAAGATTATATCCATTATCACGAAGGAACGCAACAATATGTTTGTGACTATTGCGCAGAAGAATTAAGTGAAGAAAAGGAGAATTATTATGGCTAAAGGTGCTGTCGCCAAGGAAGGCGTTGTTAAGAAGTTGGCTTCCGCTTTTGGAAGTAACTTTATTGGCGAATATGATAAAAAGATTTATGTTTGGGAGAATGATGGCGGGGAGATGGTTCAGATTGCTATCTCTTTGACTTGCCCCAAGAATCCCATCCAGGTGGATACTTCTGTATCTACTGATGCAGGAGATTGGGATTTTAGTGATACTCCTAAGGTGAATACCACTGTGGCTGTAGCGAATGCCGCTCCTGCTGAAATTACAGCGGAGGAAAAGGCTAACATTGCAGATTTAATGGCAAAGTTAGGTCTATGATTGATTTTAAATATTGTGACTTTGCAAAATATCAATATTCTAAAATCTCTTTAAAAGAAATATTAGAAAAATCTTTAGGGATGGGAGAATTAAAATTTTATCGCTCTAGAAATAAGGTTGTTTTCTCTTCATCAAAAGACAATCATTCTATAATTTATAAAATCCCTGAGCGCCAAGGATCTTTAGACTTTGCTTTGGCGCTCTTTTCAGCTGCCGAAAAAGAAGGTTTTGGTTGCTTTTTTGTAAAAAATATGTTAATATATAAATATAAAGATGTTGAGGTATATGCACAAAAAAAAGTTGATACCTCTTATGATGTAACATATTCTGGCTATAAACCAACTCAAGAAGTAGAATTATTATGTAAAGATTATTTAGATTTTGTTTTAAATATTCAATATGTAGATAATAATGAACAGAATCCAATTAATTTTTATAAATGGATTGAAGACAGTTTAAATAAGGTTGATAAAGAAAAATTAGCAAATTTTTTATATTTTATTAAGTAGCATGGATTAATTGATTTGTTATCTCCAGACAATATTGGTTTTGATGGTAATTAGCCAGTTATAATTGATTATGAAGCTCATGCAGATTTTTAAAAGGAGGACAATATGAAATATCCTTTAAGAAGTGATTGGGATTCTGTTTATGATGGTTTTGAATTGGAAATTCATATTGTAGATCATTGTAATCTTAATTGTGCTGGATGCAATCATTTTACTTCCTTAGCTGAAGAATATTTTATTGAAAAAGATTTATTAATTGATCAATTAAAAATTGTTAAAGAACGTTTACCGTCTTTAAAAAGATTGATGTTAATCGGTGGAGAGCCTTGCCTTCACCCTTAGCTTTTAGATTTATGCATCGCTGTTCGAGAACTACTTCCAGAAGTAACAATTGATGTCTTATCTAATGGCTCGTTATTAAAAGTCATTGATAAAAATAAAGAGTAGTATAAGGCGTTAGATATAGGATTTTTAACTCCTTTATATGGTGAACCTATTAAATATGACGAACAATTAGCACAGTCACTTTTGGACTATGGTGTATTAAGACAGTCTTTTAGCAGAATGGCTTTTATGTAGCCGGCTGTTGATATATATGGAACTCAAGATGCAGAATATCAATTTTATAATGAATGTCATGTAAAAAAACCTTGTTTGACATTAAAAAATTATAAAATTTATGAATGCCCTTGGTCAGCTCATTTAAATAATTTTTGCAATTTTGTAAATATTGAAATTCCAGAAATAAAAGATGATGATTATTTGGATTTACACACTGTTACTTTAGAGCAATTAGAAGAATGGTGTTATAAACCAAAAAATAGATGCAAATATTGTAAATTAGGCTCGCCATGGATGTGGCATCCATCATCTAGATCAATTGAAGAATGGACCTGGGATCTGTATGATTATTATGTAAGCAGATACGATGAATATTTGTATAAAATCAATTATAATAAATCATTTTTGAATAAATTCTTAAGAGATAGAGATGATCCAGTTTATTTACCCCCAGTCACTAAACTCTTATATGCACGATACTTTGGAAAAATAGATATTATTATTCCTTATTATAAAATTAAATTACCTCTTGTTGATAGATTAATTGATTCTTTAAAACAACAAACTATTATTGATGACTGTGTAATTTATATTGTAAGTGATAATTCTCCAGTAGATAGATTTGTAATTGAGAAATTTAAATAGAGTGGATTAAATTTTATTTATTTAAAGAATTAGGTTAATAGCGGTCCTGGCGTAGCAAGAAATCATGCGATTGATAATTCTTATAATAATTATTTATATTTCTTTGATATAGACGATTACTTTATTGAATCAACTGCGTTAGAAGATGCTTATAAAACAATCAGCGAGAATAACTTAGATGGAGTTTTTGTATTAAAACAATCGCAATTTAATCCAGAAGGGGTTCATGTCCATGATACTTGTATTAGTCGTACCTTTTTGGAAAAAATGAATTTAAAATATAGGAATGTTTATTGTCACGAAGATGATATTGTAAGTGGTACATTACAATTATTTGGAAATTATACTCGTTTAAATAAACCTTATAGTGTATATAGTAGAGATAATGATTATACCGCAAATAAAACCTACAGTGATATTGAGTTATTAATTAGTTCAATTTTAAGCTATTACTATACTTTAAAACAGGCAAAAGTTTTAATTCAACAGCATCAAGTTGATGAATCTTGCTTAAAAATGTTAATTTATGACTTATTTGATTGGGATAAAATATTTAATAATTATGATATTAAACAAGTTGAATTTTTGAAAAAAATTATTGTTTTTTATTATGCCGTTCTAATTAAAGTTAGTGAATTATTTCCAACCTTCATTCCAACTGATTCATATTGGGCCAAATAGATTCAAGAAAACAGTTATTTTTTTAAGATTAATGATAAAACTGTGTTCTTCTCGAAAGAAGATATATTAAATTATTTTTCTAATTTTTTAAATGATTTTTCCGAAAAGAAAAAAGTGTTTTATGCTATTTAGCAAGAGTTGAAGGAGGTTGAATATGAATTATAAATATTCGATTTATGTAAATGATCGCAATACTACTCCCTTCATTTTAGAAGGAGAAAAATTAAATTTTAAAAGCTATATTCATACTGATCAAACCAGTAGAAATAGTTAGGTATTAAGTAACTTTGCTCTTTCAATAGTTTCTGACAGCCCTTCATATCCAGAGACTAGAAGACAAATGAAGAATATTGTTACTCAACTAAAACCTTTATTTAGTCCTGAACAGAATAAAGAAGTGCATTTGATTGTAGATTTTTATTCATAGACCTATAAACAGGATATAAATATTGAAGAATTTGATGCTATTGCGATGATTTATGATAATGGTATCCAAGAAAATCCAGATAGTCCAACTGGTAGTGATACTCTATTATCTGAAATTAACTTTACTATACTTTAAGAAAGTGAGGGACAATTATGGCATTATCATCTGGAAATAAAGCTAGCTGGGATGATTTATTAAGCATTTACGCTACTTTAAAAACCACAAGAACAAAGTGGGGTTTCTCTGAGCCTTCTAATCCTACCGATGGGGTTGGTTCTAACGTAAAAACCGCTAATATTACAACTCTTAATAATTTGGTAACAGAAATGAGATCTAATTCATTCTTAGCCAATGTTGCCACTGGTATTACTGTTCCTTCTGCTGGAACTGCGATCAAAGCAAGTTTTTTAACCGATTTAAATAATATGATTACCAATATTAATAATACAAATGGTGCAAACTTTAGCTTTGGTACTAATACTTCCAATAATGGATTTGGTAGTAACGGTAACTTTGTATACTTTGGCACTAATTTCAGTTTTGGTACTAATACTGGTAACTTCGGTTTTGGTAGTAACGGTAACTTTGTATACTTTGGCACTAACTTCAGTTTTGGTACTAACACTTCTAACAATGGATTTGGTACTAATACTTCTAACAATGGATTTGGTACTAATACTTCCAATAATGGTTTTGGTACTAATACTTCTAATAATGGATTTAGTTCAAGATCTGATTATGTTGGATTTTTCTCTTGGAGAGGAACTTCTTTCTCTTCTAATTATACCAACCACTCTCATGTAAATAATACTTAATTAAATAGCAAGGAGAAGAAGGAGTATGATTGAAAAAAAATTAGACATTTTCGCTATTAGTTTATGTTGTACTGCAGCATGCAATTTAAATTGTGATTATTGTTACATTAATGCTAGTAAAAAGAACAAAGAAAATGCTCATGTTTTACAGCAAAATAATGTTAAAGCATTACAAGATGGAACTTATTTAGAAAATGTTAAAAAAGTTTTTGATAAGTTATCAAAAACTAAATATGAAGAAGTAAAAAAATTAAGCATTTGGGGAATGGAGCCAACGCTATCGCTTCCTTATTTTGTTGAGCATATTGACGATTGGTTTGCAACTTTCCCAAATATTGAAGAAATTGAATATTCTACAAACGGCATGGCGGGGGTCGACTCCATTATCGATTTTGCTAAGGCAGTTGATCGTATCGTAGATCATAAAATTATTTATCGTACTCAATTTTCTTATGATGGAATTGAAAGCACAAATAATATTCGCCATGCCGATTCTGAAACAATTCGAAAAAATATTTTTAAGTATCTAGACTATTTAAATGAGCATGGCCCATTTAAAAATATGGAAATTGAATTGTATTTGCATGGCGTTTTAAGCTTTGAAATGATTTACAGACTAAATACGCCTGAAAAAATTTATAATTACTTTAAAGAATTAGATGATTATGCTTTTTCTTTAATTGATTATAATAAATGTCCTTCTGTTAGATTGCTTCCACGAGTTTCTGTGAATCTTGAAGCACCTTATGACGCTAGTGTATCAGATGGAATTGCTTTAGCAAATTTCATTCGTAGTAGCTATGGTGTTAATTGGCAAGGTCTTCGTGTAAATGACCCTGAAACTTATGCTATGGATATTATTGGAGTAATTTCAGTAGTATTTGATCATTTAAGAATTGGCAATTATGCAGATTATAAACAAGTGCTATGGGATGCTTTTAATATTAAAGATGATACTCCTATGCCTATGAAAATTGCTAACTTCTGTGGAAATAATCGAACAGAATTAAAAATTATGTGGGATGGCACATTGATCAATTGCCAGAACCATATGTTTGAGACGAATCCAGAAGATATTCCAAATGACGGAACGTTAATTAATCAAATTAAAATTGCAAAAGCAAAAACTGAATATTTTTTAAATCCGTTAACTGCAACAGATGCACAGATTAATAAAACAATTTGGTTATTTGATGTTTGTAATAGAGAAGGATTTTTATTTACTTACAATAATTTGGTTAATATGATGTATATCTTGGCAAAAAGCCATTAGATTGATGCATCTTATCGAATTGATCACGAGAAACTGTTACGTCATGCATTTTTACTTGCAGGGGTTTACAGTTGTTCTTATAACAATATTGTTAAAACTGGCAATACTATATTAAGATCAACTGGATATATTAGAACTTATTGCAATGGAGCTCTTGATTTAATTGAAAAATATTTAAATGAAAAAATGATTGAAGATAAGGACTTTAAAGAAGCCCGTGAAAACGGAGATTATTTATTTGATGATAGATTAGAAAGAGAGGCTCAAAGAAGATGCGATTAAATATTGGAAATACTTATAAAGATAATGAAAGAAATCTTATGATTGATTTCTTAGATACTTATGCTTTGCCAGGATTTAAAAACGGTAATGAGACTTGGGATATTGGCGAAATGGTTGAGATTATTTTAAACCCAGGTTGCGATCAACAATGTGAATACTGTTACATGTACCGCCATGGAAAAGAATTATATCCAATGGAAAGACGTGTAAAGTCTAAAGAGGAATATATTACAAATTTAAAAGTGCTTTTAAAAACTTTTGAAGAAAAAAAGATTCATATTACTCGTTGGGAGATTTTTGGTGGAGACTTGTTCCACAATGGAGTCTTTTTTGATATTTTAGAAGTATTCCATGAATATTATACACGCCTCTTCCCAGAATTGGAATATTTGGTACCTGAGTATAATAACATGTTGTCAGAAATTATTGTACCGAACAATCTCTCTTATCTACAGAATGATGAAGTTTATAATAAAATTTTATATTTTTATGATAGATTGAAAACAGATTGTAAAGTTACTATCGGATTTTCTTATTCTACTGATGGTAAGTATTGTGTTAACACCAGAGAGAAAAAAGAAATTGACGATGCTTGGTGGGATAGACAATTTGAACGCTGTGCGGTTTTAAAGACAGGCTACCATCCAATGATTGCTCCTGATAACATTCAGCATTGGATTAAAAATTATGATTGGTGGATTGAAATGTACAAGAAACATCATCTTGATGTTGAAGGTAATTTTCAGCCCGCTATGTTAGAAGTTCGCAATGATGGATGGACAGATGAAAAAATTGAACAATATTTACATTTTTTAAAGCATTTATTTGTGCGTCGTTTTGAAATGCTTGATAATGATGTGGAAAAATTTGCATATCATTACTTTGTTGGCGATGATAAACGACTTGGAATTCCTCCAAGAGCAAATATGGATCCTATTATGATTTATCCAGATGCAAATGCTTATAAGTTAGAAAGAGCAACTTGCTCTGTCCAAGACACTATTCATTTTGATTTGGCTGATTTGTCCATTGTGCCATGTCATCGAACTGCTTATGAAATGTTTAGAGCTGGAAAATGTATTGTTGAAGATGGCGTAATTGTTGATTTTGAGCCACACAATGTATCTACATATTTAGCTGTTCACACCCATAGTATTCATTATACTCCTGGTTGTATTAAATGTGTTCATAATGATGCTTGTAGTAAAGGTTGCTATGGCGCTCAATATGAATACAGTAGCGAACTTTTCTTGCCTATTCCATCTGTATGTAATTTATTTAAAGCAAAACATAATTTTATCCTTCAAGTTTTAAATGAAACTGGAGTGTTACAAAAAGCTTTTGATTGCGGATATATTCCTTCTGATCAGAAAGAATATTATTTAAGACTTAGTAAAACATTGGGGTATAAATTGCATGAATAAAGAAAATATGTCTACGTTAAATGAAGGACAAATCGAAGTATTAGATTATTTGTCCACTAATTTTAATATTTATAATTTAATGGATATTAAAAATTTGTTTGAAATCATTAGAAGTAATTTTTATTTAAGCGAAAATCCTTCGCAAGAAGTTACTTTGAAAACATTCGCGATTTTAGATAAAGCAATTGCCGAGATTAATGCAGCTGAAAAGAAAAATATTGAACGAGAAAGCGGAAGCGTATTAAATGAAGCTTTTGAAAGCGATGAGGCTTTTAGTGAATATTTTTACAATAAACTATGTTCAGTAAGATTGCGTGATGGTAAGCCTTTTTTATTAATTAATGCTCCTGAAGGTTTTGGTTTAAATAGAGGTTGTAATTGATATGAAATTATGTTTTTCTCTTCCTAATTTTTATAATTTTTTTAAGATTAACGAAGTTTTAATTCGTATGAGTAATATAAACCCAGATATTTTTAAAACAAATCTGTGTTTTGAATCAGCTCACGGCTCTTATCCTTATTGCTATTGGAATGGAAATTCCAATAGCAATAAAGGCCCTGGTGTTCTATATCATAACTTCGTTGATTGCGGTTTAAAATCTGCGTTGCCTTTAAGACTTAGTATGAGCAACTTAAATCTTCTTGATGAAGATTTTTCTAATGTAATGGCAAATATTATCTTAAAGGAAACTATGAGTGGATCTGCTTATGTGGAAGTAGCTAATTTATCTTTGTATGAATATATTGCTGCCAATTATCCATATTATAGATTTGTTTTATCAAAAGACGCTGATTTTGCTCATCCTTACTCTCAAGAAATTTTAAATGGGTTTTTAGAAAATGATGGTTTTAATATTGTTGAATTACCTATGAGATTAAATCATGATATCGACTTTATTAAAGGCCTTTCTAATAGAAATAAATTAGAAATTCAAATTAATTCCAAGTGTCCTTTAACTTGTGATCATTTAAAGGAATGCCATTTAGCTACACAAACTAATCAATTTAATTATTCTGAGTATAATGTTTATACCATTTGTGAAAAGAGTATAAATCATTTGATGGATGATGTAATTTCTATTGAAGAAATTCTTACAACTTATGCACCTTTAGGTATTAAATATTATAAATTAGATATGTTTGAAAATGATAAAAAGTATATTGATTTTATTAGAAATTATTTTATTAAGCCTGAATGTGTAGCAATTTTTAATGACATTTTAGCAAAGGAAGGTATTCTATGATTAAGTTTGCAATTCCTGGATTATATGAACATCATCATTTAAATTTTAGATTACTAGATCTCATGAAGGCCCATCCCGAATATTTTTATGAAGATGTGGAAGTTGAAGCAGCCTATGGTAATTTTCAATTTTGCATTTGGGATGGAGGTCGTATTTTCCCAGGCTATAAGCATGCCACAATGGAACAAGTACAGGACATTGTAAATACTTATAATAATAAATATAATGTTGCAGTGCGATTGATTTTTACTAGTAATCAATTAAAGCCAGAACATTATAATGATAGATTTTGTAATATGGTTCTTTCTCAATGTGAGAATGAAAAAAATCAAATTGTATTAGTTGATGACGGATTAAAAGCTCATATTAAAGAAAATTTTCCTAAGTTTAAATATATTTCTTCTACAACTAAATGCTTAACATCTATCAATGATTTTAAAGCTGAATTGGCTAGAGATGATTTTGATGAAGTTTGTTTGGATTATAATTTAAACAAAAATATGAAAATGCTTGATTCTTTAACTCCAGAAGAAAAAACTAAGTGTGAGTTTTTAATCAATGCAATCTGTCCTCCTGGATGCCCCAATAGAAAAGACCATTACCGCTTAAACAGCCTAATGCATCTTTTTTATGGTAAGGAATATAGAGTGCCTGCTTGTCCAATTATTGGAAATACTGTGGATCCTAAAACTATGAATTATCATAATAATTTAACTCCTGAAGAAATTATTAATGTATATGCTCCAAAAGGATTCCAGCATTTTAAGCTTGAAGGAAGATCTTTAAGCGATTTGGAAAATGCTTGTAATTATGTTCGCTACATGGTTAAGCCAGAATTCCAATTTTTAGTATTAACTACACTAATTCCTTCTGGGAAGGAGGATTTAAGCCTTGATTATACGCTTTGATTATCAAGAAAGAATTAAACCTTTTGAAATTTATATTGACGCAAAACAAGCGGGCGTATAGATTAATATAAATGTTTTTCCAGTAAAAGAAATTTTTATTAGTCATATTTAGCCTCAAGATGAAACGGGCCTTATGTTTGAAGAGACTGCTCGTAAATTAAAAGGGGCGGTAGAAGTTGCGCCAGTTTCAAAAATATCAATTTTAGATGAACGATCTAGAAGAGTCATTGTTACTTTTGATTCAAATATAAAAGATATTTATTATAGAAGTTTTTTATATCGTAGCGCTGAAGGATTAGTAAATCAAGAGAGTGTAAGTATTAGATTATATACTGGAACTAAGCCAATTTTAGATCCAAATCATGATCTTATTGTATGCTCTCCTGATTGTCCTTATCTTGAAAATAATTTTTGTAAAAATACTTATGAAGATTTAGAAGAAGCGCATGGTTTTCTCCTAGCTACAACGACTTGTTGTTTAGAAAATGATGTTGGATTCCGTCGTTCTCATTTAAGAGAAAGTTATGAAAACGCTTTTCGGAAAGTAAATGGAGGGGTTTTCACTTATGACGATAATCAAGAAGGATGA
>JAEIGA010014075.1_pt1 | contig 12165 bp, 26 predicted proteins | sample 9270691 | NCBI WGS metagenome assembly JAEIGA01 (sample SAMN17057246, study PRJNA624740) | gut metagenome | biome: biome; isolation source: fecal sample | host: Bos grunniens | place: China: Xizang | collected 2019
AAAATCCATTTTAAAAAATGAAGAAAACCGCATTGTTCGTTCGGATTTTTTATGTGTTGAAATTGTGTAGGTTGAATTTATCGGAAAGTATTTGAGATTATCTGCTATAATTTAAAGCATGAGGTTCCAAACGGAAGGGTAGCACAATGAGCATTAACAGCATTGCAAAAAGGTTTGCAGAGACAGTCGAGTATTTGGAAAATGGGCGTTTTAACGGCACTTTCCATTGGCATATTGACACCGATGATAACGGCAACGATTGGGCAATCGTAATGGCTTATATGGATTATGATGGTGATGGTGAGAGATTGTACGCAAAGCTGGCTTGTAAGCCTAGCGACAGCGTTATGTGGTGTGATTATGACGTTGATTGGCTTATGCCTTATGACGAGGATTCTGGCGAGGTATACGATACTGAATTGCCTATAAACTCACCTGATGAAGCAAAGAGAATCGTCAATTGGATGTTCGAATACTACGATGATTTGAAGGAAAAGAACATTATCAAGACTGAATTTTAGGTTTGCACGTAATGGAGGATTGGCTTTTCAATTCTCCATTTTTTTATACGATGCGGAAAATCGTTTTTAAAAACGAACATTTTTCGTTCGATAGAAAAATTCAATATTTAAAAACGAAAATGATTGAATTTCAAAGTATGGAGAGATTGTGAATATGCAATCTCTCATAATTTTATAAACGAAGTTTGGTATAATTAGTGCATCAGGAAAGTTTCTAACGGAAGGAATAACGATGAAGAAGATTAACACTCAACTTGGCATCATCGAGATTTCTAAGACTAATGATAAGGTTAGTTATAAGTATGGAAAGCGTTGGTATTCTAGGACTGCATGGACTGATAATAATGGGGGCATTTGGGTAAAGTTTTGCAATCAGTTCAATCTGCTTAGGAAAGTTAATCGCGGATATTACGAGCGATATGAAATGTGGATTACTGACCCTTGTGGAAACTAATCTACACAATCCATTAAAGAATGAAGGAAAGTTATGAGCATTACAACGCCTGTTTACGTTTTGCCAAATGAAGTAAAGCGGAAGGTTCTATTGGACTGTTACAACGCATTAATAGGACGCGGAAAGTCTCACGACGAAGCGAAATACGAAGTTAGCCATTGCATAGTGGTAAGCAGGTTGTGTGACTTGGAAAATTTAGTTGACGTGTTCAAATATAACTTGTGAAGATTGTGTGAATTGGAAAATATCGTGGTATAATATACTTGCAGAAGGAAACAAACGAAAGGAACTGCCATGAGCAAGAAGATTTTGTTTATCGAGGGTCGTAGGGAAGGTTACGCAATCGACCAGATTAGCAATACTTTTACGGTAGGCGAAATGATTGAGGCTCTTAGCCACCTTGATGAAGATACGGAAATTTACCTTGACAATGACAACGGCTATACTTATGGTTCAATCACTGATTGGAGCATGAACGTAAAGTGCCGCGTTGTATGCCCTGAATGCGGCGAGGAATTTATCTGGGGTGAAGATGGTGACGAAAACGGTGAGTTCGAGTGCTATTGCGGAGAAAATCTTTATCATTTAATTGAGTTGTAGTTGGATTTTCGAGGGTTAGGAAACTAACCCTCTTTTTTTATGCCTTGAAATCATAGATCGGCACGTTTTTAAAAACGGAATTAATTTCAAAAAAAGATCAATATTTAAAAACGAGAAAAAACAACGTGAACTTTTTTGTAGAAGATTAGATAACGGAGCTGGAATTATCCCGCTCTGTTGTTTTTCAATATCGAATTTTTTACTTGGATAAAAATTGCATTTTTAAAAACACTTGTAATTTATCGCCTGAAATTATCGGAAAATTTTTCATACAACTACTTGCCAACTACTTGTGATTATGATAATATATACTTGTCAGTAAGACACAACGCTGATTAACAAACCAAACGGAAGGAAAAGACCATGATTGACAACGAGAAGGCAATCAAACTTAACGGCTATGACGAGCGTAGGGCGGAAATCGTTTCTCGACTTTGTGATTACAATGACAAAGACCTGTTCAGCATTTGCCACGATGCGTTCTGCTATGATGGAAGCTTTGACTTCTGCGATGCTTTTAACGCGGAAGATATTGATGATTTTCTGTGCAGCATGACCCCTTATGATATTATGTGCCGCATTGTTTTCGGCAATGTTGAGAACGTAAACGACATGCTGCGTTTTGATGCGTATGGAAACCTCGAAAGCGTAACCGAGTGGGATTTGCATGACGAGGCAAGGGATAATATTGAGGAAATTGCAGATTGGCTAATGGATAATTACAGCAATACCAGCAGCCTTTACAGTGATGATGATGAACTGTTTGAGACTTGGGAAGATATTGACAACGGATATTATGATGATGAAGATGAAGATGAAGAGTAATCATTAAAGCGGGATTTATTCCCGCTTTTTTTATTTTCAATGATGCGTTTGAATATGATGTGTTTTTAAAAATCAAATAAAACTAACACGCCTTTTAAAAAAACAATATTTAAAAACGAGGAAAATTTTAAATGTGTGGATTATGTGAGACTGATTGAACTGTATATAATGAAGTAGTAAAATATAATCGCTAGGAAGGATTCGATTGAGGGGAAATTCTTATGCGTACCGAAACCATTACTTATAACATTTATACTTATGATGAACTGTCTGATAGCGCAAAGCAAAATGTTAAGGACTGGTATCTTAACGACCCCGACCGCGTGTATATGTTTCAAGATGATATTATGGAAAATATTGAATCATTGTTTGGCAAGGGTCACAATATGAAAGTTCAATTTAGCCTTGCATATTGTCAGGGTGACGGACTGAACATTTACGGCTCTGTTTCTGCTGATGAAATTGTAAACTTTCTTAAAAATAATAAGTGGTTCGAAAATCCGCTGAATGACGAGGAAATGGAAATTATCCTTTTCTATGGTGATGATACAAACGGAATCGAACTGCCGAATAACAGATATTCTTACTTTTGCATGGCAGAATATATCGACTTCGTAGACGAGTGGGCAGACCAACTTGAATACTACGAGGTAAAGAACATTGACATTGAACTTATCAAAAAGTTCAATGATGTTGTAGTCGATATTTTCAAGAAACTTTGCAAGATGTATGAGAAATGGGGATATGAATACTTTTACGAGATTAGCGAGGAAGAATTGCGGGATATGTGCGAAGCTAATGAGTGGGAGTTTTACGAGAACGGAACTATTTATTAATCATGTTAATGGGGATAAAGATTTATCCCCATTTTTTTATTTTGCAAAATATATCTCGTTTTTAAAAATGGAATTTTTTCTATCTGCTTTGCGGAAAAATCCAATATTTAAAAATGGCGGAAAAAATCTATGCGATTAACTACTTGACAAATACATGTTGCAATGATAATATAAAGATGTGGAAAAACACAATGCAAATGGAGGGATATACTATGGATGTTCTGGTATTGAGCAACGGAAAATTCGAAGTAAAAAGCATTTCTAATGAACTTGAAGCATTGCATGAAATTGTTGGAGGATATATTGAAATCCCGCATTTAAGCGATACTTTTTATGAGAACGGTATTGATATTATCATCAACGAAGAAGGAAAATTTATTGATGGTATGCAAAAAGAAATTGCCGTTGTCGATAAATCATCTAACGTGGTTCTCGATGTTATCTTCGGAAATTGCATTTTCGCAGGTCATAACGAAGATGGAGAGACTATCGGGCTGACGGAAAATCAAATGCGAACAGTTCAAAACATGCTGTCAGACGTTGGTTTCCTCGGAGATAACACGCCTGTAAGGGTGCTTTACATTTAATGACTGAGCGGCTTGGAAAAATTCAAGCCGCTTTAAATGCCCAGACGGAAGGAAGGCTAATGGCAAAGGTTAATTATGAAGATATGGCAAAGGAAATCTACGAGTGGTGTAAGGCTCGTGAACTTTGGTATGATTGCTGCATTTACTTTAACTTTAAAGCTTGGGCATCTTGGAGCGAGTGGAGTGGTGAGTACGGTAAGAAAATTGCCGATGGCCTGTACGAGTACGAGAAGAAGCTTTGTACGGATTATTTTGAGTATGGCAACCCTCATACTTTGAGTATGTCGTTCGAAGGAAATCTGTACAGAGTATTCAACTACTATTGGGAAAATGCGCTTTATAGCAAGTGGCATGACGAGTTCTATAACTTGATTGGAAAATATGGTTGCTATTTCGAACTTGGTCACGCTTGGAATTTAACCGTCGTGGAAAATTAATAGGTTGGCGGGGATAAATTTTATCCCCGCTTTTTTTATTTTAAAACAAAACTCCTGTTTTTAAAAACGGAAAAATTATCTTTCATCTTGAAGGAAAAATCTCATTTTTAAAAACGAGAAAATCTTTATCGATCTTCGTTTTTATTAATTGGATTTTTTATATATGTGGACTTTATGGAGAGTATAGACAATTAATATATATTTGATATTATAAGCACATGGAAATTTTAACTGTCCATTAATGGAAGGAATAATCATGGAAAATTTCTATGGTGAACTTGCAAAAGAGAAAGCAAAGCGAAATTTTGATATGGTATTTGACGTTATCGAAAATAAGGCGTGGGCAATTGTTATTTCGTCAACTAAGAAGGAGCGCGAATTAAACTTTGATAAGCTGTCAGAGATTTTAAACGCGCTTCATGATGATATTGACAGCATGATTGACGATTTGTACTAATTAAACAAAAGCGCAGAGGGGAAAGAACAATGCTGATGAACGAACTTTGGAAGAATGTAAACGATAATTACGCAGACCTTTTCTTTAATCTTTGGAGTAGATGGCAAGACGAGAAAGAGTATGAGGATATTCGGGATTATCTCGCTGTAATTCAGAAATATATCCCAGAAGCATATAAGATTACCAAACGACCGTTTGGCGTTTATTGCAAATGTGATGATGGAAACATTCACATTCAAGTCAAGCGAAGCGGAAATTATTTAAAGATGTTTGGCAAGATGGAGAAAAAGAATTAATAGAAACATTTAAGCGGGTGGAATTTTCACCCGCTTTTTTGTGTCTGTTTGTAAATTTCTGTTTTTAAAAATTAAATATTTTTTTGCATAAGCGTGGAAAATTATCATTTTTTAAAACAGAAATATCATTGTATGATAGCATGGAAAAATTGAATATTTAAAAACAGTTTGTTTATAGCTTGCAATCTGATTTGTGGAGAAAATATGAATATCTGCACAACTGGAAAACTTTTTGATATACTAAACGTGTCAAAAGGAACGCTTGAAAGCGTGATTTCAAATGGAAGGAAAGAACATGAAACAGTACACAGCTTGGTATACCATTGAGAATATAATCCATGTTGCTTTTGAAGCAGAGAACGATGAAGAAGCGTGGCGTATCGCATCTGAAATGGCTGAAAACGGAAGTGTTATCGAAGAGTTCGGCTATGAAATGCACGACCTTATTTTCAATCTCGATGCAGTAGAAGAAGAATAACACCCATTAAAAGCACCATTTCAAGCGGAAGGAATGCGCATGAAAACTTACGAACAGGCACTTGGAATGATTGTTCATATGCTGCAATGTGCAGAAAGAAGCTGCAATGATTCTATGCGAGAATACTACGATGATAAGGCGTGGGGTATGAGCGAGATTGTTGCTTATATTTACAGCGATGGAGAAAGCAATGTATTTACAAACAAAGTCTATCGTGAAGCCGTTGCTTTGCTTAAAGATAATTAAAAGTTCTGTTTTTAAAGATCGAATTTTTTCGATCTTTTTTGTTTGCTTCGTTTTTAAAAACAGGATTTTTATTCAATGTTTTTATTTGTGCAGAATTTATGGATTGGAAAATACTCATATAGAAAATCAAATATATATGTATAATTATCAATGTTAGTATTGGAGGGTAAGAAGCAAAGAAAGATTAAACAAAATTCTTACCCAAATCGAGAATGCTTTGACGCAAAAAGAGAACGGAAACTCCCCTAATTCCGTTCTCTTTTTGTTTGTGGAGAAGTTGTGAATTTGGAATTTCTAGCTATCTAAAACTTAAAATTTGGTATTATATACCTGTCAGAAAAAACTCCTATCGAGAGGAAAGAAAGATGAAGTTTTACATTGAAGCCGCTGGTGGGGCAGAAGGCAAGACTAGTGAGATTGAGATTTGTCAGCCTTATGATTTTATTCTTAACGTTGAGGATAAGAGATATAGGTTTAACTTTGACAAAGATGGAAACATTGAGATTCTTCTTATTAACGGAGTTGATGCGAAGATTACGAGCAGGAATGGTTATCCTGCTATCAAGTTGACGCATTAAAAACATGGTTTCATTGGACGGAAGGAAAGACCATGAACATTTCTGAACTGTGCTATGAACTTTACAAGGTTGAGTGGGAGAGCCGTAATGTTACCAGCGCAACGAAAGCCGATAACATTAAGAGCTATTATGAAAACACCGAACCAGAAGATAGAGACGATTATACATACGAGGATTATCTTTTGGAGCAGGGATATGACGGAATGTTCTATGCCTGTTATGAGGAGTTCTTAGAGACAGAATATCTCGATAAGGGTTATATCGAATGGTTGCTTGACAACGATGATTTGCTGAACGAATACATCGAAGATACAACCAATTAAAAACGCAGTTTCAAAGTGTGGAGAATATGTAAAGATACATATTCTCCCATTTTAATTAACAAAGTTGTGTTAATATATATCCAACGGAAAGTTCCTAGCGAGAGGGGAAAAACATGGACAAGAAACTTTTTAAGCAGATGTTCCTCGAATATTGCATGGACGAATTTGACGCTGGTAACTGCAAGCCTGATGATTGCGAGTTCTGCATTGTTGAGAAGGCATACAAAAGAATCTTCAATGACACTTCTTACTTGATTGCAGCCATTGATGAAGCCTTGGAGCAGTACGATAATGACAACATTGATATTGTTGTCGATGATGAATTTGGCTGTATTGACCTTATGTATCATTCTGACAACAACTCGTTCTGCATCAAGAGAAATGTTTGTAGTCTTGACGAGTGCGGAGAAGATGATATTGAATACTTCGCAAACCTTTACAATATCGGATATGTTCTGTAACCCATTAAAAACGCGATTTCAAAGGAGTAGTTTATCTGCTCCTTTTTTTTTGTTTTTAGAAACTAAAAAATTTTACTGTATATATTACGTTTTTAAAAACGTATTAAAATTAATGCTGTTTTTAAAAATAAAATTTTTTAACATATGGAGAAGTTGTGCAGATAATAAATCTCACACACAAATTCATTTTAATTTGATATTATGTATTCAACGGAAAACCTTAGTGAGAGGAAAGCTGATGCACAAGAACGAATGGCTTGAGTTGGTAGAGCAAGCAGAGTTGGCTCGTCATGCTGTAAGTCGTGGTGACGCACAGAGCATTGTTGATGAAGTTCTCAACCTTATCAACCTGCTTTACTGCAAAGCAGAGGAGGAAGCAGAGCAGGGCGGCTGGTACAGCGAACTTGAACAGTACATCGACACTATGACATTTGCGGATTAAATCATGAAGAGAACTAAATTGAAGGAGAAACATCATGCACGTTACTGAACTTAACAATGATGAAATGTACCAGCTTAAAGATTCTCTGTACTGTGATTTCTATTATAATCAAGATGATTTGCTGCAAGAATTGACGGATAAGCAGCGCAAACATATTGAAGACGCTGAATTTCCCGATGATATTTCAGACGAGATTATTTACGATATTTACGGCGGATATATCTTTAGCAAAGATGATTTCTGGTGCAACATTTTTTAATACAAAACATTTAAGGGCAAAGATTTTTCTTTGCCCTGTTTTTTATTCGAAAAATTTAGTTTTTAAAAACGAAATAAAGATAAAATAGGTTTTTAAAAACCGTAAAACAGGAAAAAATTTTCTAAAAAACTTTCGATATGTAGTTGACATGATGATGAAATGGGTGTATTATTACAAACATAAGATAACTGATAAAGTTATATGCCTAACCAAACGAGAGGATTGATTAAAATGCGTAGGAAATATCTGCTTGGAGCAACCGAAGATAACGAAATTGTTTTTGGAGAGTTTGGAATTACAACTCGAAATGGTTATCCAGAGTTTACAGCCAGCTTTAACACTGTTAGACCCTTCAATGCCACTGATTTTGATTTGGTGGATTATTATGAGGATTGGATTGAAGGTATGGACAGAGACTATCTTTATGATATGTGCGTTGATTTTGACTGTCCTCCGTCTGAACTTGCTGAGAACCTAGCAGACGAGTGCTATGATGTTCGTGATGCACTTGATTGCAGTCTTTATCCTGAAATGTACGATGTTGATGGTGACGATTGGTGCTTTGAATCTTCTGGTTGCGGTCAACACGACACGCGAAATTGGATGGAAGAAATCATTAATCCTACTGCTTACAACCTTATCCATGAGTTGTGGGATAACCACCATCTGAATCAGGTAGACGAATCCGTTGTCAATCAGGTTGAAAAGCTGTACGTTATGCTTGACGAGATTGACGAAGAAGAATGGATTGTTGATTATATCAAGCGTACTATGATTTAGTATGCTGCCATCATAGAAAACGGTGGCAACCACCTTCCTTTCTCTTTCCTTTCTGACAACTCCATAAGCCGCCGTTTTTACAGGTGCTAGTTTTATCTAGCACCTGTTTTTTTATTGTAATAAAAATTTTATATGTTTTTAAAAATTAAAATTTATTAATAACACAAAGTAAAAAATTTAATATTTAAAAACAGAGTTAAAAATAATTTAAAAATGTAGTTGACATATAGTTGGAAACATTGTATAATATAGGTGCAAAGAAGATATGGAATAAAGTAAAGGGTGATTAAAATATGCATTACGAAATTAATGTTTCGTTAAATGGCAAGCATTTCTTTGCAACTGCTGAACGTAGCATTAGGGATATACATAAGCTGAAACAAGTATATCATACGTTCAAAAAGAACTTCCCTGAAACGGAAGGTTTTTCAATTTCTATTACAAAATACGAAACTGCTGGTAAAAGCGTTGATAAAAGCGAATTGGAGTGATGCTTTATGTTGTATGTAGCTTATGGAAGCAATATGAATCTTGACCAGATGGCTTATCGTTGTCCTGATTCCGTTGTTATTGGCACTGGAAAGTTGTATGGATGGAAGCTTGTTTTTAATTGTCATGCTGACATTATTGAGACTGGCGATATGAACGATGTACTTCCTGTTGTAATTTGGGATATTGCAGATCAGGATTGGGATTATCTTGATAGGTATGAGGGGTATCCGTCTTATTATATCAGGCGTGGTGTTGAGGTGGAGTTCGATGATGGCGGTTGCGATATTGCCATTGTGTATATTATGGCTGATAATCGCAAGGGTATTTGTCCTCCGTCTAAAACTTATTTTGACGGCATTGTACGCGGTTGCATTGAGAATGGAATTGATGTAGAATACCTGTATGATGCAGCAGAGCATTCTCTTAGAAATGAAACCAAATACAATCAGTATAATACAAGGTGGTAAGCTTATGAACAATTCTAGGGTTAGAGATAGAGAGCCTTATATGAACTTCGTATGTCCTTATTGTTTTAATACGCTAGACGAGTGTATTTGCGAATGTCATCTTCCGCATTACCTTATATGGATTGACAGCGGCATTCAGGAGCATATTAGAACGCTTAATCAGAAAGGGTATAGAACGAAGGAAAGTTGCGAAAGTCATAATAAGCATATGAATATGTATATCTCCTTTGTCTATGATTATGGCTTTGGCGATACATTGCCAATGCCTAATGGGTTTAGATTAAAAAGAGACAACACTATATCTTTGACCTATAATAAAAATATGACCGATGATGAATTTGAGGTTCAAAAGCAACAGCATTTATATTCTCTTTTGGAATGGTGTAAAAGCCTACCTAAATTCAATGATAATTAATGCGGGAAAATTTTCCCGCATTTTTTATTTGCATTAAAAAATATCATTTTTAAAAACGGATTTTTAATATTAAATGTGTTGACTTTGTGAAGATCGTATTTCTCATAATTATTATTTTTTCAATATGATAATATATACCTGTCAGAAATATTCGGATGGAAGGAAAGAATATGACTTACGCAAATACCATCGAAACTTCGACCGCCATGCTCGACTATTTTGTATATCATGGTACTTATGAGACTTATCTTGGTGAGTACCTTGGTGTGGTAGCGCCTGACGAGTACGAAGCTGCCGAAATGGAAATTGGCAACCTCGCATTGGAGATTATCGCAGAAGCATTGTGGTATGTTTTCCCGCATGAGGTACGTGATGATTTCGAGTTTACTTATAAGCGCACCTATCACCCTCGTTATTACAACTTTGAGACTGATAATGTTATCTTCGACTTCTCTTATTCTGACGAGTTGAAGGATTGGATGTTCGGATATGTAAGTGAAAATAAAGACGAGTTCGAGAAGTTCCTGAAAAAGCATTTCACTTCTCGTGATGGTTTCATTTCTCATACACCGAATAATTGGACTGATTGGTTCGAAGGTTGGAATGATACTTACTGGCGCTCCGTTTCAGTCGTGCTTATGTTTATCATCTGGCAGGAGATTCAGACGCATGAGCAGGAATCGTATGAGTACGACTTTAATGATAAGGCACGTACCATTATCGAGGAGAATTATGTAGCATACGATTATGCAGAGAAATTCGAGAACGGCTGGACTGGTGTTTGCATTGGCGATTACGATGGAGACAGTGGTACAATTTATACCGCTTATCTTCTCGATGCAGACGGAAACATTGTTGCAACTGCTACGGAAGAAGATGCTTACGATGATTATTTCAAAATGAGCGCGTATGCAGCTTGGGAGTATGGCGATTTGAAGTTTGAAGTTACTAAGGATAGGATTGAGAACCGTTGGAATACAACTCGTTGCGAAGTACCTAAAGTTAATGTTGTATAAATTTAAGCGGCAAGGATTTTTCTTGCCGCTTTTTTATTTTCATTTAAAAAACAGCATTTTTAAAAACACAAAAACAAATATATCGTTTTTAAAAACAAGGTTTAATTTGCAAATAGTCATAAAAATAGCTATTTGACAACTACATGAATATGTGATACAATATACATAATAATGGAGGGATTTTAAATGAAGGATATTAAACTTGTAAATTGTACCAACTACTTTAATGAGATAGGCTGTCAAAGGCTATGTGATGCCCTAGAAAGCGGTGTGGCAATTAGGATTCATATAGATTGCATAGGACATTCTGCTACTATTCGTGAATCGTCAATATATGTTGACTGGCTTAAAGAAACGTATGGAGAGCGTCTTGTGTGCGATATTAACGAACATGGTTTAATATATTATTATTTAAAATAAAATTTAAGGGTGATTGATATGAGATATATTGACAAACCAGAATGTAATTTTATTGGAGAAGATGGCAATATTTTTAATTTACTTTCAATTGCGAGTAAAACTTTAAAAAACAATGGATTTAAAAACGAGCCAAAAGAAATGCAAGAACGTGTATTCAAAAGCAATAGTTATGAACAGGCATTGAACATTATTGGAGAATATGTAAGAATACAATGAATAAAATTTAAACGAGGTGAATGTGATATGGCTATTAAACTTTATTTCTATAAAGATGATAATGGCAATATTTGTGAAATGTTTGACCGTGATAACATCACGCACGATGCAGTAATGATAGACTTAGACGGAAAAAGTTTTTGGCAGGTAAAGATTTTGCCGAATAAACCTACTGAATGTGCAAAGATTATAGCGCAACGCGAAACGATGGAAGAGGCCATTGAAGTGTTGAAAGAATTATCTGCTGAATCAAGCAAGAGGAATTTTATTTAAAAGGAGTAGATTTTTTGCTCCTTTTATTTGTGCGGATATTGTGAAGATATGTGAATAATAGGTTTGCAATGTGTTTTATGCCGTATAATACAAGTATCAGAAAACAAGTGAAACTTGAATTTCAAACGGAAGGAAAGACCTTATGACTATCAACGACATGATTGATGCTGGCATCTGCATTCAGGGAGAGATTGAGATTCGCACGTGTGACCATCATGATGGCAGCGTTATCGTCATTCATGAAGGTTATGCAGACGAACTCGATGAAAACGAGTGGTACATGGAT
>JAEIGA010014076.1_pt1 | contig 12165 bp, 10 predicted proteins | sample 9270691 | NCBI WGS metagenome assembly JAEIGA01 (sample SAMN17057246, study PRJNA624740) | gut metagenome | biome: biome; isolation source: fecal sample | host: Bos grunniens | place: China: Xizang | collected 2019
AACAGCTTTTCATAGCCGCTCCATGTAACGCCCACAGGCCACAGCAGCATTTTACCGGTGCTCACCATCTGAGGATCACTGATGGAGGCGCTGAGCACGAAAATGATGGGATACAGCGCGATGATGAACATCGCAATCAGAAACAGGGAGTTGAAGAAACCGAAAATTTTATCGGAATATTCGCCGGAAAGCTTACCTCTTCTGCTCTGAAAGAGATTTCCAAGAGAAAATTTATTTTTCATGGTCCTTTATCCTTTCGCTATGCTTTCTGACAGACGGTTTGCCGCGTTCCGTCAGAACAGGCTGGAGCCGGAAACCTTCTTAGAGATCTTGTTGGACACGATCAAAACGATGCAGTTGATCACATTGTTAAAGAGGTTGACCGCGGTGGAGAAACCAAAGTCTGCCTTCTCCAAGCCCACCTTGTAGACGTAAGTAGAAATAACTTCCGACGCGCTGAGGTTGGCAGTATTCTGCAGCAGGTAAACCTTCTCGTAGCCAACGCCCAGGATGGAGCCGCAGCGCAGAATGAACATGATAACAATGGTGGGGATCAGCACAGGGAAATTGACATAGCGGATTCTTTGAATCCGGTTGGCACCGTCGATTTCCGCAGCTTCCAGCAGGTTCTTATCCACGCCGGACAGAGCCGCAATGTAAATAATCGCACTCCAACCAACGGTCTGCCAGATGCCGGAAAGGACGTACACCCACTTGAACATATCAGGCTTTGCCAGGAATGCCACCGGCTCAACACCAATTTTCTGCAGCAAGAAATTGATAACGCCGCTGTCCGGAGACAGGAACACAGTGATCATACCGCACACAACCACAGTGGAAATGAAATGGGGTGCGTAGGAAACGGTCTGGAACAGGCGCTTGCGCTTCTCGGAACGGATCTCATTGGCAGCCAGAGCCAGAATGATGGGAGCCGGGAAACTCAGCAGCAGGGCAAGGACGCTGATGGTCAGGGTGTTTTTCAAAATGATGGGGAACCAATAAGAGCGGAACAGACGAGTAAAATTATCAAATCCTACCCATTCAGAACCCCAGATACCACGCTTCAGACTATAGTCCTGGAAGGCGATGAGAACGCCGCCCATGGGCTTGTACACGAACAGAATCATGTACACAATGGCCGGAATCATCATCAGCCACAACTGCCAATGGAACTGTTTGGGCTTTCTCGGGGTTTTTAAGCGGGGATTCTTTGCATTTTTCACGGTGGCTTCCGTAAGTTGTTTTGCCATAGAACACAGCCTCCTGTGTGTTAGGTTCAGTATCCATCAGCCGCTTATCTGCCGGTTGGGGCAGGCCGCTGGTGTCGCGTGTAACTATGTGCATTTTAACTGATGAGGTAATTTTTGTCAATGTGTTTTTGTGATTTTACACAAATTCTACAGAATGCACAAATTTACGCAAAACCATATGTACCAACAATTTTTTCGCTTGCGCTTTGGGCAGACGAACTATATAATGTAGGAAAGTGTATTATTTACGCGCAAAAATAAAATCGATAGGTTTAGGTTAACAAATGGGTGTTACAAGAGAAGATGTGGCAAAACTGGCCGGAGTGTCCGGAACCACGGTTTCCTACGTTATGAACAATACCAAACGAATCTCCCCCGAAGTCCGTCAACGGGTGTGGGATGCTGCCAAACAGCTGAACTATCACCCCAGTTTGCTGGCCAGAGGTTTGGCAACCAACGAAACGAAGCATATTGCGATTATTGTGGAAAATCTACAAAACCCCTACTATAATGCCATCCACGAAGGCATCCAGATGGTTGCCTCTCAGGAGGGCTATATCGTTTCCGTTCTTTCTGCCCACGAATCCCCTCTGGATACCATGAACATCATGCTCTCCCGTGGCATCGATGGTGTGATCATTGCGTCCTCTTCTGTTAACGAGCTGACTGAATTGCTCAAGCCGAATGTTCCCGTAGTCGCATCTAACGAAGCGCAGACTGTAGCGCTATACCGGGATGCCATCTTCAATATGATGGAAGCATTCCACAAGCTGGGTCACCGCAGAATCGCTTTTTTAAGCGGTCTGCCCTTAGATCTTCACAGGCATTATCGTTATCAGCATTTCTGCGATGCCCTCCGTACCTTTGACATGGAAAATGACCCTGCACTGTTTATCGATGGTAACAACACCACCAATGAACAGAGCGGATACGATGCCGCGGACGCTTTACTTCGCAAAGGTATCCCTTTTACCGGTGTGTTTACCGTCAATGACCGGATGGCTATCGGCGCCATGAAGCGTTTCTGGGAAGCCGGTTTGCGGATCCCGGAGGATATTTCCATTGTGGGCTGTGACGGAATCAGCATCACGGAGTATACGAATCCTCCGCTTTCCACACTCCAGTGCCATGCCAATACGATCGGCATCGTGCTTATGTACCGGCTCTTGGAAAGAATGCACCCTGACAGAACTTTCCCCCAAGCCCATCAACCTCTGCGGGCAGAGTTTATATGGAGAGGAAGTCTGGGTCCCGCCAAAGACAGATAATCGCAACGGAGAATGAGTTTTCTATGGGCAAGCTTTTTGACTCAAACGGTCCGCTCATGCGGGGCCTTACAGAGATTACCAATTTAATTCTGGTAAGTATCCTGTGGTTGGTTTTCTCCATCCCGGTGCTGACCATTGGCCCGGCTACTGCCGCGCTTTACTATGTGACGCAAAAAATGGTGCAGGGAGAACGGCCCGGCATCCTTCGCAGCTTCTGGAAAAGTTTCCGGGAGAACTTGAAACAAGGCGTGATTCTCACCCTGATTTTCGGTGTTGCCGCGGCGGTGATGTATTATGATTACCTGTTTTCTTACATCGTGGCAGAAGATCTGGGCAAGATCCTGCGAATCTTCTTTGCTGTAATGGCGGCTGTCTGGCTGATTCTGGCATGCTATACCTTCCCTCTGCAGGCTCAATTCCAAAACACCATCGGCCGCACGCTGAAAAATGCCTTGCTGCTGAGTCTGGTCCATCTGAGTAAGACAGTGCAGTTGGTGCTGATGCATCTGATCCCTATAGCTGTTTGTCTGGCGCTTCCGGAACTGTTTGCGCGTTTGCTCCCCCTTTGGCTTTTCGGCGCGCCGGGTCTTTTGGCCTATTTCAGCACACTTCGGATGAAAAAGGTTTGGAGCGCCTTGCTGAAGCAGGCAGCGTCCCCGGAAGAATCGGAAGAAGCCTCCACAGTCGAAACCTCCGGTTAAATGCCGGCGGTTCACTTTGGCAAGCCAACCCAAATCGACCGTCAGGAAGGTGAAGATCATGACAACAGGAAGCGACAAGCCTGACAATCTTTTGGAATACACCAAGTATAATCTGCGCACCTATATGCAGCCCATATGGCAGGGGAACATCATATACAATGAGATCGTCATGTTCTTCCCCAACGGAAACACCAGAAAGGTGGACCCTGCCCCGCTGCTTTACAAGCCAAAAAAAGTGCTGTCCGTCCGTTCCTATGATCTGGAAACGGAATACACTGAGGGTATAGACTACACGGTAGAGAACGGATGTATCGCGCTGACGGCGAATTCCCGCATTCGGGCGTGGGCCTATGATGATTTTTATCTCTGCTCCCCCTCGGCCAAACCCGTCGGCGGACTGCCCTGTCTCAGCGTGCCCGGTCGGTACTTTGTGTTCGGCGATGGTGCTCTGTTTGGGAAGTATCAGGTGTGTGTCACCTATACCCATGAGGATGGGTGGAGCGGCCCGATTCCGTCTTATCAAGGGCACAAGCTTCCGGCAACCAGTATGGCGCTGGCCCAAAAGCAAACGCTCAACATAGTGTACTACGGTGACAGCGTTACAGTGGGAAAAGAGGCCAGCGGTCTTCTGAACATCGTTCCCAATATGCCCACATGGGTGGATATGCTGAATGAAAGTCTGGAACAGATGACCGGCGCCAGTATTCTTTCCACCAGAACCGCCAAAGGCGGCCAAACTGCCCAGTGGGGTCTGGCGAACGTAGAGGAAAATGTTAACCGGTATCACCCGGATTTGGTAATTTTGGCATTTGGCATGAACGATGGTTCCCGCAAACATCCCCCCAGCACTTTCAAAGCGAACATCGAAAGCATCTTGGGAGCGATCCGAAATAAAAATCCCAACTGCGAATTTTTGTTGGTAGCCACCCATCTGCCCAATCCGGATGAAGGCACCAGGCAGGGCCCTCATGCGGAGTATGTGGTGTGTCTGAACAATATAGCCAACAGCATGAGCGGTGTTGCAGTGGCCAATGTAACAGAGGTTCACCAATACCTGCTGACCAAAAAACGCTACAGTGACATGACCGCCAACAATGTAAACCATCCCAACGATTGGCTCATTCGCGTGCAGGGTCAGGTCCTTGCACAGGCGCTGTTGCAGGAACCGTGGTAGTTTCCTACAGACAGCCATCCGCACTTCCCTCGTGAAAATTTCTATATTTCAAATATAGATAAATATTATTAAAAAAGGTGATTGACATGAAAATGGTAAAAGACAAGAAGCTCGTTGTAGGCGCCGACTTTGCCGGTTATCCCCTGAAGGAGGCCGTTGTAGCCCATCTGAAGGCCAAGGGCTGGGAAATCACCGACCTGGGCGTTCAGGCAGGTGACGACCCTGATGTGAACACCGACCTGATGTTCCACCGCGTTGGTCTGCGCGTTGGTGCTGAGATCGCCGAGGGTAACTTCGAGCGCGCTCTGCTGTTCTGCGGCACCGGTATGGGCATCCATATTGCAGCCAGCAAGTGTCCTCATGTCCATGCAGGTGTGGTTGAGAGTGTTCCCGCCGCGCTGCGCGCCATCACCGGCAACGGTGTAAACGTACTGGCCATGGGCGCTTTCTATGTGGCTCCCCAGATGGGCTGCGACATTGCTGACGCTTATCTGAATGCCGAACTGGGCAGCGGTTATGAGTGGTGGACCAACTTCTATGAATTCCACAAACTGGCCATCGATGAGTTGGAAGCCTTCGACTACGAGGAGTACAAGAAGAACGGCTTCAAGGTAAACAAGCTGGGGGATTACAAGATCGCTTTGGAAACCAAGGAAGACTAAGACTGGATGTCATCCTTGCTGTTAGCCTTCGGCGATATACAAAGGAGAAACAGCTTTGGAAAGGCGATTCCATTCATACATAAGCGCCGATCCCAATGTCAAAGAGATTTCGGACTACAATCCAGTCGGCGGTGACTGGTCACACATGAAAGCCATCACCTATGACGGGGCAAAAATCAGAGGCAAGAAGACCAAGGTTTTTGCCTATGTTGGCTTTCCGAAAGAAGCTTCCGCCGACAAAAAAGTGCCCGCAGTAGTGTTGGTTCACGGTGGAAGCGGCCACGCCTTTGCCCAGTGGGTGAAAATCTGGAACGATCGCGGTTATGCCGCAATCGCCATGGATACCACCGGCTACTTCCCCTCTTACACAGGCAAGGGTAAGGCCGGCAGGCACGGGGAGGATCCCGCCTGGTGGCACTACGGCTTATACGGTCCCTTTTGGGAGGACGGATATGAAAACGCGCCTGACTGTGACAGGATGCAAAAGGTGCCTGAACAGGACATCGACGAGCAGTGGATGTATCACGCTGTGGTTTCCACCATCATGGCCCACAATATTCTTTTGGCCGACAACCGCGTCGATGCCTCTAAGATCGGTATTTGTGGCATCTCCTGGGGCAGCGTAATTGCCAGTATTGCCATTGGCTATGATACCCGTTATGCCTATGCCATCCCGGTTTACGGCAGCGGGTATTTGGAGAAATCCCTGTCTTACTTCAGCGAGTTGTTTGCCCCTGAAAGGGTTCGGGCATTGTGGTCGGCCGCTGACCGTTTCCCCAAGGTGCAGATTCCCACTTTGTGGCTGGCTTGGGTCAATGACAGCAATTTCTCCATAAACGCCAACTCTCTGTCCTATCGAGCGATGACACATCCTTACACCGTCCTGAGTTTGAAGCAAACTTGGCACCACAGCCATCCCTGTGGCTGGGCACCGGAGGAGATCTACCTCTTTGCTAACTCCATCTGCCTAGGAAAGGATCCCATGCTCACCTGCGCCACAGAGCCAAACGGGCGAAACATATCCTTTACCATCCATAGGACTATGGCCACTTCGGTGACCGCCAAGGCCTATTACATTACGGAAGAACTGTCCTACTCCAGGATGGACAGGCAAGCGAAACCAACACCCGATCAAATTGCATGGGAAAGTGTGGTATGCACAGTAGATGGCACCCAAGTAACCGGTATGCTGCCTGCAAATGCTGTAAACTACTATGTGGAAATGACAGTAGAATCGGTGGGCACTTCGTACATAACATCTACTGGGCTTTTGGACGCCCGGGTCTGATACGCACATTCTACCCCAACAAGGCATGAGAAGTAACAAAAGGAATGGTGCATTCTGAATGGTACAACTGATCAGAATATACATGAACAACAACCGGCTGCGCAAGTCGGCGCGCTACCGCATTACGGAAGAAGCACCCCGCTTTTCCTGGGCAGCCCAGGCCACGCATCGCAACGCGGTGCAGCAAGCTTATCGGCTGCAGGTACGCAGTGAAGCCGCACTGCTATGGGACAGCGGCTGGATAGAAACAGCACAGCAGGAGGCTCTCTACAACGGGGAGCCTTTGCCTGTTGAGCAAAAACTGCATGTGCGTATCACCGTGCGGGATGATCTGGGACATGAGAGCGCCCCGTTGGAGGAGCATTTCTATGTCTCCGGCCTGCGGGACACTGCTCTGACCTGGATTGCAGCAGCAGAAGATGTGCCCAACGCGGCAGTGTATTTCCGCAAGGAATTTACGATCTCCGGAGAAATCCAAAGAGCGGTACTGTATGCCTGTGGTCTGGGGTATCATCAGTTGTTTTTGAATGGAAAACCACTGGATGACGCTGTGTTGGACCCTCTCCACTCCGACTACACCAAATCCTGCTATTACACCATGCTGCCGGAGGTAGCCGGTCATCTGCAAAGCGGAGCCAACAGTCTGTGCATCATCTTGGGTGAGGGTTGGCGCCGCAACGAGGAGTTGCTGCAGAAGCGCGGCAAGAACCTCCAAAAATCCCGTTTTATGGGCACACCGCAACTGTCGGCTGTGCTGAAGCTCTATTATGCCGACGGCCGCACTGAGATGCTTGGCACGGATGAATCCTGGCTCTGGTCCCATGGAGCCATCGTCTTTAACCATCTCTTCGATGGTGAGACCTATGATGCCCGTGCTGCTCGTCCCGATTGGAATCGGGCAGAGCCGCTGCGTGGTGGATTCCGGCCGGCAATTGCGGTGGATCCCCCCGGTGGTGTCCCCCGCACAGCCACTTTGGAACCCATTACAGAACAGGAAATCTTCACGCCCCAGTCTATCGTCATGCCGGACGAAGAAACCTGCATCGTGGATTTTGGTGCAAACATAGCCGGCTATTGCCGCATCCGTCTCCCCCGTGGTATGAAAAGCGGTCAGACCATCACGTTGCTGCACGCAGAGCTATTGGACAATGACGGACGGGTATTCACCAAATCCCTTCGCACGGCGAAGAGTACCGACACCTATATCGCGGCAGGAGACGGATCCGACGAAGAATTCTGGCAGCCCCGGTTTACCCACCACGGCTTCCGTTATGTGCAAATTACCGGTTGGCCCTTGCTGACAAGCGAGGATATTGTCGCCATCAGCATCCACTCGGATGTGGAGAATAATAATCTGTTTACCAGTGGCAGTGCGCTGGTAAATAAAATTCAAGAAAACTTAGTGCGTACGGAGAAAGACAATATGATGGGCATTCTCACCGACTGCCCCCAGCGCAACGAGCGCTCCGGCTGGATGAACGATGCCACCGTACGTTTTCAGGAAACACCATATAATTTCGGTATAGGCGCTTTCTTCCCGAAGATCGTACAAGATTTACTGGATGTTCAAAATACAGATGGCTCCATCACTTGTACAGCGCCCTTTGTGTTCGGCACCCGCCCCGCTGACCCTGTATGCTCTGCTTTTCTGGTGGCAGGCATGGAGGCGCTGATGCACACCGGAAACCATGCGCTGATCGCACAAACCTATGAAGCTTTTGCCGCATGGGAGGCATGCCTGAGTACCCGCACCGAGGATCATATCGTCACCTATTCCCACTACGGCGACTGGGCTAGCCCCGACTACGCTTGTCTTGGAGAGGCTGATCCCCATTCCGCGGTAACTCCCGGTGTGTTTTTATCCACCGGCTACTATTATTATAACGCTCTGTTGCTGTCCCGTTTTGCGACTGTTCTGGGCAAAGTAGAGGATCAACAGAGGTATGAAGCGATGGCGGAATCTATCCGACAGGCCATGCTGGCCAAATGGTGGGATGGGGAAACCGGCAAGGTAGCCACCGGTTCCCAAGGTTGCCAAGTTTTCGCCCTGTGGCTGGGCATTTTGCCGGAGAACAAACGGGCAATGGCAGCAAAGCTCCTGCGGGATGATCTGGTTGCCAATGACTATCGCATCACCACCGGCAATCTCACCACCAAATATCTGTTCGAGGTGCTGTGCGACCACGGTTTTGTGGAAGATGCCTGGGCGCTCATCACCCGTGAGGAATACCCTTCCCTGGGATATATGATCCAGAACGAAGCCACTACCATTTGGGAACGCTTTGAACTGCGTATGAACGGCCGCATAAACTCCTACAATCATCCCATGTATGGCGCAGTTGGTTACTGGTTCTACGCTTATTTGGCAGGTATCAAGCCTACAAAGCCCGGCTTCAGCGAGGTCACCATTCGCCCCTATTTCCCACAAAAGCTGCTATCAGCCAACGCTTCCCTCAAAACCGTGCGGGGCGACCTTGCTGTCCGCTGGATCAAGCGGGAGGGCAAGACCTACCTGTATGTCAGCGTACCCTTCGGGGTAACGGCAACCGTACACTTTGCCGGACAGAGCCATACCGTGGGCAGCGGTTTTTGGACCTATGAAACGGAAACCGGCAGAGAAACCGGTTGAGCACGGCACAGTATTCAAAACCAACAGTATAACAAAAGAGGTGATACCTATGAATGAATATCTCATTACATTTGTCCGTCACGGCATCGCGGAAGGAAATCTGAAAAAGCAGCATCTTGGCGTTACCAATTCCCCCCTGGCGCAAATCGGCCGGGAACGGCTGGAAAAACTGGCTCAGGAGGGCGGCTATCCCGAAGTCGAGAGAGTGTATACAAGCCCACTGGATCGCTGCAAGGACACCGCCAAGATTGTGTATCCTCAACACGAGGCCATTGTGGTAGATGATTTTATTGAACGGGATTTCGGCGAATATGAGGCCAAATCCATGGAAGATATGAAGGATAACACTGCCTATTTGGAGTGGGTCAACAGCGGCTTCAAGGGTGCACCGAAGGGTGGCGAATCCTTAGCAGGTTTTGGCCAGCGTTCCGTAGATACCTTCCGCCGTGCGGTGGAAGAGATGATGCGTGACGGTGTGCAGAAAGCAGCGTTTTGTATCCACGGCGGTGTAATTATGGCGATCATGGCATCGCTGCTGCGGCCAGAGCGGGATATGTATGATTATCTGGCCGCCAACGGTATGGGCTTTACGGTGCGAATCACCCCTGAACTGTGGGCTGACGGATATCGAGCGGAGTGTCTGCGTGAGGTTCCCAACGGCAATTCCAAGGCAAAATACCGCTGTCCCGCAAAAGAAGAGCAGTAAGTTCTTTCCGAAGCCAAATAATAATGGCCTGCTGCAAAACCAAAGTTTTGCAGCAGGCCATTTTTGTATGCTTTTGTTTACGGTTCAGGAGAAAGTTCTCTGTATTTTTCAAAATACCGTTTTCCCAATTCTCTGCAGGAGTGAGAGCTAAAATGCAATCCGTCCGGTTTCAGTTCCAAATCATTCACCGACACAATGGCGCTGCACGGTAGCGCCTGCTGCAGCTGATGCAAAAGGCGGTTCATCTTGTCCATATCCCGCATACCTATTTCCGGGTTAATTCTTTCTGATATTTCGCCAAAAACGAAGGGCAGATTTTCCGCATCCAAATCTTTCCGGATAGAACAGACCATATTCAGAAACAGCCGTCTGTACTCCTCCTCGTGATAATCGCGGCAATCACTTTCCCCCTGATGCCAGATGATTCCGCCAAACCGGGAAGTACGCATAGCCAAACGAGTCATCATCACCGCATGATCATACAAAAGCTCTCCCGGCTGCCACTGTTCAATTTTGGTACCACCATCGGCGCAAGGGATTAGGCCGATTTCCAAACCAGTATATTTTGCCAATTCATCGGCAAAGCTGGCCGCCAAGCTCACACCGGAAGGGTATTTTCCTCCAAAAACCGCACGGTCCGGATTGATCGGCTCGGACATAGCCTGCCATCTGCCCATGCGGAGCATATAGCAGCTGCTGTTTTGTATGGGATCCACTTCCCCGATATTGCCCCGACCTGCCATATTGGATTGGCCGATCATCAAAATGGAGCGGATCCGCTCTTTCTTTTGGATGCCATCTTCAAGCATATCGCAATTCCCTCCCCCGCTTTTAGCATATGCCATTCTCCGCAACAGCATCACGGAAGAGTCACATCATTAACAACGAATGTGGTAACAGAATACGGTGCCACTGTAGTCCGCAACATATCCGCCTGCACCGGAATTTCCGGCAGCACCGCCCAGTTTTCTTCCTGGCTGGTACGAATCACTTCCGCCATGCCGCCGGCATACCGGAAGTCTTCCAGAGAGAAGCCCATTTCCACGTCCTTCTCCTCCGTGTTTACCACCACGATCACCAGTTTCTGCTCCTCGTCGCTATAAGCTGCCAACACGCCCATTTTTCCGGGGTTGAGGATACGGTAGCCGGGGCGGATGTAGCGGGAAAGTTGGCCAAAGGCATAGTATTTCTTTGTCAGAAGAATTTCCTCATTATCGTGGTCCACAATGGTCAATCCCCAGTAGCCACGGCTGAGATCCGGTGCACCGGAGTCCTGGTTGCCCATGTAGCCTTCGCTTGAAATGTGATTGTCAATACCCTGCCACAGGATCCAGGCAGAAGGCATCAGACCCTGAATGTCGGAGATCATCTTGTTGGCAAGCCACAGGCCAGCGCCCATTTCCCCGGAATTCTTGCCCAGGGTAGCATCGCCGTCCACTTCGCTCATCCACAGGTTTTTGCCGTTTTCCACCGCCATATCCTGCAGATCCTGCAGCTGACCGATCTTGTAACTATGGGTGTCGATGCGGTCCAAGGCGGTTTTGGCTTCCTCCGACAGCTTCTCGAAGGAGCTGGCTGCCCGCATGGTGCTGGTTTCGTCGGTGCCTGCCAGCAGGATATCCCCCAAGCCCTTGGCTTCCAGAGCCTTTTGGGTCGCTACCAGAATAGCAGACTGCATTGCACCGGGGCTTACATGACAGCCTTCCTGCTTAGGGCTGTAAGCACCCCAGTAGGTGGTGTTGGGTTCATTCATGGGAGAGATACTTTGGAACGTTACACCATAGTTCTCCTTATAGTAAAGGGCAACCTGTGCCAGATACTCCGCAAAGGCTTCCACCTGGTCTCCTCGCAGGTTGTCACTGCCGGCAGAGATGGCACCGGAGGAACAGCCACTGTCGGTCATGTAGTAAGGAGGAGAATTGGAAAAAGCTTCGGCAATAAAGTCCCTGCCGCAAGCTGCCATGACACGGAGCAGCACATTGCGCTGATTTTCGTCCTTTGTGCCGTCGAAAATAAATTCACCTGTGGTTTCGTCTAATATCCAGAAGCCCGGCATCATAGAGTCGGTGCGGGTAATGTGGTGATGGGAAGGATCATCGCCGCCGCCGATGTTATATCGGGCAATATTCATACCCAGGCCGGTCTCGGCATTAAACAGCAGATCTGCCGCTTTTTGGGACAGAGTGTCGGAATAACCAATGCGGTTTGCCCACCAGCACAGGCTGGTGCCCCAACCCTCAAATTCCCCATCATTAAAAGGCGAACCCTTGGCAGGATCAATCGTAACAATGGTACGGTTTTCGTCATTAAAAACTTCCGGTTGGATTGGTGCGGTGGTTTCTCCGCCCGGCCCGTGTGGCTGGGTAGGAACGGTGGTTTCGCCCGGGTCGTCGGTTTGACCGCAGCCGGCCAGAAGCAGAATCACCACAAGAATCAAAACCCACATTTTCATACAATTCCTCCCTTTTTTGATTATAAAATAATAGT
>JAEIGA010014077.1_pt1 | contig 12165 bp, 17 predicted proteins | sample 9270691 | NCBI WGS metagenome assembly JAEIGA01 (sample SAMN17057246, study PRJNA624740) | gut metagenome | biome: biome; isolation source: fecal sample | host: Bos grunniens | place: China: Xizang | collected 2019
ACAAGGTTGGCGACACTCCTGTACGCTACATCGGTATCGGTCACTTCGGCTACCTGAACGAGCAGGTGTACGCTGATGGCATTGAGTTCAATATTGACGGCACAAGCTCCGCCAACTTTGACCGCAACGTCATCGCTATGGGCATGAGCCTTGACTACTCACTCGTTGAGCTCTCCAGCAAGGTCAACGGCAACACCTCCGGCAGGCCCCAGGCCTTCAAGCTCATCAAGCTGGTTGAAGAGCCCACGACTCACTAAACTCTCTCGCGTAGCAGGTTCATAGTTCCTGATACGACCGACGGGTTGCTCCGATGCGCAGCAAAGGCTGTCAGCCCGTCGGTTTTCTAACAGAACACCAATCCCAAAAAGCAATGAAGCAAGTTGACGAAATCATCTACGACGCTATCTGTGCAGACGAGGTTCTTATGGCCGCCATCGGTGGTCAAGACCGTGTAACCTCGACATGTTTCGAGGTGTCGCCGTATGAGAAAGACAATATGCCTCTGCCGAATATCATTGTCACTGATGATGGTTTCCAAAACCAAGACGTAACGAAGGATTCAGTGTGGGAGGGTGGCGACGACCTTGTGCAAGTCACCGTGGATATTGCTGCCAACAGCCCAAAGGATGTAAAACGACTGGCTCGTATGGTACGCCGTGCAATCAGTCGATACATCGTACAGATGTACACCGACAATCCTGTCAGCGTGCCTGAATTAGAGCGATTGTCAAGCGATGGTATTATATGGGACTGGACTAAACCTTGCTACTTCCAACATCTCAACTACCAATGTTCCATTAAATCGGATATTGAAAATGAGCAAGAAGACAACTGAAGAGACGACACAGCAACCGACACATGTAACCGATTTGCTGGTGAACGGCACTACGACACTAACCGCAAAGGTGCGTGAGGACTTTGACGCAATGTTGAAGGAAATTCCAGCCGAGGTAAAGTATAGCGTGGGTGCAGTAGGATTTAACAACGATTCGGGCGTTTTCACGCTCAGGGTCGATATTTTGAAGGATTAAAAAAGTTAAGATTATGGCAACACTAAAAGGTAAAAACTTTCGAATCCTGACTTACGATGCTACCGCGTCGAAGTATAAGGTTATTGGTATGTCAACGAACTGTACGGTGACGTATGGAAGCAACACCGAAAATGCCAACCATAAGGACATTGTAGGTCTTGCACAGTTGCCGACGGTCGTAAGCCAGAACTGTAGTATTAACGTCGATTCGCTGAACGTCGCCGATGTCGGTGCAATGTTGACCGCCATCAAGTCATTTACGCCGTTTACCTTGATTTGGGACGAGACTTCGACCACTGACAACCAGACGGCACTCGGCGCAACTCTCGCCCGCAAGGGCCAGTTCTATTTGGCAGATGCAACATTTCAGTTCGACAACAGAACTAATTCCACTAAGTCGCTGCAATTCCAGAGCACAGGCGTGATCGAGACGATGGACACAACGCCAACCGTCGAGACTATTGCAGTCGGCTCTTTTACCAAGGGTCAGTTTGTGCGCCTATTCATTGGCAGCGACAACACGGCTGCACCTGCTCGTGTGGTGGGGGCCGCTCGCACACTGTCTCTTCATGTCAGCGTTACTCTGGAGGATGCGACGACCAAAGACACGGATGGAAATTTCGTGGTGCAAGAACCAACAGAACTTGCATACGACATTTCGACAGGTGCGCTTGTTCGCAGTGGTGAGACGATCACGTCGGCTACACAGGCACAAGGACTGGCAGAACTTGAAGTCATCAAGGAGGCTGGCAATCCTGTAAAGTGGCAGATTGCAAACGTGAGCGGTGCAAACCAGCGCACGAAGGGCGCAGTCATTGTGAGTGGTTCTGCTATCCTGACAAACCTGACTCTCAACGGTCCACTTGGAACGGCAGACTACACCGCACAGATGAACGGCTACGGCCCATATACGGTCGGCGCATAACCTATACAAGCCGCGTCGCCACTATGCTCGCTTCCCAAATAGTCCTGCATAAGGCGGTGCGGCTTTTTCATTTTAAAAAAAATAAAGGAACTATGAAACAAAAAGAGATAACCATCGGAGGCAAGACATATCCTGTCGTTTTCAACTTTGACGCAATGATGAACTTTGAGGAAATTGTGGACAAAGAATTTCATAAAGCAAATTTCGGCCACCTCAAAGATAGGATGGCATTGGTCTACGCTTCAGTTATATCAGCAGACGACGAAACAGAACTCAAAATTCAGGACCTGAAGGGAGACATGACCCTTGACGCTGTAAACGAACTAACTGCGGCCTATAATATCGTGATGGAGTTGGTTGGCGATTTTTTCAAGGTGCCAAAGGTCGTTGGTGATGCAGAGTCTTCCGAATGCAAGACTAAAGGAGACGGTACTGACTCAAAAAACTAATATCCGCCCATGAGTTCTATACAATACTTGTGGGCGAGGTTGGTATCACGCCACCATGTTTTCGCTTTGAACTGAAATGGTGGGAGGCACGTTCGATTATCAGAGGCTACAATCGCAGGTGCCGTCATCTGTGGAGTAGTACACGATGGGAAACCTACCACATGCTTTGTGCATTTGCAGGTGGAGATAAGTTGGCGGAAAAGGGAATAACCAAAGCGTCAGACTTGATTAAATTCCCGTGGGAATGTGAATCCGCGCCACCACTGACAGAAAAAGAGTGCAAGGCATTGCAAGACGAAATGGCTGCGTTTACGTTTGAAAATAACAAAAGCAGCGAGGAATAGGGCTCGCTGCTTTTTTTGTTTGTTTTAATCAAGACGTTTAATGTAAACTGAACCTACAAAGAAATTGTGGCCGTCGACATTATCCTGGCATTCTCTGATGAAAGCTGTACAGTGATACGGAAATTCGTTAGCCGCAAGCGAACGAACCAAGTCAGTCTGATTGGATGGAATATAGCCGATGTGATGGCTATCCTCCGCCACAATCTTGATAGCATACGGATCATATTCATTTTTCGGTTCTGGCACCAATGCGCACTCGACGCGCCCGACATATCTCTCAATATCAGGTCGGTGGTTGATGCCTGCAACCTTTAAAATACGAAGGTTTTCATAAATTGACAACCAACAGCCATCGCTACGACGCTCTGGTAATACTCCGGTGTATGTTCCGCCATTGATAGCATCGGCAATAAATCGGTCGCCAACTATATCTGCTTGGATTAAAGCCTCGGCTTTTTGTGACATTACCTGTGCATCTTTTACTAAGTCGGCGTTTGGTTTTTGTTTTTCCTCTTGAGCGAGTTTCTGTCTCTCTTTGTCTTCCTGAACGCTTCTTTTAAGTAAATAGAAACCAGTCACTAAAACAACTATAATTGCAATAATTGAACCCATAATTGATTATTTTTTAGAGTTAGACTTTTTTTGTTTGCTTTTGTCGTGCCAGCCAAGTTTTTCGGCAATCATATCGAAATCGTCGTGAACGGATTGCGCCAGCACCTTGGCATAGCGTTGCGTCTGGGTGATGTTCGTGTGGCCGAGCATCTTCGACACATTTTCAATCTTCACTCCGTTGCGGAGCATGAAGGTGGCGAAGGTGTGACGAGCAAGATGACTATGCAACCGCGTCTTAATACCAGCCATCACACCCAGGGCTTTGAGCTGGTGATTGTAGTCGGCATTGTTCATTTTCGGAATGCTCATGTCGTACTTTTCAAGGACTCGGAGCGCAGGTGGCAACAGACTCGACACATACGGCACACCCGTCTTAATGCGATCGCCGACGTGGTTCCATCGGTGGCCGTCCCATTTGTAGTTGCTGATGTCGAAAGCCTGCATGTCGGAGTATGGAAGGCCAGTGTACATCTGGAAGATAAAAAGATCGTGCGCAATGGCAAGAGCCGAACCTTCAGGAAGCATCATCGCCTCAAACTTCTGCATCTCGTTCTCAGTCAGATATTCCACGTTTTCCTTCTCGCCACGTTTGAACTGCCCCTTCAGTCGGTCGTAAGGATTACCATCTATCTTACCGAACTTGTACGCACGATTTAGCAGAGCCTTCAGGCATTTGTGATAGTTATAGACCGCAGCATCGCTCAGACGCTTTGGTTTTTCACCAGTTTTCAATCTCGCGTCGCTAATTGGCTGTGTCAAAGTGTGAAGCCAAGCATCAAAGTTGCAGATGTTTTCGACAGTCACATCCTGCCATTTTGTGATGTGCCCAAACTCAGTCAGGCGGGTGATAAGCGGGTCGTAGTGTTTTGCCGTCCCGTCGGAAATACCAAGCAGCGGTATCTGTTTATCGCACCAATCTATAAAGACTGGCTCATCCGACTGCGATTCAACGACGCGCCACACCTCTTTTCGTATTTCATCAGTATTAATTTCCTGATTACTATCCACACGAGCATTCACGCACGCGAGTACCTTTGAATAGATTATGCCAAGCCGCTCGTTCATTTCCTTGGCTCCGTGGCAGTTGATAATCTGTCCAGCCACAAATTCAGACTTATGGACTTTTATGCCAGTGCCGAAATAATACGGCCTACGCTGATAAATCACCCTTATTTCAATTTGTCCTTTTCCACCTTCAGGCACGCGGCCCCGATGATCCCAGACGATTGCATTTGTAACTTTCCCTTCTTTCATGTCATTTAGTTATTCCTTTTTTAATTTTGTTTACCCGCCATTTTGTGGGGTGGGAAACAAATGGGTAAACTTACCCGTTTGTAATGTAGTATAATGTGGTATATTGTAATTCTTCATATCTTTATTTATTTACGATTAACTCCCGTTTTTAAGGCGGATGCGACCATTTTGCGACATAACCACACCAAATCAAAGGTGATCCGTTTGGGGTTATGCCAAAGTTGCACGAAGTGACTGTATTTATATAGGTTAACCTGTGCTTCATGGTATTAGCGTGGGGAAACATTGGCAAAATATACCAGTGTATTCGCCACTGAAAACAGGTTAAACTATTTAATATAATATAAATCATACGTGCGCGGGATTATCATTTTGATGGTCAGCCACACCAGTCCCAAAAGGCCAGTTTTGAAGTGGATTTTGTTCGCGGTATAACTTTTCTATTATTTCGAGTTCATGAATGCGTCGTGCTTGATTGGCTATTGTTTGGTCTCGTTCAGCCACGTCATTCCTTAAATCTTTAATCTGAACATCTTTGTCGGCTATCTGCTTTTTGAGTGCTGCGATGGTTTCATTATTGGATGATCTTATCTCTTCAACGGCAGTAGACAATACTTTCTCCAACATGAATGAAATTTCGATGGCCTGAGCTGAATGCGGTTCTTGTGTTTTACGCTGCTTAACCAGGTCATAGTCTGGATTTGCACCACGAGCGATTTTGTCCAACACCTCACTGTCCGGCACATTCTCAATAGCCATATATTGGCTTTTCCCGTCGATATAATCTGGATTGAGATGTTGTTGGTTATTGAAATGCTTTGCAAACTCGGCAGATATTCGAGCAATATACTCAGGGCCAACTCGCTTTTTGCCTGAGCGGAGCAGTGAGATATAGCCACTTTCGCTTTCAATGACCTTGGCAAACTGTCCTTGGTTCATCAATTTTTCTTTTGCAAGGTAGTCAAAGACGCGAAGAAATGGTGTATTGTACATCTTTCGTTCTTCAGTTTTCTCCTTTTCACCCATAATTACACCGATATTTCCTTAAATTATATTAAAATTATACCGAAATTACACCAGTTTTATACTGAGTGTCAAAATAAGTTTGTATATTTGCACCCGAAAGCAAGCAAGTAGCACAACGGGCACAGAAATAGCCGTCAGACGTTTAACGCCTTATCAGCAAAAGCGCACACGGCACTTTGCAAAGGTAGTGGGTTGCAAATATACAATTTCTTTTGCCACGTTGTGCGAAAGCAAGCAAAAAATTAAGATAATTTAAAGCAATTATGGTAAAAGACAAGGTAACAAAGGACGATTTGATGAAGTTCAACGTGGGCGACCAGAAGGTGTTCACGCTTCCAAGTTGGAATCTCGCCCGTAGTGCTCAGAGCTATGCCAATCAGATGAAGAAGGCAACACTTGGCACCAAGGATCAGCGAGAGTTCTCTGCCGTCATTGGCGACCCTGACCCAGATACAGGCCGCTGCGGTGTAACTATTACAAGAACTGCATAGTTATGGATGCGAGATTGAGGGCTGAGATAGTGGCGACGGTTCGGCAGGCGATGACCACGTATAATGAAAAGTGGGTGACCGCTGAAGTGCTGTGCGAGCACGTCGGAACGCTGACCAAGCGGTTTCTGCAAGATCACGGCCAGATGTTCAACCGTACCCGTGTCGAGTGGAACGAAAAGGATGCCAAAGGCAACACGAGGCACGTTGCTGCAAAGGAATGGCTCTATCCGCTTCACGAGATTAAGGAGATGATTATGGACGGGCGAATCAAGGAATTGAAGGAAACACGAAGTGATTGATAATATATGACGTTAGAAGGTTTACATTAAGATTTCACAAATTCATTCTTTAGCCAGCGGGCGAATCCATAAGGATTTACATTTTAAAAAGGATTTTTAGTTATTCATAGATTGTTGGTTTTGAGGCACTCGTGAGAGACCTTCGACTTAGGTTAATACTTAAAAAATTAACTTACCCATTTCAACAGCCTGCCGTGAGGCCCGCTGTTTTCAAAGGAACAATGAAGCGAGAGAGAAATCAGGATAGACATATTTTGGAAGGTTGGCTGAGTGGACGAAGGCAACGGTATAAGTCGCTGATGGAATTAAAATACCTCGGGACGGCGACGAAGAGCGTAGGAACATCGGGGGTTCGAATCCTTCACCTTCCACAGCATTATCAAAGACTCCGAAACGGAGCAACAAGATTGAAATCTTGGGTACTCAGAAACGGCGAGGCGCAACAGCCCTCAACCAATACATAGCCGGACGAGAGGCGACTGATGAAGGACCTTGCGGCAACGTAAGAATGTAATCAGACCGGGTGGACGCGAAAGCATCGTGAGATGTCGGGCGAGGTGAAGAGCCTAAACCATTTCAAAGGAGACCTGTTGGGACGTGTCCCTGATGTAGATGTCAAGGTGCCAGGCAGTGCGATTCAAATCAAAACTGACACAAAGGTTGTCAAGTTGAAGCAGTCAATGATTATGTATATATCAAGATTAAACCAATATGATTGATATCCAGCCCGCATGATTTCGGTCGTGCGGGCTTTTATATTGCCGTGTAACTCAGCGGTTAGAGAGAGGGTTCTATAATACAAGCATTTGCTTTTTCCCCTCGGATGCGTGGGTTCGAGTCCCATCACGGCAACAATTCTTTTTCCATTTGCATTTTGATAGGAAGTGGAGTCTGGTATGTCCAGTAAGCTGTCGCCATCGACCAAAACCAGATTTACATCCTTTAGATTTTATTCCTAAATATCGAACGGCACGAGAGGTGGGTCGCGCCATCCGCTCCACATTTTAAAATCAAAGTGCAATGTGTAAGACAAACAATTTAAAATCAAAAGCATTATGGAAACAATTAACAGACATCAGACAAACGAGGAGCTCGACGTGAAGAGCATCCTCATTCAGTTGGTATTCGGCTTCGCTGCCGGTATCGCCCTTATCTCAGTGTGCGGCTTTGCCGAGTGGGTGCATGATATAATCAGCAAGTGATATGTACGACGACCACGGTGAGGAGTTATTTGGCCATGACGGACGGCACAAGCCACCGCGATTTGTTCCGATGCTGACCGCCGACAACTGGGGCAACAGTCGCGGGCGAGTATGCTACTCTCAGTTTTGCCGTACATACGAAAGTAACTACAGCGAATATGCGTTAAAGTCGTTGGGCTGTGTACCGAAAAACTACGTCATCGTCAACGCCAAGGAGGTACACTACAATCCTGAGACGGCTCTGAAAGTCGGTCATGGTCGCGTGGCGATACCCGTCAAGGAGTTTGCACGACAGAAGCGGTTGACGCTACTGGAGCAGTGGGAGTTGATGAATCCGCGATGGGTTGGTACCTACTTCGACTATACGGGCAAATATCCGTATAACAATCACAGACCGAACCTGAAGGCTGCAATGAACGAGGCGATGGAGCAAGGCACATTCGATGAGTTCATGCAACAGTTCTGGTCGGCTATCTACGGCCACGAGAAGGCTATCAATCGGCTAAAGAACCGTGCCGAGGAGTTGCAACGCAGGGCAGATGATTTGCACGATGAATATATGACGCTCAACCTTCAGGTGAAGCGAGTCGAGAGCGACATCCACTATCAGCGATACAACCAGTATCACTTGCAAGGTTACAATCTGCACGAATATCTCGACGAACTGAGGGACAAGCGCAGCGACATAGCCTATGAATACAATGAGGCGAGGACGAAAGCCTATCGCATCAAGAACTTCATCAACAACATTACATTCTATCAACAATGTGGTTTAGAATAAGCAAGAATTTACAAGACATCAGCGTGGAGATGGAAGCAGCCAGGGGCGAATTTCAGAAGCCTGAAGACGCTAAGAAGGTGAAAGACCTCATCCCAGCTGCTTACGAAGCTGCCGAAGCGGTATGGAAAGAACACCCTGAGTTCAAGACGGTCTGCCTTGACACTTATAGCAAAAAGGAGCACGAAATGATTGCGCAGGCCACAAAGAAAGGAAGCTCGTCATGATTACGCGATACACCAAACCGAAAGAATTGGTCGCTGAGTTCAAGGAAGACCGAGAGCGGGCTCGATATTGGCGAAAGAAGATGATAGCCAAGGAGGGCTACAACTCGAAGAGTTTCAACAACCTCAAAAAGGCTTTTTATAGCTACAACGAAGACAAGCGCAGCCAAGTGTTTGAGTATGACTCGCCGAAGACAGGCAATAAGTGGCTGGTATGGTGGCGGTTCATTTCGACGGGTTACGGCATCATGCCGGAGTTCCGAGAATATGAGGTGATGTATCGTATGACCGACAAGTCGGTTGAGATCATGATACCGACGCGAATCGTTCAAGAAGGCGGTGAAATCATGCGTGGCGTGAGCATCTACACTGACCACCTCTTCCAGCGGCTTTCGGATGATGACAGGCTGGGCGTTGACCTCACCGACCGCAAGACCGTCATCAAGAACTTTGTGGAGTTAGCGGTGCTCGGACTGATTGACATCCGCGACCCGCGACCAGGCGAGCGCGACAAGCAAGTGATTAGCCGACTGCCGAAATCATTCCTGAAAGGGCACTACATCCCAGTCGGCGACTCCTATATCATTCGATTCAATACCTTTATCCCCGAAAAGTCAATAACCCCAAGTCAGAAAAAGTTCGTTAAGAGTTTCGCAAGTCAGGCTGACAAGACGAATGAAATCGAGATAAAGGCGTATTTCAGACAAGTAGAAGATGGTTTATTAAATTTATAATAATATGGAATTTCAAGGTAGAATTAAGAAAATGCTGCCGTTGAGGAGCGGCACAAGTCAGAGAGGTGAATGGAAGGCTTTGCCGTTTATCTTCGAGTTTTTTGAACATGAGACAGACCGCTATGCCGATACGGTGCTGCTGGAGACTTTCGACACGAACGTCATCGACAACATGAAGGAAGGCATGGAGGTTGTTTGTGGCTTCGGTCATCGGACGCGAGAGTATGAGGGTAAGACCTATAACGAACTGCGGCTGTATAAGATCGAGAGTGTGAGGAAGGCTGCTGTGACACAGCAGCAAACACAACAGGTAGCGGCGCAACCGGCTCCTGCACCACAGCCAGCACCACAACCACAAACACAGGAAGGAGGTAGTGATGGCTTACCCTTCTAACAAGTATTTCCCTGAGACCAAGCCGACTGGCTGGCCTCAGAGGAATTTCCCGAATCAATCGAACCGCCTGCCGAATCGCGTCTGGCGGAAACAGAGTAAATAAATCAAATTGCAAAGGAACTATGGCACCAAGAAAAGCGAAACCAATAGAGAAGCCCATCCTGAAGCGGAAGCTGCCGATGATTCACGTTGAGACGTTGCCAAATGGCTACAGTCTCACGTTCGAGGGAATGAAGAACAACGGCTACATGTACTTCACGCCTGCCAAGCTGTTGGAAGGCTTCATGTTGCATATCGGACTTGATATGACCGAAGAGCTCGACATTGAGACGATGCAAGACTTCATCGTGGCTGCGACAAAATGGAACGATAACAAGAAATGCATCGAAGAAATTGAGCGGCTGACTGCTGATTTGAAATCATTATCCTACAACCGAATGATTATCGCCAACAAGCTCATCGCCGAGCGCAAGCGGTTACTCACACTGAGGGATGCCATCAACAAGATGGCGACCAAATATAAGGGGCTGAAAGACCTCCACCAGAACCTGCTCGGCCTGACGAAGAACTACACGAAGTTGAATGAGTACACACTTAGCAACTTCACCTTCAAGGGCGAGAAGATTGAAGCCATCGAGGACATAGACGACGATGAAGATGGCGAGGGTGAGGGATAAGCAGCGCGACCACGAGCGGTATATGGCCAATCGTGAGGCGATTCTGGCGCAACAGAAAATCTACCGCGAGACGCACAAGGAGGAAATCAAGGCCAAGCGACGGCAGCGCGAGTTTGAGCGGCGTTACCTCCATCCGAAGAAACCGCCCAAGACGCGCAAGCAGATTGACCATGACTACTACATGCGACACCGCGAGGAAATAATCGCCAAAGCTATGGCGAGAAAGAAACAAGTGAACTATGAACGAAGAGAAGAATAACATAACCGTTGACATGCCGACGGATGATGAGTACAGGCAGCAACAGATGACCGAACTCGCGCCGTATCTGCTTGATGCAACGGAGAACTACCCAGAGCCCATCTACATGCTCGAATACAATGGCGTGCCATTCTCGCCGATTGGTGGTCTTCAGGCCATCAGCGGACAAAAGAAGAATGGTAAGACATTCCTCGTGTCACAGTTGATGGCTGCGGTGCTCGGGACAGACTGCGACAAAAGCCGCACACCATCGTCACTCCCAGGGCTGCGGGTGCCGGAGCGCACGCTGGAGTATCTGCGAGCGACGCACCACAACGACGACTACCTGCCGACGGTGCTGTTTGTGGATACCGAGATGGAGAAACTGAACTCGGCCAAGGTTCTGCGGCGTGTGCATTGGCTATGTGGTTGGCAGATGGATGTGCCAGCGGCTCGATTCCACGTCCTTTGGTTGCGATCTGTCACCAAGGACGATAAGGAGGCCGCACACACCAAGCGACTGCGACTGATGCGACTGGCTATCGACATTCTGCATCCTGATGTGGTATTTCTCGATGGCATCCGTGACGTGATTGGCGACTTTAATGACAACAAGGAATCATCTGGCCTCGTGACCGACCTCATGGCATTGGCCGAAGAGAAACAGATTTGCATCTGGAACACCTTGCATATGAACCCACGTCCACGCAACGATGACGAGTCGAAGATGCGCGGACATTTAGGTACTGAGCTGGGAAACAAGATCACCGACACGCTGGTTTGCATCAAACATAAAGACAAAGGCTCGGTGTGGTTCACGGTCAAACAGGATGATGCTCGTGGCAAGGACATGGACGATTGGGAATTTATTGTCACCGATGCAGCCGGTTCGCTTGGTGTGCCTCAGATGCGCCACGTCGCCACACCTGAAGAAAAAGCGGATGCGAATGAGCAGCAGCGGCGCATAGAGGCTGACGATTATTTCAAACTTTATCCGTGGACTTCTAACGGCTCGACTTACACCGACCTCGAAAAGTTCCTACGCTCAAAGGGCGTGACAAGCAACCGACGAATCGGTGACATCTTCGACACAGCCAAGGAAGCAGGCATCATCTATAAGACTGGCAAGAAATATCACTATGGCGGTTTGGAACGTAACATCCCTAATGATGAAGCGGAGCCATTGCCATTTGACAAGCCATCAGACGAAGTGCCATATTAAAATTGAGCATTTTCCCCGTCACGTCCGTAACCCCCACACCCCCTTATCCCCATAAGGGGATAGGGGTGTGGCGGGTGACGTACACACGGGCGAGCGCGTACACGCACGTTTATTCCATTCAAGAGATTTATTTTTTTTTTCTTGGCGGTTGGAACTCGGGGCGAAAACTTAAACAATCATGGACAAAATAACTGAAGACAAAATCAAGCAGGCTGCGAACGTGGTGGACGTTATCAGCGACTTCATCGACCTACGGAAGCGAGGC
>JAEIGA010014078.1_pt1 | contig 12164 bp, 23 predicted proteins | sample 9270691 | NCBI WGS metagenome assembly JAEIGA01 (sample SAMN17057246, study PRJNA624740) | gut metagenome | biome: biome; isolation source: fecal sample | host: Bos grunniens | place: China: Xizang | collected 2019
AAAAGAAAAGAAAAAAGGAACCTATTATGTAAAGCCGGCAGATTTTACAAAAGAAATAAATGAGTTTTATGAAGCCTCAAAATTAGTAGAAGATTTTGAAGGCGATAAAGAATCATCCGAATATAGAAAACTTCTCCATAGAGAGAAGAAAGCAGTGGATAAATGTGGATTATCCATTTATAAAATGACTGTGGGATTGAGTAATCATCCTAAGTTTTCGGGATATACATGGAAAGATGAAATGATTTCCGATGCTCTTATAAAGTGTAATAGAGCTTTAGTTGGTAAGAAGTTTGACCCGAATAGAGGATTTAATCCTTTCTCCTATTTTAATATGATTGCTGCCAGAGAATTTGTCCATAGAATTAAAGTAGAAAAGGGTCACTTTGCAGCAGTTAATAAGTTTGGTGAAGAATTTTTGAGAGATTTTGTAAAGGATAGTGATGAACCAATTTATATTAAACCAGCATTTGTATCTAAATTGGGAGAATTCTATAATGATGACATGGAAATATTAAACGAAAACGCTGATTAATTTAATAAATAAAAATAATCATGATTAGAAACAAACGCGCGTTATATGATTTAATTGCCGAGGGATATGAGAAGGAGTACGATGAGGCTCATTATATCCATGATACTAAGCAACCTGTTAATCCTTTTTTTGGACCCGAGGTAGAGTTCCATGATGGAGAATGTGAAGGCGAAGAGTGTGATTACGAAACTCAGGATGCCACTTGTCCTTCTTGTGGAACTGATATTGGTCCTGCTGAAGATTATCAGTATGAAGAGGAAGATTCCGATGAGACTGATGACATTCTTGCCGATATTTCCGATAAATTAGATTCTCTTATTGATGTTATTCTTGGTGATGAATATGAAGAGGAAGACACTGAGGACGAAGATTCCGAAGAAGATGATGAGAGTGAGATTGAGGAAGTAGAGGACGACGAGGATGATGAAGAGGACGACTCCGAGGAAGAAGATGAAGATGATTCCGAAGAGGACGAAGATGATGAGGATGACGAAGAAGAGGAAGAAGAAGATTGTTGTGAAGTAGAGGAGTGTGATGACTCCGAAGAAGATGACGACGATTGGCAATAAAATAATATAAATTTTAATTTAAAAAGAATCGGGAGAAATAATCTTCCGATTCTTTTTGTTTAAATAATTTTCATGAATTTATATCTTTTTACTGATTTTCTTTCCTTTATTAAGATTCAGCATTGGGTTGCCCCCAAGCATTCTCATCATGAAATTTTAGGAGATTTATATGATGACCTCTCTGAAAAGATTGATGAGTTCGTGGAATGTGCTTTAGGATTAATGGAATTATCCCAAGTAGAAGTAGTTCCCAATCCTATTGATGCTGATATGGGAACAGAATTACACACCAAAATTAAGAACAAGTTTAATGAGGTTTACACGACTTGGGAACAATATGCTTCCCAATCTTCCGCTCTTATGTCTTTATTGGATGATATGACCAATATTGTGGCAAGAGCTGCCTATCTTTTAAAGATGAAATAAAAATCTTAAATGAAACATAAACTTTACGAAATAGTATGCGCCAGATATGGACAAAAATCTTATGATTGTCCATATGTAAAAAGGGGTGTCTATTGCGTAAATTGTGGAGAATGTAGATTTTTACCAAGGGAGTTTAAAAATAAAGAAGAGGAAGAAGAGGAAGTAACCGAACAATCAGAAGAAACGAATGATAACCGAGAGTGATATATATTTTGGAAAGAATATTCCAAATGATATTCAGGATGCCTATATGGAAATATTAGAGGCATGGTGTTATACTAATTTAAAAGATAAATCCGTGAAATCCATTTATATAAAAGATTATGCAGTTTTTCCATATATTATGCTTTTTGAAACGTATTTTAATGGAAATCATAAAAAATCGGATACTCCATGCGACATTTTTATCAAATTGCCATTGATTTTAAAAATATCGGAATAAAATTGTATAAATAATTAAGTAAAAACATGACAGATTCATTCGTAAGCGAACAATTAGATAAACAAATTGATAGCGTAGTAAATTATTTCTATAGAAATAATAAAAAGTTTTATGCTACTGCCGTTCAAAATGCCCAAAGTAGAGTGAGACTTTTTGAGAGTGGTGGTTATGCTTATCAGGAATATAATCATAGAATTAATAAGGGACTTTGCGAGGCCTTATTCTTTATGAATTCCGACCCTTGTTGTGATACTAATAATATTAAATTAGTTCGCAAATTAATCGAATGTTATCGTGATATGAATGGATTGTCCACGGTTGATTTTGATACGGATTGTGGAGAGGATAAAGTAATCAATGTTGTGGATGGTAAGTTCTCCGATTTTACTAAGACCAATGATAAACACAATTTCATTCTTCTTAATACTGTTGTTGATGAGGAATATAATATTGATGATATTGTAGAAGCTCTTTATAATGAATTTTATTCCGATATTAAGCAAGCTGATAAAGTGGCTGCTGCTAATGAGGAGATTATGAATCATATTAATCAGTTAATACGCCAGGGTCATTTTATCCATATTGGAGAAGAGAGTCCCTCAATGACTCAAGAATGTCCTATTGCCGTTCTTCGTGTAAAATAAAAGTTTATAAAAAATAATTTTGTTTGGGAGAAACTTTTTTGAATGAAATATTCAAGTTTCTCCCGGATAAATTTTTCTGAAGGAAATTTTTAATTTTATGGGAAATAAACGCACGGAGATATTATGCGCTCGTGTATATATAAGAAGAACTAAGATAAATACTTTCAATGAAAATGAAGAGTCGTTATGCAAATTTAATTGAATCCATTTTGGATGATACTTATGGATTAGAAGTGGATGATATGGGTTCAGAAATTATTTCTGATGAGTATGCTCCCCAAACTTATACTTTAGATGATATTATCGCTCATTTGGATAATGGTTGTGAAGTAGTTATTGAGGGTGTTTCCGAATATGATGAAGGTGATATTAAACTTTATCAATATACTCCCAGAGAGGCCAGTGATTATCCCTATGAATCTGGTAGAAGTTATATGAAGTTTATATTGGAAGAGGGAAATTATGGAGAAGACTATAAAGAGATTTCCATTCATAATAATGATGCTGAAGAAACGGGATTGTATATTGTTTATTCCACTACTGAGGATACTGGCTTAGCTGAGGATGAATATCCTAATAGTTATCAGACTGGATATATTGTAACAGATATTTTACAAGACGAGTGGGGAACCATGACTATAACTGTTATTGATGACCCCGACCAGATTAAGCACATGATTTATTAATAGTTAAATGGGAATAATTATTAAAGATGGTGAAGTACCTCCTATGAGTGCTATCATGGGAGATGACAAAGCATATAAATCATATCTAATGGGAATGATAAATGAGCTTCATCAAATGGTGGGCAAGGGATATGATATTGTTATTCCTGCTCCAATGGATACAAGAATCTTTTTAGACTTTTTAAATGAAGCTCTTAGAAGATTTTATGAAAATGACAAGAAAGGCGCTTGACAGAGCGCCTTTTTTATGATATAATACCGGCCTTAAAAATTTCGTATAAAATATTTTTAAAAATAAGTCTTGACTATTTAAATAACTTCGTATAAAATAACCGACATGAGCACGCATTTTTTAAAAGACCTTCAAAAATTAGTTGATAAAAATCCCGCTATTGAATCCATTTGCTCAATGGATGAACCAGAAATGAAGAATTGGTTTGACACGAAATCTCCAAGGTTTCGTAATGCTTTTGTAATTAATTTTACATCTGGAGAGAAAATTGTTTTTAACGAGAAGACTTATAAAGACCTTGGAAATGGTCGCGTTCAAATCAATGACATATGCCAATGGGGAGCTCCCTCTTCATATTTCTTTGAAGTCTGAGAACTATCTTAGATAAGTCTTCATGGAAAATACTAATGTTAATGTTGAAGAAGATTCATCCGTGGATATTGATTTGAATGCAGGTACTATTCGCCATGCTCTGGAAAATAGTATTGAAGAGGTAAAATCTAAATTGTATTGTCTTAATGTTTGTTCCACTCTCATTAAGAAGGATGGTGAAAGAAAGTCTCCCGAATTCGCCCACGTTACTGATGTAGGATTAGATATGTATCCTTGTACTGTGACTTTGGAATCTTATTCTGGTCACGAGTATCGTTTTGATATCACTGAAGATGAGAAGGAGACTTTGAATCTTATTAAAAAGGCAGAAGAGGAAGAGAAGTCTAAGACCAATCTTTTTAAGAGAATTGTTAATTTCTTTACTGGAAAAGAATATCGTCTTGGATGGAAGCGTCTTAAGTTTGATACTGGAATTGCAGTAGAGCCCGAAAGTTTCTATTTCTATTTTGGTGCTCCTAATAGTCGCGTCGTAAAAACTGATGTATTTCTTCAGAATTCCATGGGAATTATTGACCCCACTTATCGCGGTACTATTAGATTCTTTTATCGTAATCTTGAGAATGGTTTTATCCGAGATACTGTTACTTCTCTTTGTAAGTGCTGTGGACAAATCTTCCCATCTATTCGTGTGAAGCCCCGTATTGAGTTTGTAGATAAACTTTCTGACACCGAACGAGGAACCGGTGGTTTTGGTAGTTCCTCTAAGTGAAATTCGAACATAGACCCAAAAAGTGTGATAGAAAATGCCTCAATTAATTTTGGGGCATTTTTTATTCATTTTTTCTTGACAAAATATTAAAAGTGTGATAAACTGTCCTCATGAGCAACAGTCTTTATCCCAAAAAATATATCACCGAAACTTGGAAATCTTATAAGTACATTACTTTTCCTGGTACTAATAAAGATGCTATTACTGAGAAATTGAAATTTCCCCAAGGCATTCGTTTTGGTATTGAGGGAGTGACAGCTGATTTGGATAAAGATGAAATTATTAAGGATGCTCTTTTAGGTATTTTTGAAAGAGCCAAAGATTTAGAACCTAATGCTCCTGAAATGGAGGTGGATTGGATGAAAGAGGAGAAGACCATTCAAGTGGTTTTTAAGTATCCCAAAAAGAATATTCACTATTTCTTCAGATGGTGGTTGGATGAGCGTGAGATGCCCGGGGACGATGAAGAAAATGCTAATGATTATTTCAGCTCTTATTAAAAATATAGAGGACCTCTTTAGGGGTCCTCTTTTGTATAAATAAGATTTTGAACGCCATGGATGAGATTTACCCCACAACTGTTGATTTAAATACGATATTGTCATTTTTAAAAACTCCCATAACAAGAGCCATTACTTCTAAGACCGAAAATCTTGGTAGAGGTTCTTATGAGAGAACTTTTTATTTGACTAATACTGCCGCTAATATTAAATTAGTTTTGACTCAAGATTTATATGATGGTAGAACTCATCGTAAGATTGAAATCTATCACGAAATAGACCCATCCATCCGTCGTCAATTTAATCCGAGAATTAAAAATCCTGAACCGACTTTGGCTTTTGAAACAACCGATGAAAAAGAAATTAAAAAGATATTAAATGTTTTATTTGATAGATTCTACGATGGAAGAGTAGAAGACTATGTAAGAAAATATTAATTTTTTCTAAAAATCGCTTGACATTTTTGGATAATTGGTGTATAATGACCTCGTAACAAATGGGAGAAACAATTTCTCCCATAATTTAATTAAACAAATAAACGAGCATGGACACTAATGTATCCAATAAAGTAGGCACCAAGGTTTCTATTCCTGGTATTAAGAAGTCAGTAAAGAATTTTAAGAATATTACTGATTATAAGTACAACGTAACGGTTCGTGGTAATAAGGGTTCTGTAGAGACTACGACTTTTACCCGCGATACTCTTACGTTTATTCGTAATATTATTTCTAATATTGTTATTAATGGTTTTTCCAATAATATTTTTGGGAAGAGTTTTAATAAGGATTTTAAGTTTGTGGCTATTAATCTTTCTAAGCCGGGCTTTAATAAGGTTAATTTGAAGGATGTTGATGTATATTTGGAGAATGCTGACACGAAGGAGCGTTTCCATTTTAATATGTCTAACGTTTATAAGGTGAAGGGTGTGTCTTTCTCCAGTACTGGTAATCGTACCAATTATTATCGTAATCATGTCTTTACCGATAAGGAGATTGAGAAGCGTCACGAGAATCAGAGGAATTGGTATGCCCGTAATCGTGAAGAGATTCGTGCCAAGCGTATCGCTAAGCGTTCTGAGAAGAATGAGGAGAAGAATACTTCTAAGAAGAATTGTAAAGAACTCTCTCCCCAACAACTCAAAGATAAGCGTCGAGAGTATGCCCGCAAGCATTATATGAAGAATCGCGAGCGCATTCTTGAGCAGAAGAAGGTGTATAATTCCAAGAATCGTGAGCGACGAACTGCCTATAATCGTGAATGGCGAGTTAAGAATCGTGATTATGTGAATGCTTATAATCGTAAGCGATATCATGAGAATCACGCGAAGCGTATGGAATATCTTGCGAACTATTATGCCAAGAAGGCAGAAGCTGAGAAAATTTCTTAAAGTTTAGAAAAATTAAACTTTTTTAAAGGACTCCTTCAATTTTGTAGGAGTCCTACATTTTTGAATAAATCCTACAACTTTATCCGGGAAAAACTTTTTTGTAGGAAATTTTCGACTTTCTCCGGGAGAAATTTTTTCCAGGATATTTTCAATTTTTAAAATTTTGAATGAAAAAATTTTACGCCAACGCGCGTAAAAATACGAATGTATATACGGATAATGAGAACACGCGTATGTATGTGTCCATGACACAACTAATGATAGTAGACAGTCTTTATATCGATTTCATTCAAGAGTATTCCGATTACCATGGAAATCAATATCGTTTTCTTTTTATAGAAATGACTTTAGAAGACGGGAAGAAGATGAGTCACGTAGAAGTATTCTCCAAGATGATTAATTGTTCTTGGAAATCAGAAGAGGGGTCTTATCTTTCTTTCAATGAGAAATCTGAATGGTCTACGAAATACCAATCAATAAAGGATTATATTATGGGAAAGATAGACGAAATTGTGGAGAATGGAGATTCTGATTCTTCTATTCATCCTATTATACTCCATAGGAATCTCTGGAATGAGGGTCAGTATCATGAGATAGTTTGAGCTTATTATAGCCCCCACCATCATTTGAATACGGTGACCCTAGAGTAAATGATACATCTACTCCAAAATCTGAATACGACTATGGTAACCAAGGAGATACTCCAAGGCTACCATGTGCGTATCTGACGCTGATATGTATGCGGATATTATATCATATCCAGATTCATTTGTCAAGCCCAAAATGAAAAAAACATTGAAAAATAATTTTACAGATGACGTGATTTTTTCTTGACAGGACTACCATAATATGATATAATACCGGCCTTCAAAATTTCGCATAAAATGAATCCGAGAAAAAATGAAAAATATAGATTTTTTTCTAAAATAAGCTTGACTTTTTCATCGGAATGGTGTATAATGACCTCATCAACCACAACCAATCATTACAACATGCAATCAATCATTTATCTTAACGCGTCCCGCGAAGGTTACGGAATCGACCAAGTTATTAGCACAATGACCGTGGGAGACCTTATTAACCATCTCAGTCAATATGATGAGGATAGCCTTATCTATCTCCGTCACGATGGAGGTTATACCTATGGGGGTATTACCGATAATCAATTCCAAGAAGATTGGATTGAAGATGAAGAAGACGAGATGGAAGACTACGAGGACCAATAATCTTTTATAATAACAAACTAACCAAAAAACACAATGAGCAAGACCACATATCTGTTGCCTCAGATTACCGAGCCCGTAGTTGTAGATAACTGCCATCCGCAGAAGTATTATCTCATATCTAATGGGAATATCAGCGTTCGCGTATCTCCTAGTACCTGGGGTAAGTTGCGAGACCATTATGCCCGCAATATAAAGAATAATCCCACTCAGGAGTTTATCAATTTTGATTTATTCCTCAATGGTGAAAAGCAATTCAAATTGACGGCCATCCATCGTGATAACTACGGCATGAATATCAAATTCCATATCACTGACGTTAAAAATGATGAGAATCATATCATTGATTTTAAGAAGGATGTGATTAGTGTAGAGTCCAAGGAATATCACGATAAAAAGGTGAAGTATTTTGAGGAGAATCGTGAAATCAATAAGGAGCGTTCCAGGCGTCATTACTATGCCAAGAAGCAACAAATACAGCAGGCATCCCAAGAGACTCCTCAGGAAGTATCCTGGCGTCAGCAAGAGACGAAGGAAGAGTCCATTCAGGAGAAGAAGGAAGAGAATGCTCCTCAATCTGATTTTATGATGGCATTCCTCAGTTCCATTGTAGATACCAATAAGCTCAATGAAAAGCGCGAGGAGTTGAAGAAAATGCAAGAAAAATGCAATATGTTGCAAAAAATGCTTGACATTTTCTCCTAAATGGTGTATAATGCCCTCATAACAACCAATCATTACTGACTATCATGTACATCGAAATTAGTTCCGAAAACGTGAAGAACATGCTTCGCTCTGACGTATCTGAACATCTCGGATGGGAGGGGATAGATGCTCTTATGGAGTACTATCAAAATCAGGAAGAGATGAATGGGGAGAAAATTGAGTATGACCCGGCATTGTTCTGGAGTTGGACCAAGTTCACTGTCATTAAAGAAGCTGCAAAACAGTATGGAATTGATTATGAGGAGATTTCCAAGCAAGTGGAAGAGGACCACGACCCAGATTTTTGGGAGCAGATGGATGACTCTTCCCGTGAGGAAGCCATTGATGAGGCCATCGTGGAAGAGTTAGAGGAATCTCATGGTGTGATTCTTTTAGACTCGGGAGCAATCCTCGTTGAGGAGTAACAATTAAACAAAGGGGGAGATTCGTCTCCCCCATTTTTTTCAAAAAAGTTTCAAAATAAGCTTGACTTTTTAGAAAAAGAATGATATAATAACCTCATCAACCAACCAATACAACAATGAGCAACATCACTAATTACATCGCTATCGCCCGTCGCATTAACAAGAGCAACAGCAAGTCCGAGATTCGTAAGAATATGGCCATCTTGAATGAGGCCAATGAGTCTGCTCCTATCGAAGACGTATCAATTTTTGTAAACTGGAAAAAGAGTCGCACATGGGGAATGATTCCCAAGGTAGAGGCGACAATTAACGGGAAGACTTATCGTGCAAGTGCCTCTGGATATGGATATGATAAATTGTCTGCGGCAGTTGCGGAAGCTCTTTATCAATCTCCTTCTTTTATTCGATTCATGATTGAGAATTGGAGAAAAATCCAGAATCGTCTTTCTGAATATAATAAGTCCTACGTATCTTGGACCAAGCTTGACACGTTTCCCCAATTCAGAATTAGTGGTGCGGGCATCTCAGTTCTCCGAACTATCATGGAAGCAGCCGGATATAATTTTGAACACAATGACCGACCCGGGTATGATTACATCGGTTTTTGGAAGTAAGTAGACAATAGGTAGTGGTATGATGAAGGGACTGGGAGTCAATCTCTCAGTCCCTTTTTCTGTCATATTTTAATTTTATTCTTGACTTCTTAGAATATTATGATATAATACCGGCTTTCAAAATTTCGTATAAAAATGAGTCCGAAATTTTCAAAATAATAGCATTCTTTTCTTGACAAAACCAAAAAAGAATGCTATACTATCCTTGCTATGAAACACCACACCAAGTTTTCCAATGAAGAGTTGAGTATCATTTATGACCACATGGGTACTAATGACCACAATTCCATTTTCTTTGATGACTGTCTCATTTATAAGACACCGGAAGCAGCTTGTCTGGCACTCGCCAATGGCGATGGATATTTTAATTCCGTTTTTTATATAAATGAATCACCGAAGTACAAAAAACATATTTGTGAGGAAGTGCTTTATGCAATGGATTATTCCGTATACCGTATAAAGGATGAGAATGGATTCCATTATCTTCTCATTAAAAATGATGAAGAAAATTAAAATTTGGCTTGACAAAATCAAAAAAGAATGCTATAATGTCCTTGTCATGAACACGAACACTATCACTTATATCACAGACGTAAAAGTTGGCAATCATAAGATTCTCATTCGCAAGATTAAGGGTGAAACGGGATGGCTGATTGTCAATCGTAAGGGAACTTGGATTGGTGCCATTGAGCGAGATTTCGGATTTGGATTCCAGTCTTTTAATGAGCTTGGAGATAAATTGGAAGAGATTCTCCTGAAGCGTTATCCGTTTGGTAACGCAGTTCAAGAATTCATTTGCGAATTTTGTGGAAGTTACTAAAAAGAGCTTGACAAAATCAAAAAAGAATGCTATAATAACCACGTCAACCAATACACCATTATGCTTTACATCAAGAACATTGACCTCATTAAGGCCTTCATGGGCACCACTGACCGTGAAGTGTACTTCTCAGATGAAGAACTCCAAGCCATTGTAGATTACTATAATGACCACGATGAAGAATTTGATAAATACACACTTCAGGCATGGGGTTCCTATGAGGACCCGATTGACTGCTTGGAGATTAACGATGAAGAACTCCTCACGGATGATTTTTATGAGAATGACTCGGAGATTCAAATGGATATCGCATGGAAATTGCTTCGCGAAAAATATCCCGTCATTATTATGCCGGAATCCGAGGACGAATTTTATCACATTTTGGTACGAATTGGAAAATAAAATCAAAAAAGTTTCAAAAAAAGATTGACTTTTCCAAAAAAGAATGCTATAATATCCACGTCAACCACAACCAATACAACAATGAAGTACGATTACATTTCCGTTAGTTACACTACGCCCGTTCAACGTAACCTCGTCATTACTCCCAAAGAGGGATATACTGACCTTTGGATTCCCTTTATTGGCTCCTACTGGTCTGGTGTCTCCAATATGATTGATGACTTGGTGAGAGAAGAGGCAGATATGTATGAGAACGAGGAGAGCACTGAGGATGATTCCTACACTCTTCCCTTTGACTATGAAGCATTCTGTAAAGAGATTGCTAAACATACGTGCCAAGAGCTTTTGGGTCTGGATGAAGATGAATGGGAATTCCTTGGAGTGGATATGCCTGGTGACTATAACTATGGAGATGACAACCTCTGGGTTCGCATTCGCAATGACAAAATGCAAGAGCTTGCCGAAGAATTCGGTGGTGATTATAATGATGAAGATTTTTCCAAGTCTCCCATTTGTAAGAAGTTGATTAAGGAACTTACTCCTTGGGATGGTATCAATCGTGATTTGGAATACTCCATTGAAAAGCGCGGATATGACCGTGGTATTGGTGGTGAAATCTTTTCCCATCTCTACAATGAGACTAGCGGAGAGTTCATTTATGAATTGATAGACTTCACCAAACTTATTAAGGACTAATAATTTAACTAACGGGGGAGTCAATCTCCCCCACAACCCAATTTTTTAATTTATATTATGAATACCATTTTTGACGTTTTTAACAAGGCACTCGCAATTAAGGGCAAAGCACCTCAAACTCCTGAGGAAATCGTATCCATGTTTAACTTCCAAATTTTCCGTGAGCTTTATATGCCTCTGGCATTGAGTCTCATGGACCGCGCGGGAGATAAGATTACCAATCAAACCTCTATTGATGAGACAATCCAAATGGCCAATGAAGAGGAGATTGATGAATTCGTGGAGCGCATTCTTGAAAGAATTTAATAAAAATCTTATTTTTAGCTTGACTTTTTAGAAAAAGAATGATATAATAACCTCGTTATGAATCACAAAACCTATACTGATAAGCAGTTCTCCAAGATTTTTGATAATGCCTATGCCGTAGTCATTGACGGTTCCATCTATGATATATTCAATGATTATGAGACATTCGATGGCGAATTGATAACCGCTCTGGTTCTCAATGGAGATATGAATAATGACGTTATTGAGCTTCCTCATGATATTGAACATGGTGGTGTGGAATATAATGAAGATACCAATAAATTCCATTTCCTGAAAGATGAGGATTATTCCATTGGATGGTTCCGTGTTTTAGTAGTCGCCACTTTAGATTAAAAGTATTCAGGAAGCTCTAGGAATGCTTGGAGAGGTTAAAGTGAGGAAATTATCATCCAAGCATTCCAAATCTTTCCTAAATGATTATATGAAGAT